>ENA-OQKC01000697-OQKC01000697.1-human-gut-metagenome-genome-assembly--contig:-NODE-697-length-13554-cov-3.768675_pt1 | contig 13554 bp, 9 predicted proteins | sample MGYA00242774_ERZ504790 | MGnify/ENA primary metagenome ERZ504790 (study PRJEB26092, sample SAMD00036419) | human gut metagenome | host: Homo sapiens | study: EMG produced TPA metagenomics assembly of...
TTGTAGCCGTCGAGGATGGAGACAACGTGTTCCTTGCTCTCAAAGTTTTTCGGGTAAATGCTGATCGAAGAAGGTTCGTCAAAATCAGCGTAGCCCAGTTTCTGCAGATTGCCCTCATAGGTGGAAGAGCCGGAAGAACTAAGAGAAGCGAAGAGCTCCTTCATATCATCCTCAGTCATATTCATCTGGAAGGCACTTGCAAAGGCATCGGTGTCAATCTTCATGGCATCGCCCATCGAATCCTGCAGAGAATTCCCGACCTGCGTCATGGCGCGCTCCATCTCGGACTGAATTGCAGAGGCCATCTGCGTCATCATCTGTTCCATCGCGGAAGTGATCTGTGTCTGCAGAACCGAGGCGACAGAAGCGGAGTAGCTTCCCATAACGCCTGCCATATAGTTTGTGAGCGCAGAAGAAACCTGGGACTGCAGTCCGTCGAGATCGACGATTTTTGTGATACCGCTGTTCAGCCGCTGCTGGCCGTCCGCCGTGTTCAGATAGGCGATAAAGTGCTGGCCCATCTCCGTCGGATCCGGCAGGCCGTTCTCCTTCACGTAAGCGAGATAACCGTTGGAAAGCTCCGTCGCAAGCGCAGTGAGCTGGTCGGATGTGATTTCGATATTGCCGTTGTTCTGCATCACCTCGGAAATCCAGTCGTTGATGATCTGAACAGCTTCTTCGGTCTGCAGATACTCCGCAAGATAAGCATCAAACTGTTCCGGATCGGTGTAGCCCATCTTGATCAGGTATGCCTGATACCCTTTGAAGATCCGCTGAATGAGTTCCTGGATCTGTTCCTGTGTAATGGAAACACCGCCGCCGTCTGCAATGATGGTCTGGATGTGGCGCCGCAGGATTTCCTGTGCTTCCGTGGAATTGATGTAGGAGACGAAATCCTCCTGTAAATGGGAATAATCCGCCTCCGGGTGCTCCGAGGCGTAGCCTTGATAGCCCTCCATGAGACTGGAAGCTAGTTCCTGCATGCCGTCTTCGCTGACATTGAGAGTAAGTCCGGATAAAATCTGGCCAAGATCAAGCTGCGGCAGTCCGTCGAAATTAAGAGAGATCTGACTGAGGTCAATCGCACCCGCGAGATCCATGCTGCTTCCGGCGTCCGCAAAGGCACTGGATAAATCAAGGTTCATGGAATCACCGGAAAAAGCACCGGAGAGTGCGGAATCGTCGAACTGGAAAGCGTTCTGCAGCTTGTCCTCATTGACAGTGATAAAGGAATCCATATCAAGACCGCTGTTCTGATCCACGGTGCCGAATTCCTGATTCGTAAAGACATCGATGGAGGAGTCCGCCATCTGCTGTTTCACAATCTCGGATTTCTTTGCTTCCTCCACAACGTGGCGGGTCAGCGATGCCGGGTAATTGATGCCGGCGGTCAGGGCAGAGGCGGCAGAGTCAGGGGACGGCTGGACAATACCGGTGATTGTGAGCTTTTCGCCGTTGGCAACGAGCTTTTTCATATAGTCTTCGTTGTCGCTTTTATCTTTCCAGACCTGATACTGACTGTCGTATTCGTAGCAGTCTGCGCTGTTCACAAGACGGAACGTGGTGCCGAGAATATCATCGTAGGAATACGTGCCGATAGAGGAAGGGGTCTCGACGGTTTCTTCATTTAAAAACTGGCGGACCATCTCATCCAGCTCGAGTGCATCGCGGAGTCCCAGGGTGTAGAGCAGAAAATCACTCATTCCGCCGTCGGAAGTGAGGACAAGCACACATTCGTTATAGTTTTCCGGCCAGTGTCCGGCTTTTAAGTCGTACTGGTTCTCGTACAGGGAAGCGGTGTCCGGCATCTCGTAAAAGACGTTGGTGCTCATCATGGATGACATGATGCTGTTGGAGCTTGCGCCAAGGCCGAGCGAGCGGAACGACTGGTCCGGGTGCACCTGGCGGATGGAATCGCCGTCTTCGCGGTAGATCTGCGGCGTGACGGAGTAGGAATATTCGATGGCATTTGTGTAGTCGGAAATGCCGTCCGCACCGCCGTCAAGGTACTTTTTCAGGGAAGCGAGATCGTTGGAGTTCATGGTGGAGAACATGTTGGTCACGACTTCCTGGACTTTGATTTCATTCTTTTTGCCGGAATCTTTTGCGTCTTTGCCGGCATTCTGTGAGCCGACCATCATCGAAGTGAGGTCAAAGCCGGTGCTCTGGATCTGAAGCGGATATTCGGAGAGAGTTTCCTCTTCCATATTCTGAATATACTCGTTGACACCAGAGGAGAGTGCCAGAATCAGTGCAATGCCGATGATGCCGATTGAGCCGGCAAACGAGGTGAGCAAGGTCCGCGCTTTCTTGGTGCGCAGGTTATTAAAACTTAAGGAGAGCGCCGTCAGAAAGGACATCGACGATTTGCCCATGTTTTTGTGCTTGGGAGGAAGCAGGGTTTCGGAATCCGGCTCAAACGGGTTCGTGTCGGAGCAGATCACACCGTCGCGCAGGGTGACGATCCGGTTGGCGTAAAGCTCGGCGAGCTCTGGATTGTGTGTGACCATGACGACAAGGCGTTCTTTGGCAACTTCCTGCAGCAGGTCCATGACCTGAATACTGGTGTCGGAATCGAGCGCGCCGGTCGGCTCATCGGCAAGCAGAATTTCCGGGTCATTGACAAGAGCGCGGGCGATGGCGACACGCTGCATCTGACCGCCGGACATCTGGCTCGGCCGCTTGTGGAGCTGTTTTCCAAGACCGACCTTTTCAAGTGCCGCGATTGCTTTTTTGCGCCGCACCTCTTTGGAAACACCGGAAATGGTAAGCGCCAGCTCTACGTTTGCAAGGACGGTCTGGTGCGGGATCAGGTTGTAGCTCTGGAAGACAAAGCCGATCGTGTGGTTCCGATAGGAATCCCAGTCGCGGTCCTTATACTTTTTCGTGGAAATGCCGTTGATGATCAGATCGCCGCTGTCGTAGCGGTCGAGGCCGCCGATGATATTCAGAAGCGTCGTCTTTCCGGAACCGCTCGGCCCTAAAATAGCGACAAACTCGTTGTCGCGCAAATTTAAGGACACATCGTCGAGTGCTTTCTGTACCAGCGTCCCGGTCCGGTATTCTTTTTTGATATGCTGAATCTGTAGCATGAAAGGGTAACTCCTTCTGTGATTAATATGTGAACAGTTGTCCTTTATTCTACAACGAAATACGGGAAAAGTCCCGGGCTTTAGAAAAATTTAAGAAAAGTTTATCGACAGAAAAAAAGTTCCGCCTCTAGTTTTGGAAAAACAAAAAACGGAACTTTCTTTATCTGTGATACTTATGATGCCGGAAAAGTCAGACTTCCATCAGAAGACCTTTCATATAAGCCTTTAAGATTTTCTTTTTACTCCAGCGAAAGATTATTGTAAAGCGTAATGATTTCCTGCTGTCCTTCGGTGAGCTGCAGAGCGTCCGGCTCATCGAGAAAGAAATCGGCAAGTGTAATGCCAAAGGCGTCGCAGAGCTTCTGCAGGGTAGGGATGGTTGGGATATTGGTGCGGTTTACCATATTGTTTAAGGTAGAATAGGGAATGTCTGCCTCTTTTGCAAGGCGGTAATAAGTCCAGGAGCGCTCGCGGCATAAATCCTGGATATGCTGTATCACATCTTTATCTCTCATAAAAAGATACCTCGTATTCCTATGTAATGTAGCAGTATGAAAAATACTACTCACATATATTATACTTCTGTAAAAGAATAGAAACAGATCTTAAAGAGAGATGCAGAAAAGCTGTACAAATAAGAAATAACTGGATCGTGAGAGGGAAAAAGAAAAACCCGGCAGGAAAACAAGGTCTCCTGCCGGGTTTTGAAACGGTTTCAGATTCTGTGCGCTTACTCTTCGGTGGAATTTTCTTCCAGCTCGTTGAATTCCTCCGTATCCATCAGTTCGTCGAATGCGTCTGCTGCGATTTCGTACTCTTCATCCGAGTCGATATTGTCGAGGTTTGGCTGGCCGTTCTCTTCATAATAGCGGTACAGATAAACTTCGCCGTCCCCGTTCTCGCCGTTTTCATCGAGCGGCAGAAGAGCGATGTACTCTTTCTGGTTCGGGGCCGGGAAAATGGTCAGTACGGCACATTTTACTTCGGTATCGTCGTCCAGTGTCAGGGTAACGGTCGGCTGATCCAGATCCTGGCAGTCGCTGCCGCAGTCTGCGCAGTCTCCGCTGCAGGATGCGCTGTTGAATAATTCTTCACTCATTTGTATTACCTTCCTTTTTCGTGTTCAAGTCTTATCAGGTTCTTGACTGCCATTCTAACAGATAATAAAAAAACACAATGGCTGTGCCGGGAAAGCAGAAAAAATGCGGCTGATACAGGAAAATACGGAAAAGATACAACAAATAAGAACGAAAAAATGAAAAATTAGTCGTATTTTCTATTGACTGTTTTCGGGTACAGTTTTATACTATCACTATTGAATCTAAATATACAGGCAGCTGAACAAACTTATCCTCAACTGCCGGGGAGGCAAAAAATGGATATCAGATTTGAAAAAAGAGAACATTTACAGGAAAAACCGGATCAGAAAAATCTTGGATTCGGAAAACACTTTACAGACTATATGTTTGTCATGGACTGGGACAAAGAGCAGGGATGGCATGATGCAGCAATCGTACCGTACGGCGGAATCCCGATGGATCCTGCAACCATGGTACTTCACTATGCACAGGAAACGTTCGAGGGACTGAAAGCCTACAGAACAGCAGAAGGAAAGATCCAGCTGTTCCGTCCGGAAATGAACGCACGCCGTATGATTAAATCCAACGAGAGACTCTGCATGCCGGGCGTACCGGAGGAGATGTTTGTAGAGGCTGTCAAAGCACTGGTTAAAGCACAGGAAGACTGGGTACCGTCTGAGCCAGGTACATCTCTTTACATCCGTCCGTTCATGTTCGCTACTGAGGCAAGCCTTGGCGTACATATGGCAAAATCCTACAAATTCGTTATCATCACCACTCCGGTTGGAGCATACTATGCAGAGGGCATCAACCCGGTTAAGATCCTGGTTGAGGATGAATATGTTCGTGCAGTCAAAGGTGGCACAGGATTTACAAAATGCGGCGGTAACTATGCAAGTTCCATCGCAGGCCAGGTAAAAGCAGAGAAGATGGGATGCACCCAGGTTCTGTGGCTGGACGGCGTACATCGTAAATATGTAGAGGAAGTTGGAACCATGAACATCATGTTCAAGATTGCCGGCGAAATCTACACCGCACCGCTGGAAGGAACTGTTCTTCCGGGCGTAACCCGTGATTCCCTGATCCATATCTTAAGAGACTGGGGATATAAAGTAAACGAAACACATCTGTCGGTTGACGATCTGATGAAAGCAGGTCATGACGGCACACTGGAAGAAGCATTTGGTACTGGTACAGCAGCAGTTGTATCTCCGGTTGGTGAATTTGTATACAAGGACGATTCTGTTGTTGTAAATGACTTCAAGATCGGTGAGCTGACCCAGAAACTGTACGATACCCTGACCGGTATCCAGTGGGGTAAACTGGAAGATAAATATGGCTGGACTACTCCGGTAGAATAAACCATATAAAACAGAAAAATGCAGATAAGGGGGTCCTTCCCGCACAGCGGTGCGGGGAGGATTCTTTCGCTTCAGAAAAAGATTCAGAAATCGTTTGAAAGGAAACAAAGCAGAATGGATCAGAATCGAATGCCTCTTGTGGAGGCGTTACAACAGTTCCGGGAGGAAGCACCGGCCTATTTCCGTATTCCGGGACACCGGTTTGAGCGCGGGCTGGATGAGACGTTAAACGGAGCGTCGCTTGCGGCGTATGACCTCTCGGAGGCAGAAGGGCTTGACGATCTGCATCACGCGGAGGGCGTGATTGCAGAGGCGCAGAAACTGGCGGCGGAAACGTGGAAGGCAAAAAAAACTTTTTTTCTTGTCAACGGCACAACATGCGGCAACGAGGCGATGGTGCTTTCGTCTGTGAAAGAGGGCGAAAAAATCATTGTTCCGCGAAACGTGCACAAATCGGTGCTGATGGGCCTGATTTTAAGCGGAGCCACACCGGTTTATGTGATGCCGGAGTACAGCACGAAATGGCAGATGTGGGGCGGCGTAACGCCGGAGACGATCGAAAAAGCCTTCGCGGAAACGCCGGATGCGAAAGCCGTACTTCTGGTCAGCCCGACGTACTACGGTCTTTGCAGTGATCTGCAGGCGATCGCAGAAATCTGTCACTGCCACAACGCAGCGCTTCTTGTCGATGAAGCACATGGATCGCACCTCATTTTTCCGAACAGCTTCCTCTCGGCGCACTGGAAAGTGGTGCGGATGCCTGCGCGCAGAGTATCCACAAAACGGCGGGTTCCTTTACACAGAGCTCCTTCTTATCACTCGGTTCTGGCCGTCTCGATGAGGCAAGAGTGGCCGCCAATCTGCAGATGGTACAGAGTACATCGCCGTCCTACCTTCTGATGGCATCCCTCGATGCGGCGCGGCGCGGGATGGCGCTGCACGGAAAAGAGCGAATGGAACGCGCGCTGGAACTCGGCCAGAGGGCGCGGCAGGAGCTTGCAAAGATCAAAGGAATCGAAGTTCTTGGGACCGAGATGGAAGGAACGTGCGGCGTATGGAAGATCGACCTGACGCGTCTTGTATTCTCGGCAAGAGAACTTGGTATTTCCGGCTACGATCTGCAGGTGCGTCTGTACGAGGAATACCGCGTCAGTACAGAGCTTGCCGACGAGGAGAACGTGGTCTGCGTTATTACCTGGGCAAACAGCGAGGAAGATATCACACGGCTGATCAATGCGCTGGCAGGAATTTCGGCAGCAGAGAGCGGGAAAACGACGGGGCGGACGAAGTTTACAGAAAAGCAGTGGCTGTTCCGCAGCCTGCCGGAGATGGTAAAGACACCGCGCGAGGCATATTTTGCGGAGAAGGAAGCCGTTCCGTTTGCAGAAGCGGAAGGACGAATTGCAGCCGAGATGGCAGCCCCATATCCGCCGGGAATCCCGCTCATCTGCCCGGGCGAGCGGTACAGCAGAGAAATGTTGGAACTGATGCGCCAGTATAAAGCAGACGGCTGCGAATTTCACGGACCGTCGGATGCGTCGCTGGAAGTGCTGTATGTTCTGAAAGAGGAATAAAAGAAAACGGAAGTCGGTTCCCAGCGTTTTGCAACAGAAACCGCAGAGAACAGACTGTAAGGAAAAGGAGATGAATTGCGTATGAAAAAAATGATATCCTGGAACGTAAATGGACTGAGAGCCTGCATGAAGAAAGGCTTTCAGGAATACTTTGAGGCGGCAGATGCCGATATTTTCTGCCTGCAGGAGACAAAGCTGCAGGAAGGACAGATCGACCTTGAGCTGCCCGGCTATCATCAGTATTGGAATTATGCGGAAAAGAAAGGATATTCCGGCACGGCCCTGTTTACCAAAGAGGAGCCGATTTCTGTTCGCTATGGTATCGGAATCGAAGAACATGATATGGAAGGCCGTGTGATCACGGCAGAGTTTCCGGAATACTTTGTTGTAACCGTCTACACACCGAATTCACAGGATGAATTAAAACGCCTTGCCTACCGGATGGAGTGGGAGGATGCGTTTCTTTCTTACTTAAAAGGACTGGAGCAGGAAAAACCGGTGATTTTCTGCGGAGATCTGAACGTCGCAGCGACCGAGATGGATATCAAAAATGCAAAGGCAAATGAGAAAAACGCCGGCTTTACGAAAGAGGAGCGCGAAAAATTTGCTGTGATCAAAGAAAAAGGCTTTGTTGATTCCTTCCGTATGCTGTATCCGGACACCGTGACGTATTCCTGGTGGTCATACCGCTTCCAGGCACGCCAGCGGAATGCAGGATGGCGGCTTGATTACTTTATGGTATCAGAGTCCTTAAAAGATGCAGTTGCAGATGCCAAAATCCATACCGAAATTCTCGGTTCCGACCATTGCCCGGTGGAACTGGATTTAGAGGTATAACAATTGGTAACATTGGTCAATTGACAATTTTATTCAAATGATTTACATTAATAGTATGACAATTGCAACAAATTATAAAAAATAAGGGCGGGAATTATGATACAGACAAAAAACAGAGGAAAATATCGAATTTTACCGGGAAATCCGGAGAAAATGGGCGCATCGGCGACGAAAGACGGATACAATTTTGCCGTAGAAGTATCAGATGGAAAAAAAGCAGAGCTTCTGCTGTACCGGAAAGGTCACCAGAAACCGTTTCTTACCGTGCCGCTTCCGGAAGAGGAGCGCACTGGCGTGATCAGTTCCGTGGAAATCACAGGCCTGACGGTAGGAAAGTTTTCGTATGCCTACCGGATGGACGAAGCTTTCTGCTTGGATCCGTATGCGGGAGCAGTAGAAGGAAGAGAAACCTTCGGTGCACCGATGGAAAAAGAAGAGGGCGCCTGCTGCTGCCTTCTCCCGGAGTACCCGGTAATGCGCACCACCTCACTGCACCGGCCGTATGAGGAGACGATTCTGTATAAGCTCCATGTGCGCGGTTTCACCAAAGACGGAAGCTCCCGTGTAAAGAACAAGGGAACGTTCCGCGGCGTGATCGAAAAAATTCCATACTTAAAAGAACTCGGTATCAATGCAGTAGAACTGATGTCCGTCCTACGAGTTTTTTGAGTGGACCTCCCTTACGGAGTCCAGCCTATGTATATCCGGCGCCGGCGGAAGAGAAGCGCGTGAATTATTGGGGATACGGCACAAAGGCCCTGTATTTTGCTCCGAAAGCTTCGTATGCTGCATCCGCAGATGCCGTCGCAGAGTTCGCAGAGATGGTCGATGCCCTGCATGAGAATGGTATCGAATGCCTGATGGAATTCTGTTTTGCCCCGGGAACGCCTTCTGGTTTTGCCCTGCAGGTTCTGCACCACTGGCAGCTCCGCTACCAGATCGACGGTTTCCATCTGGTCGGCGATGCATCGCTGGCAGAAGAAGCGTCCAAAGATGCACTCCTTCGGAAGACGAAACTGATTTTCCTCGGTTTTGACGGCGCACGGATCTATCAGGGAAAACGCCCGTGGTTCCGGAATTTAGGGGAACACAATCAGGGCTACCAGTACCATATCCGCCGCTTCTTAAAAGGCGATGAGGGCAGCCTTTCCGACTTCACCTATTATCTGAGAAGAAGCCCGGAGACACACGGTGTGATCAATTATCTTGCGGATCACGACGGTTTTACCCTGTATGACAGCGTTTCCTACGAACAGAAACACAATCTGGACAATGGCGAAGACAATATGGATGGTTCCAACGAAAACCTGACCTGGAACTGCGGCGCAGAAGGCGTGACCCGGAAACCGGCTGTGCGCGCGCTGCGTCTCCGCCAGCTGAAAAATGCCGTTCTCATGCTGATGACAAGCCAGGGAACACCGCTGATTTACGGCGGCGATGAATTCGGCAACAGCCAGAAGGGCAACAACAACGCCTGGTGCCAGGACAACAAAACCGGCTGGATCGACTGGAAAGCAGCCGCCCGGAATCCGGAGTTTGCTGCCTTTGTAAAAGCAGCAATCGCCTTCCGGAAGGCGCATCCGGCGCTGCACGGCGAACGCGAGCCGCGCCTCATCGACTACAAATCCTACGGCTGCCCGGATATGTCCTTCCACAGCCAGAGAGCCTGGTTCTCCCAGATGGAAAACACATGCCGTTTTATCGGCGTCATGTACTGCGGAAGCTATTTCCAGGATAAAGACGGCAACAAGGACGACGACCTCTATATTGCCTACAACATGCACTGGAATCCGCATGAGCTGGCACTGCCGTCCCTCCCGGAGCAGAAGGTCTGGTATCTGACGGCCGACACCAACACACCGGAAGTCTTCCTGACAGAAGAAAATCAGAAAAAAGTCAGCGCAAAAACGGTCATCGTGCCGCCGCGCAGTATCATAATTTTAACAGGAAAGCAGGAGAAGAGGCAGAATGATGAAAGCATGGCAGCACTTTAAAACCATTACCACACACAAAATGTGGGTCATGCGGTACTGCTTCAAAATAGGACTGTACTGGCAGGGACTGACCCACGACCTCTCGAAATATTCGCCGACGGAATTTCTGGTCGGCATGAAATACTATCAGGGCGACCGGAGTCCCAATAACGCCGAGCGCGAAGACACCGGCATGTCAAAATCCTGGATGCACCATAAAGGGCGCAACAAACATCATTTTGAATACTGGATTGATTACGGTATCAATTGTGACACCATCATCAAAGGCGTCCCAATGCCGCGCCGTTACGTCGCCGAGATGATTATGGATCGCATCAGCGCGTCCCGCGTCTACCTCGGAGACGCTTATACCGATCAGGCGCCGTACCAGTATCTCAAAAAAGGAATCGGCCACCTCTGGTTCGTCCATCCCGAGACACTCTCGCAGCTCGAATTTCTGCTGCGCATGCTCTCGGAACGCGGCGAAGATGATACCCTCTATTACATCCGCTACCACTTCCTAAAAGGTGACCCCGTCCCGCGAATGCACTGTCCTCAAGAATGCACCGTCTACGAAGAGGCCATCCGCAAGAAAGTGTCCCCGTCCACTCATTAAGGTATTGGACCCACCCGCCCTCCCGATACTCCTGAGCGTCCCTTTCCCACAACAAAAATACAACTTGTTACAACAACCGTACAAGTTGTATTATAAATTCCAGAAAGGGGAATCACCAATCACATGGAACCAACCACCGGCAAAGCCAAATACTACACCCTGATGGAAGCCCTAAAAGAGCAGATTCTCTCCGGAACCATAAAACCCGGCCAGAAGCTTCCCTCCGAAAACGAACTGACCCGGGAATACGCCCTCTCACGCCACACTGTCCGAAAGGCCCTCGCTCTTCTCGAAAATGAAGGCTATATCACCGCCCAGCACGGCAAAGGAACCTTCTGCTCCGAGCGCGTAATCCAGCGTCATAATTCAAAAAACATCGCCGTTACCACCACCTACCTGTCCGACTACATCTTCCCCCGCCTCATCCAGGGAATGGATCGAGTGCTGAGCGAAAACGGCTACAGCATTATCTTAAAGAACACCTGCAACAGCCGCTCCAAAGAAGAAAAAGTCTTAAAAGAACTCCTCGACAAGCCCATCGACGGCCTCATCATCGAGCCGAGCAAAAGCCAGATCCTCTGCCGCCACATCAACTTGTACGAAATGCTGGACAAGTACCAGATCCCGTATGTCTTCATCCAGGGCTGCTACCCCCAGATGGCAGACAAGCCCTGCATTCTGATGGATGACTGCAAAGGCGGCTATCTGCTGACCCGGCACCTTTTAGAGACCGGCCGACGAAACATCATCGGCATCTTCAAGGCCGACGACAGCCAGGGCGCCCAGCGCCATAAAGGCTACGTGCAGGCGCTGCAGGAAAGCGGAATCCCATATGATCCCGAAAACGTCATCTGGTTTCACACCGAGGACCGGAAAACCAAACCGTCCCTGATGCTTTCCATGCTGCTCGACAGCAAAAAGTCCGTCGATGCCGCCGTCTGCTACAACGACCAGATCGCGCTCGCCGTCATCTCCATGCTGGAAGAAAAGGGAATCTCCGTGCCGGAAGACATCGCCGTCACCGGATACGACAACTCGCTGATCGGCCAGAGCAGTCCGATCGGGATCACGACCATTGCCCATCCGCAGGAAAAACTCGGTGAGATGGCAGCAGAGCTCATTCTCGAAAAAATCAGAAAAGTCCCGGAAGAAGAAAGCAGCGTCAAACGCCTGATTTCCCCGGAACTCATCGTAAGAGAATCCACTGCAGGAAAAAATCTGTCAACAGAGACGAAAAAATAGAAAAGAACCCAAGGGAGGAAAAAACAATGGGAATGGATGCAAAAACAGCAATCCTCGAACAGAAAACAGCACTTGGTATTGAGTTCGGCTCAACCAGAATCAAAGCCGTCCTGATCGGCGCAGACAACGCCCCGATTGCATCTGGAGATCACGAGTGGGAAAACCGCTACGACAACGGCGTGTGGACCTACACCCTCGAGGACATCTGGACGGGCCTGCAGGATGCATATACCAAAATGGCAGCTGATGTCAAAGAAAAATACGACATCACCCTGACCCGCGTCGGAGCCATCGGCTTCAGTGCCATGATGCACGGCTATATGGCATTTGACAAAGCAGGAAACCTCCTCGTGCCGTTCCGCACCTGGAGAAATAATATCACAGAAGAAGCAAGCGAGAAGCTGACCGATCTTTTCGGATTCCACATCCCGCAGAGATGGACTATCGCCCATCTGTATCAGGCAATCTTAAACGGTGAGCCGCATGTGGCAGATATCGACTATGTGACAACCCTTGCCGGATACATTCAGTGGAAAATGACCGGCGAGCGTGTCGTTGGTGTCGGCGAGGCATCTGGAATCTTTCCAATCGATTCTGAAACCAACACTTACTTTGCCGACATGATTGCCAAATTTGACGAGGCAGTCGCAGATAAAGCATATTCATGGAAAGCACTCGATGTTCTGCCGCACGTTCTGACCGCAGGTGACAATGCCGGTGTTCTGACAAAAGAAGGTGCCGCACTTCTCGACATGTCCGGAAATCTGGAAGCAGGCATTCCGCTCTGCCCGCCGGAGGGAGATGCCGGAACAGGTATGGCAGCAACAAACAGCGTCCGCGTCAGAACCGGAAACGTGTCTGCCGGAACTTCCGTTTTTGCTATGATCGTTCTGGAGAAGAACCTCTCCAAAGTATACCCGGAGATCGATATGGTAACAACCCCGTCCGGTCATCCGGTTGCCATGGTGCACTGCCAGAACTGTACTTCTGATCTGAATGCATGGGTCAATCTCTTCCGTGAATTTGCGCAGACCTTCGGCATGGAAATCAGCACGAATGATCTGTTCGGCAAGCTGTACAACAAAGCCCTGGAGGGCGACGCAGACTGCGGCGGACTCCTTGCCTACAACTACTTCTCCGGCGAGCACGTAACCGGCTTCAACGAGGGCCGTCCTGTCTTCGCACGTACTCCGGATGCGAAATTCAATCTGGCAAACTTTATGAGAGTCAACCTGTTTACTTCCCTTGGCGCCCTGAAAGTCGGCCTTGATATCCTGATGAAAGAGGAGCATGTGCAGGTCGACCAGATTCTCGGCCACGGCGGTCTCTTCAAGACAAAAGGTGTCGGCCAGAAGATCCTCGCAGGTGCCATCGACGCACCGGTTTCCGTTATGGAGACAGCAGGAGAGGGCGGAGCCTGGGGTATCGCAGTGCTGGCCTCTTATATGCGTGACAAAGAAGAAAATGAGACGCTGGATCATTATCTGGAGACAAAGGTGTTTGCCGGAGAAGAGTCAGTCAGAATAGAGCCGGATGCCATAGATGCGGAAGGATTTGACCGGTTTATTGAATGCTTTAAGGCAGGGCTTGCAGTGGAGAGAGCTGCGGTGATTAATTAAGTAGGTGAGGACGCCGCCGGGACGAAAGACTCCTGCCGAGTGTGGCGCCCGTCCACCGGCCTGCGGCCGCTGATTGCCTCACATGTTAAGTGGGGGAGAAAAGTCGGTATCCCCCACTGCCATGAGGTCAACCACGTGTCCGCATAGGATGCAGCCGTAAT
>ENA-OQKC01000699-OQKC01000699.1-human-gut-metagenome-genome-assembly--contig:-NODE-699-length-13534-cov-3.200716_pt1 | contig 13534 bp, 16 predicted proteins | sample MGYA00242774_ERZ504790 | MGnify/ENA primary metagenome ERZ504790 (study PRJEB26092, sample SAMD00036419) | human gut metagenome | host: Homo sapiens | study: EMG produced TPA metagenomics assembly of...
TTCCAGGTTTTCAGCATCTCTTTTTCTTCTTTGCTGATCCGCAGCGACTCTCTGATTTTCTGAATTGTTTTGTTATGTGTCCAGTCATCGAGACTGTTTTCTTTCAGCAGTTTCTGTGTCTTTTCCGGAAAATGAATATAACAGATCGATACTGCCCAGGCGACGGCCATTTTTACGTAATAGCCATCGTGATGAATCTTTTTCATCTCCTCCAGCACAGCATCGATATACGCTTCGTTGATAAAAAAGTCCAGCAGACACACAACACCAAACCGGATTTCATATTCCCGGCTGCTTTTCAGCCATTTCTGCAGATATCCATACCAATACTCCTGGTCTTTCTTCATAAAATGGCACGTTGCACAGGAGCTGTCACAGATTCCCCAGCTGTTGATCATCGGCACGAAGCGGTCCAGTTCTGCCGTCTGTTCTTCACGGGTCAGCTTTCCGTAGCCGATCATCATTCCGCGGATCAGAAGCTCCTCGTAGACTTCCGGATTAAACTGTTCGGTATAAACTTCATAGTGGTCTCTTGCTGTCGCTTTTGCAATCCGTCGCGAAACCAGAATGCGGACACCAAGAATCCGACAGTTCTGTCCCGGAACAAGAGAGCTGTGAAATTCCCGGTATTTTGCATCTATATTGCTTTCCAGTTCTGCCCGAATGGCCTGCATTACTTCCTGTTCCATATGATTCCCCCTCTCTTTTCTTTCTCTTTAAGATGTTTTACACGCTTTTTACAAATGTTTAACCCTGTTATTTCTGCACTTCTGATAAGATAAAATTAAAGTAAACGATAACATCCACCCTGCCAAATGCCAGATCTTTTCCGGCTGAAAGGTGAGTCTTATGAAAAAGAAATATACATTTTTTCAAAATATACCATTCCTGTGCAAATTTCAGAAGCAGCCAGCCCTTGCAGAAGAAGCGCCAGTTGTTTCCACAACGCTGTCTATTCCGTTTTCCGGACCCGCAGAAAGATCCTTATATTTTACCGAAAACCCGGATTTTACCGCTCCCTCTGCCGGTATCTATTCCCGTCGTTTTCCGGGAAGCCGGATCTTTCTATATTCCAGCGATCCCGAGCACGATCTTGCGGCAGTTCCATCCTCTCTTTTCGATGTGCTGCACCGCTATTTTGCCGTCCATTCACCGGATGATATCATTTTATGGAAAGATGGCATTCTCTCCTTCCAGACCATGGAAAATCAGCCGCAGCCGTTGACTGCTCTTTGTACACCGGATGATGCACGGGATTCCAAAATCATTCCGTTCCCCACACTGTCAGAACGGCAGCGCATTTCACAGTAACTGCTATTTAGCCAAACCAGCAGGAGTATGATGGAAAATACCCCTTTCCGTCATGCTCCATTTTTTACTTAATTCCGAGAATTCCACTAATCCGCTCTTTTGAAAGCCCCGCGCCGATTACAATCAGCACTTCCTGGCTCTCCGGCACTGCCTGGAATGTCATCTGTTCCCGCGTCGCATTGATTTCGCTCCACACAGTTTCGCCCGTCTTTACAATTCCTTTGATCCGAAATACATTGCCGCATGATGGATCCGCAAAGATTGCTTCTGCTGCCTTTTTCAGCGCTTCTTCCGTAATCTTCGGCTCCAGAAAGCAGAGCGAATCAAATGTCTGCTGCTCGCCGAAATCCAGCTTCCGGTAACCCTCCGAACGGTAACTGCATTCGGAGAGCATTTTGAAATCATCCTCTGTCAGATCATCCCAGTTTTTCTGTAAAATTTCTGCATCAGAAAACTGTCTTCTGCAGCCTGCCTGCTCGAGCGTGCGGTTCAGATGGGCAATCGTTTCTTCTTTCTTTTCCTCCGAAACATTCTGTACTTTGCTCAGCACGATTTTACCAGCGTTCGCCGCCTCGGAAGCCAGCAGATACTCTTCTTCCTCCGACAGCTTCTCATCGAGCCCGGCATCCAGAATCGTGATGACGCTTCCCGCCTCATACCAGCGGTTCAGCGGCTCGTCGTACAGCGTGTCAAAGAACTCATCCACATCGTAAATCCCCGACGGTTCCACGAGAATGCGGTCGTAGCCGCTCATGCCCATCGAGATCAGTTTCGTGCGGAACCGTCTGCGGTGTGTCTCTTTGTCGCATCCGCCGGAAATCATCTCCAGCTCGCACTGATCGCCGCGCAGTTCCTGCAGAAGCAGCATATCCACATTGACTGCCCCAAAATCATTCTCCAGGATGCCGATGTTCTTTCCCTGCGCCATCAGATACTTTGCGTACTGTTTCAAAAAAGTCGTCTTCCCTGAGCCAAGGAAGCCTGTAATCAGATCAATTTTAATCATTTCTGCTGTCCTTTCTGCTGTCTTTTTCCGTCTGCAGCCTGCGGAGCTTCGAACACTCTATTTTCGTCTGCGCTCTTTGCCGGTAAATGTATCGATGTCTATGCGCCATACGGCAACGCGCTCCACCATCTCCGGCAGAAAAGCGATCTTCGCCTCCGGTGCGATATGCGCCATGATTTTTCCCAGGCCTTTCTTCTTTGCCCCCGGATCTGTCACCTCCGTGATGGTTCCGTTTCCCATGATACTGCGGTACGCATAGGAATACGCACACGTATAGTCACCTGTAATCACTTCATGGTTGTAATCCATCTCCACCGCCACGCGCGGATCCGCTGCAAATGCAGCCGCCTTCCGCCCTTCTTTTGCCCCCATGCAGGTACAGACAGACGTGAAGAGTTCCATCTTCTTCCCGGACATCATATCCATAATTCATCGGCACGATAAACATGCCTTCCTCATCCATCGCCCCGATCCGCACAACCTCGCAGCTTTCCAGAATTTCTCTTAAAATTTCAGGATCTGTAATCTCCCGCTTTTTTAAACGCATTTCACGCATCGCAATCACACCTCTCTTATTCGCAGCTATTTATGATATGGCTCCCCGCAGTTAATGCGGTAGCTCCGGTAAATCTGTTCCAGCAGAATAACCCGCATCAACTGATGCGGAAATGTCATTTTCGAAAAACTGAGCGCATAGTTCGAACGCTTCAGAACTTCCTCGCCAAGCCCTAAGGAACCGCCGATCACAAAAATAATATGGCTCGTTCCCTGCACGCCGAGCGTATCTATTTTCTGGGCCAGCTCCTCGGATGTGAGCTGTTTTCCCTTAATTTCCAATGTAATCAGATAAGCGTCATCCCGGATATATTTGAGAAGGCGCTCTGCTTCTTTATTTTTGATATTCGTCTCTACGGTTTCACTCGCGTTGTCCGGCGTTTTTTCATCCGCCACCTCGATAATTTCCAGCTTTGCATAGCGGCTGAGGCGCTTCGAATACTCGGCGATCGCATCCCGCAAATATTTCTCTTTGATTTTTCCTACTGTTAATATCGTAATTTTCATTCTGTAATCTTAAAACCCTTTCGGATATCTGTCAAAAACACCAAAAGCCATATAGATCACTTTTTGTCCGCGTCTATATGGCTTTTAGTTTAGAAAAGCAATGCCTTATGCATTTTTGCTTTTGATATACTCATCAATTCCTTTAGCTCCGGCTTTTCCGGCACCCATAGCAAGGATAACGGTTGCTGCACCTGTTACAGCGTCACCGCCGGCGTAAACGCCCTCTTTGCTGGTCTTTCCGGTTTCTTCCTCAGCTACGATACATTTTCTTCTATTGACATCCAGACCGTAGGTGGTGGAAGAAATCAGCGGGTTCGGGGAAGTACCAAGAGACATGATAACTTCGTCTACTTCAATTTCGAACTCAGATCCTGGAATCTCAACCGGTCTTCTTCTTCCGGAAGCGTCCGGCTCGCCAAGTTCCATACGGATGCAGCGGATACCGGTTACCCAGTCTTTGTCGTCGGTCAGAATTTCTACCGGGTTGGTCAGAAGGTCGAAGATGATACCTTCCTCTTTTGCATGATGAACTTCCTCTGCACGGGCCGGAAGCTCTGCCTCAGAACGACGGTAAATAACGTGTACCTCTGCGCCGAGACGAAGTGCGGTTCTTGCAGCGTCCATAGCTACGTTGCCGCCGCCGACTACAGCAACTTTCTTGCCGTGTGCGATCGGGGTATCGTAATCATCGCGGAATGCTTTCATCAGGTTGTTTCTGGTCAGGAACTCGTTTGCGGAGAATACGCCGTTTGCGTTCTCACCCGGGATTCCCATGAACATCGGAAGGCCTGCGCCGGAACCGATGAAGACTGCTTCAAATCCTTCATCTTTTAACAGCTCGTCGATGGTAACGGATTTTCCGATGATAACGTTGGTCTCAATTTTAACACCGAGAGATTTTACGTTCTCGATTTCAGCGGCAACTACTTTGTCTTTCGGAAGACGGAACTCCGGAATACCGTAGCTTAATACACCGCCGGCTTTGTGAAGTGCCTCGAAGATGGTTACATCGTAGCCAAGTTTTGCAAGGTCTCCTGCGCAGGTAAGACCTGCAGGGCCGGAACCGATAACCGCGATCTTGTGGCCGTTTTTCTCTGCTGCCGGAACCGGTTTGATACCGTTTTCTTTTGCCCAGTCAGCAACGAAACGCTCCAGTTTACCGATGGAAACAGCGTCGCCTTTGATTCCGCGGACACATTTGCCCTCGCACTGGCTCTCCTGCGGACATACACGGCCGCAGACTGCCGGGAGTGCACTGGACTCACCAATAATTTTGTATGCTTCCTCGAAGTTTCCTTCTTTTACCTGTGCAATGAATGCCGGAATGTTGATATTAACCGGGCATCCTGTGATACATTTTGCATTTTTACAGCCCAGGCAGCGCTGTGCTTCTTCTACTGCTTCGTCTTTGTTGTATCCAAGACATACCTCGTCAAAATTTGTGGCACGTACCTTCGGCTCCTGCTCACGTACCGGTACTCTGTTTAATCCCTTTGCCATTATTTGTCACCTCCGCACTGGCCGCATCCACCGTGATGGGTTGCGCCTTCCTGGTATCTTAAGAGAGCTCTTCCCTCTTCTGTCTTGTACATCTGCTGACGTTTCATAGCCAGGTCGAAGTCTACCAGATGACCGTCAAACTCCGGTCCGTCTACGCAGGCAAATTTTACTTCATTGCCTACCATTAGACGACAGGCACCGCACATACCGGTTCCGTCTACCATGATCGGGTTCATGCTGACAACGGTCGGGATGTTCAGTTCTTTTGTCAGAAGACATACGAATTTCATCATGATCATCGGTCCGATGGCAACACAGACATCATACTGTTTGCCCTGGTTCTGTACAAGGTCGCGGAGTACATCGGTACCCATACCTTTTCTTACGTAAGAACCATCGTCTGTGGTTATGTACAGATTGCTGACAGCAGACATTTCTTTCTCGAGAATAACGAGATCTTTTGTCTTTGCTCCGACAATGGCGTCAGCAGTGATTCCATGCTCATGCAGCCATTTTAACTGTGGGTAAACCGGTGCAGTTCCAACACCACCGGCTACGAATACGATCCGTTTTTTCTTCAGTTCTTCGATATCTTCGCTGCAGAACTCAGACGGCTGTCCCAGAGGTCCTACGAAATCCATGAAAGCATCTCCCGCTTTGAGATCTTTCATTTTTTTGGTAGATTCTCCGATCGGCATGAATACGATGGTGATAGTTCCTGCTTCTCTATCGTAATCACAAATGGTCAGAGGAATTCTTTCTCCTTCTTCATCTGCCTTGACAATAACAAACTGTCCAGGGAGGCAGTGCTGTGCTACTCGCGGTGCTTCTACTACCATACGGTAGATGTTATTCGCGAGCATTTCCGCTTCTTGAATCTTGTACATAATATCCTCCTAATCTTGTTAGAAATATTTTAACAAAAGCACGACTTGGATTTTCGCGCATTTTATGTTAATACTTTATCACGTTTCCGGTTATTTGTAAACAACGGACAACATCTTTTCCCATCATCCGTGTTCCTCCAGATAATTTTCGAACTGTTCCATGGACATCAGAACTTTTCTCGGCTTGGTTCCTTCCTCCGGTCCTACGACACCGGCATCCGCGAGCTGGTCCATGATTCTGGCCGCGCGGTTGAAACCGATTTTCAGCACTCTCTGGAGCATGCCGATCGATGCCTTATCTTTTTCGATGATAAATTTTCCGGCTTCCACGAAGTAATTATCGCGGTTATCTCCGCCGCCTGCGGCAGAACCGCCATCCAGGCTTACGGTGTGAATCCGTTTTTCGATATCCGGATCATAAGCGTTCTCGCCGTAGTGATCTTTTAAGTAGGCAACGACATCGCTGACCTCTTTATCCGAAACAAAGGATCCCTGCAGACGGGCCGGTTTCTGGTAATCCTGCGGCTTGTAGAGCATATCGCCTTTTCCAAGCAGTTTTTCCGCACCTCCCATGTCGAGGATCGTACGGGAATCTACGCTGGAAGAAACCGAGAATGCAATACGGGACGGCATATTTGCCTTGATAAGACCAGTGATGACATTGACGGAAGGTCTCTGTGTTGCAATAATCAGATGGATGCCGGCCGCACGGGCAAGCTGTGCCAGACGGCAGATCGCATCCTCCACTTCTCCCGGCGCAACCATCATCAGGTCGGCAAGCTCGTCCACGATAATGACGATCTGCGGCAGTTTTTCCGGTTTTTTGCCGTTTTCATCCGGCGGCAGCTCGGCAACTTTCGCATTGTAGCCTTTCATATCGCGCACGTTGAATTCCGCAAATTTGTTATAACGGTCTGTCATCTCCGCAACCGCCCAGTTCAGAGCTCCGGAAGCCTTTTTCGGGTCTGTGACAACAGGGATAAAAAGGTGCGGAATGCCGTTATAAACAGAAAGCTCAACGACCTTCGGGTCGATCATGATCAGTTTGACGTCTTCCGGTTTTGCCTTATAAATAATACTCATAATCAGCGTGTTGATGCAGACCGATTTACCGGAACCGGTCGCACCGGCGATCAGAAGATGAGGCATTTTCGCGATATCCGCGATGACTGGCTGACCGGCGATGTCTTTTCCGACAGCAAAGGCCAGATTCGAAGAAAAGTTCTTAAACTCCGGTGTTTCAAGAAGATCACGCAGCATCACGGCCGTGTTCGTCTTATTTGGAACCTCGATTCCGACTGCGGATTTTCCCGGGATCGGTGCCTCGATGCGGACATCTGCTGCTGCAAGACTCAGCTTGATATCGTCGGTCAATCCGACAATCCGGCTTACTTTCACGCCCTGTTCCGGCATCAGCTCATACCGTGTGACGGTCGGTCCGCAGCTTACGTTATTGACTGTAACTTTGACACCGAAGCTGTCCAGCGTCTCCTCCAGTTTCCGCGCTACTTCCCGCAGATGCGCATCGGAATCGCCCATGGCACCGCGCGTCCCTTTTTTCAGAAGATTCATCGGCGGTGTTTTGTACTCCGGCCGCTTTTCCTCTGCTTTTTTCCCGATTTCCTGACGAATGCCGTCTACATCCGCCTCGATCTCTTCACGGGAAGACCGCGGAATTCTCGTATGATCCGCAGACGTTTTCTCTTTTTTCGCCTCTTCTGCAGCTTGCCGTGTCATCTCCGGTTCTGTCTTTTCCGGCTCTTCAGCCGGCACAGAACCACGGTGAATCGAAAGCTCCGGCATCTCCATCTGATGGGTATCGTCGTTTTCGTTTAAATCGGCCTTCGATTCCACATGAGAAAGAAGGCGGGATTTCTTTTTCTTCCCGGCTTTTTTCGGTTCCTCCACTGGCTCAAGAATCAGCTCTTTTCCTTCCTCTTCCTCCATCGCAGCTTGGCGCGCCAGACGCTCCTGGCGGCGCTCCTCCGCCATCCGGCGGTGGTCATTCGTCTTTTCATGGATCGGCGCGAGAATCGGCTTCTGCGTCATCACGATCACGGAAATCACGATGGCGATCACAATAATCACCCACGCGCCGATCTGGCCGAATCCCATGCCGAGAATTTTCACGACAGACCCTCCTAAGATTCCTCCGCCGAGATGATCGTAGGCGCTGTCAAAATAGTAATCCAGAAATGTCGTATCTCTCGTATAGCCGGACGCCAGAAGCTGCATAAAAGCGCAGAAAAAGACGAAGCAGCTGATCGCTCCCCCGGTTTTCCGCACAATTAAAAAGTTCTGTCTGTTTGCTATGTAAAATGCTGTTCCAAAAGAAGATCAGAACCGGTGCTGCCCACTCTGTCACGCCGAAAAGGCCGAAAAAGAAGTCGCAGACAGCCTGTCCGATCACGCCGCCCATACCGAAATTACTGAGCATCAGCAGAATCGAAACAGCAAGCACGGAAAGCAGAATAATTTCTGCGCGCACTCCCTCGTCCATCGGCTCACGGACTGTGTTTTTCCTTGTGCCGGAGGTACGTTTTGCGGTACTGCTCTTTTTCACCGTTGTTTTTCTGGCCGTTGTTTGGGTCTGTTTCTTTTTTGCTGTCCCGGAAGCAGAAGTTTTTTTCTTTGTCTTCCCGCTTCCCTTTGTTGTATTTGCCATGCAGAACTTCTCCCCTTTCTCGTATTACAGCAGAAAATATCCTGCAATGGAGAATGTCCCGACAAGAAGACAGTACAAAGCAAAATATTTCAGTTTCCGTTTTTTCACCACACGCATCAGAATGCGGATCGTAAAGTAACCGGCAAGTGCCGCCATGAAAACGCCGACCAGATATACCGGATGAAAAACAATTTTATTTTTTCCCATGGTCGCAATTTCAACGATCGTTGCCCCGATAATCGCCGGAACACTCACAATCAGAGAGTATTTCACAGCGTACGAACGGGTCATGCCGCCGATCACACACGCAGAAATAGTCGAACCAAGACGGGAAAGACCCGGAATCGTGGAAAAGCCTTGGAAGAATCCGGCAATCAGTGCATCTTTCGGCTTCAAATTTTTCTGCGTTTTTTCTCCCTCCGGAAGCATATCTGCCACCACAAGCAGAATCGCCGTCAGATACAGACCAACGCCAGGTGCCAGCAGATTCGAGGAGGTCAGTGTGACAAGGCTCTGAATCATGCCGCCGATTACAGCAGTCGGGATGGTGGTCAGAATCAGCAGGAAAGCAAGCATACGGTAGTTGCTGCCGAGTACCTTCCGGTACTGCTTTCTCTCCTGATGCTGACTGGAAAAGTGTTCCTTTAAATTATGAAACAGATCGATTATGATTCCGCACAGCGCGAGGAAGAGACGTTTCCATTCCTTCGAAAATGTGAGCAGAATTGCAATCATGGAGCCAAAGTGCAAAAGCACATTGAAAAACACCGTCTGCGTATCTTCGATCTTCATAAAATGACGGAAGATAATCAGATGTGCGGAGCTGCTGATCGGCAGGAATTCCGTGATTCCTTGGATCAGGCCCAGAAATAAAGCTTCTATTACTGTCATTTTTTTATCCTGTTCCCTTATTTTTCTCTTTTGTGAAAGTCCGGACAAAACTTCCGTTCGAATTTTCACAGCGAACTCATTCTAACACAAAATCCCCTGAAACACAAGCCGCGCCGTGAAGTCAATTTTCTGTCCCTGCTGCCTTTTTCATCAGCTCATTCAGCTTTTCGAGCGCGCGGGCAATGCCGCCGACCTCGTCGATCAGACCTTCTTCCACTGCCTGCGGGCCGTCCAGCATTGTTCCGACATCCTTGACCAGCATTTTCGTATCGAGCATCAGCTCCTCGAGCCGTTCCTTGGTGATTTTAGAATGGGCCGATACAAAACCTGTGATCCGATCCTGCGTCTTTTCCATATTACGGTACGTCTGTGCAACACCGATGAACATGCCGTTTGTACGCACCGGATGAATGACCATGGTGGCACTCGGCACGATCAGCGAATAGTCTGCTGCAACGGCGAGCGGGACACCGATCGAATGACCGCCCCTAAAACGAGCGATACCGCAGGCTTTCGCATGGACGCAATCATCTCTGCAATTGCAAGACCGGCCTCCACATCTCCGCCTACGGTATTCAGGAGAATCAGAAGACCATCAATACTTTTGTCCTCCTCGGCACGGGCAAGAGCAGGGAGAATGTGCTCATAGCGCGTCGCTTTCGTGCGCTCGCCGAGTGATTCATGCCCCTCCACCTCGCCGATGATGGACAGCAGATAAATGTTGGTCTTCAGTTCTACAATATTTTCTTTTTCTGTCTGGTTTTTCTGTGATTCTGCCATACGGATTTCCTCTTTTCTGCTATTCCAAAATAGCTTCATCAGTATGCGCAGATTCTTATGATTCTATGTAATTTCCAGTGAAATTACTCGTCCAGGTTGGTGTATACGTACTGTACGTCGTCGTCGTCATCCAGCAGATCCAGGGTACGGTTCAGGTCTTTTAATGCCTGCGGATCGGTCAGCTCTACGTAGGTCTGTGGGATCATGGTAACGTCTGCCTCTGCCATGGCGATACCGTCTTTCTCCAGAGCCTCACGTACTGCGGAGAAGTCATCCGGATCGGTGATGATTTCGTAGCTGTCCTCTTCGTCTGCGAAGTCTTCTGCGCCTGCATCCAGAGCAAGCATCATCAGATCGTCAGCATCCATTTCGCACTCTTCTTTGTCGATGATGATCTGGCCTTTTTTGTCGAACATGTAGGATACGCATCCCGGTGTTCCAACGCTTCCGTTTCCTTTGGTGAAAGCGCTTCTTACGTTTGCTGCGGTACGGTTCTTGTTGTCGGTCAGAGTCTCTACGATGATCGCGATACCATTCGGGCCATAACCTTCGTAGGTGATACGCTCGTAGTTGTCTGCGTTTGCATCTCCGGCAGCTTTTTTAATACCGCGGTCGATGGTATCGTTCGGCATGTTGTTTGCTTTTGCTTTTGCGATAACGTCACGCAGCTTGCTGTTGTTTGCCGGATCCGGTCCGCCCTCTTTGACAGCGATTACGATCTCACGGCCGATGATGGTAAAGATTTTACCTTTTTTGCGTCGTTTTTTCTTCTTATGCTTAATATTGGCAAATTTTGAATGTCCTGACATACCTCTTTTGTCTCCTTTATTTAAAGTATTGCTTTTCTGTAAAAAGGTTTCCCCGAAAAACGGCAGAAGCCCATATAATATAGAATATAGCACGATCTTTCTCATTCGTCAACCGTGAACCGCGCCAAAAATACCCCTTATGTAGGCAGATCCAGGCTGATTTTCAGTGCTTCGTTCACAAGGGCCAGCTGTTCCGGTGTCAGATGACAGATTTTATCTTTCAGCCTTCTCTTATCGATCGTCCGAAGCTGTTCCAAGTAAAATAACAGAATCCCGTACAATCCCATAGGCGGACGCTTCGATCTCAATGTGTGTCGGCAGCTTCGCCTTATTCATCCTCGATGTAATCGCCGCACAGATCACCGTCGGACTGTGCCGGTTGCCGATGTCATTCTGAATGATCAGCACCGGACGGACACCGCCCTGCTCACTTCCCACAACGGGCCGCAGGTCGGCATAATATACATCGCCACGCTTGATTACCACTTGTGCTCACTCTCCGATTCTTTCCGTTTTGCTTTCCCATACGATAACGATCCGGCGTTTTACGCCTTTTAAAATCGTTTCCATGTATTTAATATTGCCTGTTTTTCCGGAGGTATTCACAAATTTCATCCGGCACTTCAAAAAGTCCGCCCGGAGTCCTTTTGGGAACCCGTGATTCTGATCTGCTTTGCTCAGATTGACTGCAATCCTCTGATAATCTCGGATGCTGTTACATAGGAAGCACTGCTTTTTTCTTCCGCAGCCTCTCCCGCCTTTCCATGCGCATATGCCGCCAGTGCCGCTGTTTTGGCAAGGCTGATTTTTTTCTCATTTTTTTCACACTGACGTTTTGCTGCAAAGGCGCCTGTGATTCCCGCGAGCACATCGCCGCTTCCCGCCGTCGCAAGCGCACTGCTTCCGCTTGTGTTTATGTAATACTGCTCACGCCCTTCCTCTGCTGTCACGGTTACGGAATCCTTTCGTACACAGCAGGCCTGGTATTTTTCGGCTGCCCTTCCGGCGCTTCCTGCCGGCTCACGCTGGCATTCTGCAATGGTCGTGTGCAGCAGCCGTGCAAGCTCTCCTACATGAGGCGTTAAAATTTTTTCTGCCCGGCAGCCCGAAAGAATCTCTGCATCTTCTGCAATCAGGTTCAGCGCATCTGCATCCAGAACAAGAGGAACTTCTGTGTGCTGCACCGTAAAAACGAGCAGTTCTTTTGCCGTCCGGCTTTTGGAAAGCCCCGGTCCCGCAACAACAGCGTCCGCCCAGGCGAGATCCTGCAGCAGGGCTTCTTCCGGAAGCGGCTCATCCTCCTTCCAGAAATCCGCCATTGCTTCCGGCAGGGCACAGAAAAGCGGCGTACGGTTTCTTTCCTCTGTCACAACCTTTACCATGCCGGCACCGGATGCAAGGACTGCCCTGGCACACAAAACAGCGGCTCCGCACATGGCACCGGAACCGGCAAGTACCAGCACCTTTCCGAAGGTTCCCTTATTTCCCATCGGCGTGCGGGTAAGAAACCGGTCCAGATCTTCTTTTTCCACTGAACCGTACCAGGGCGTCTCCTCTTCTCCTGCATCAAAGCCGATTCCGATATCACGGACCAGGACCTCTCCGGCATATCGTTTTCCGGGATCAAAAAGAAGCCCTGGCTTTGCACAGGCAAATGTCACCGTGGCTCTGGCTTTCACCGCCGCATCAAGGACCTCTCCGGTATCCGTGTGGATCCCCGAAGGGATGTCCACGGCAAGAACAGGAACACCGCTTGCGCAGATTGCTTCCACTGCCCTCCGGTACTCCCCTGCCAGCGAACGGGATACGCCAATTCCAAAGATGGCATCTATGATAACAGTATATTCCCGGAAATCCGGATTCTTAACCTCACGGAACCCCATAATTTTCCGCAATTTTCTTCTGTGCTCTCTATGCCTTTCACTGTATTTTTCCGGATTTCCAAGACAGAACAGTTCCGCATCCACCCCTTTCGTCTTTAAAATCCGTGCAATTGCCGCACCGTCCCTCCATTATTTCCGGGACCGCACACAGCAAGGACTTTTCCTGTATCCCATGTTTCCATTTTGAAGCTCCTCCACGCAGGACAGCGCCGCGCGCTCCATCCAGTACCACGGGACGGTACCCCCATGGTTTCGATCGTATTGCGGTCTGCCTGCTTCATCTGTGCTGCTGTAAGAATCCGTTTCATCGCTTTTCCTCCTTTTCCTGCCTTATCCGGAAAGTGAACAGAAAAAGTCTCCGGTTTCCCGAAGACTCTCCTGCTTTTGTTTTGGTTTCTTAATTGTTCTTTGGATGCTCCGCCTCATATCTGGTCAGATTGTAGGAGAGACGCATCAGACTTTCGGAAAGATGGACGTTCTCGACGATCACATCTTTCGGAAGTTTTAAGTTTAGATCGGTATGTGCAAAATTCCAGATTGCTTTTACACCGTTGTCCACGAGAATCTCTGCCATCTCTACCGCTTTTGCTTTTGGCAGTGTCAAAGCCGCAATCTCTACATGGTGTTCCTTGATAAATTCCGGAAGCTCGTCCGCCATGCGGATTTCAATTCCGCGCACGGAGATTCCTTTTAATACCGGGTTGACGTCAAAAATACCGACCGTTTTGAATCCGCTTCTT
>ENA-OQKC01000700-OQKC01000700.1-human-gut-metagenome-genome-assembly--contig:-NODE-700-length-13528-cov-3.211178_pt1 | contig 13528 bp, 13 predicted proteins | sample MGYA00242774_ERZ504790 | MGnify/ENA primary metagenome ERZ504790 (study PRJEB26092, sample SAMD00036419) | human gut metagenome | host: Homo sapiens | study: EMG produced TPA metagenomics assembly of...
GTATAGTCGGGACTACCTTTGATATCACTGCCCCAACTGGTTGACACACCCGTATAGTGATTCTGGAATTCGGGAATACCGTATGCAGCTATATCGAAAGTGGTGCTGGTATTGAAACTGATACTGGCGCGTCCTTCCTTGCCCTTCTTAGTGGTAATAATCACCACACCATTGGCAGCCGAACTACCGTAAAGTGCAGCTGCGGCAGGGCCTTTCAATATGTTCATGCTCTCAATATCATCGGGATTCAGATTGGAAATACCGTCGCCACGGTCGTAGTTACCACTGTCGTTGTCTCCGCCGATAGTAGTTGAGGTATTTTCGTTGGTAGATGAACCGAACGGTACACCGTCTATCACATACAACGGCTGGTTACTTCCGCTTACAGAACGGTTACCACGAATAATCACTTTAGAAGAACCTCCAAACCGGAAGAACTCTTATTAATCTGCACACCTGCCGTCTTACCGGCCAATGCGTTCATCATATTGGGGTCTTTCACGCGTGCCAATTCATCACCGTTTACTACCTGAGTAGAGTAAGTCAGTGATTTTTCTTTCTTTGCGATACCCAATGCCGTTACCACCACTTCATCCAGCAGCTTGGCATCATTCTTTAATGTGACTCTTATCGTCCCCGGAGTGATGGGAACTTCTTGTGTTATCATACCTACGAAAGACACTTGCAGGATTTTCGCACCTGCGGGCGCATCTGTAATAGTGAATTTGCCGTCTAAATCCGTTACGGCTCCGGTAGTGCTTCCTTTTACCAATACGGAAGCTCCGATAATCGGTTCATTGTCCTCAGCTGAAATAACGATACCGGTAATGGGGGAATTTTGGGCTGCTACCCAACCGATGGCTGCCAGCAGGCAAACCAAGGTCAGCATAATTCTTTTTTTCATAAGCTGTTTTTCGGAAAATAAATATTAGATTAAATGTGTGTTAAGTTAATAAACAGATTCTGATGGGGTCTGTCTTTCCGATTGACAAGCAGGGTTGAATGTCAATCTCATTTGTTTCTTTTTGTATGCTACATAGGCTATTAGAATGTTACGGTTAATACTCGAGCTTATTAAAATGTCTCTTATTCTGCAGATTTCTTTTTAAGCTTCGTATATAAAACCGGGTAGAGAACCGCAACCCTATCGAGAAACAGAAGTTTCTTTGCTAATAAAAGTTAATCGGGTTCGGAAGAAGAAGGAAAAACTAATACGATTTTCTTAATGTTGCCCTCACCGCCCTCACTCACTTCCCGAACCGCCCTGTTCATCGGCATTACATGGGTGAGTGAGGGCAAATAAAAAGGGTGAGGGCAAATTTTGCCCTCACCGGTGTTCGGTCTGTCCCGTTCCCTTGCTTTCTCTTGTCTCGTCCCCTTCTTTCTCTTGTTGTGTCCGCTTCTTTGTCTTATAGAGGCTTTGAGTTTCTGAGCGGCTCACTATAGTGGTCTGACTCGTTCACTATAGTGAATGGAGTTGTTCACCATAGTGAGCTGATTTGTTCACCCGAGTGAGCCGACAATGAACAAAGGCTGTTTCGGGGACAGACACCAAGCGTTTGAGGGATAAAGCAACGGGGAAAGACGGACTGAACAAGGGGAGCGTTCCGGACTACGTGCTTGAATCCCGTGACAGATGACAGACGGTTCTTCCCCTTTATCTTTGAAGAAGCTGTTTTGAAATGATAAATCCCCATTTATCTACCAGGCTGTTTTTTAAGCCTAACTAACGTGCACATACTCGAGAGTCCTATCTGCCAAGGGCAAGTCCATACATAAAACAAACCGTCCGGCCCGGAATGAAAATAATTCACTCCAAGTCGGACGGTTCAAAAACAAACAAATGGAAATCTATTCCTCGTACATCTTGTCAATCAGCCCCTTGTAGTTCTTTGCCACTACAGAGCGTTTCAGCTTCAGCGTGTTCGTCAGCTCGCCACGCTCCATGCTGAACGGTTCGGTCAGGAGCGTGAAGCGCTTCACTTGCTCATAATGGGCAAATTGCTGCTGCAAGGTATCGATACGGGCACGGAACAACGCCTGTATCTTGGGATGTTGCAGTAACTCATCCATATTGCTGTATGCAATGCCTTTCTCCTTGGCATAATCCTTCACAAAGCCATAAACGGGAACTATCAAAGCGGAAACAAACTTACGCTCATCGGCAATGACAGCAATCTGGTCAATGTAACGGTCAATAGCCAGCTTCGTTTCCAATGCCTGCGGCGAAATGTATTTTCCGTTGGAGGTCTTGAACAAGTCTTTGATACGCTCCGTCAGATACAGATGGCTATCCTTCAAATAACCGGCATCACCCGTGTGGAACCAACCGTCACGGTCGATGGCAGCAGCCGTTGCCTCCGGTTTCTTGTAGTAGCCGGTAGTGATAGTCTTACCACGAAGAAGTATCTCGTTGTTCTCGCCAATCTTCACCTCCACATCAGGCATCACCGTACCTACGGAACCAATCTCATAGCCTTCGTTGAGGAAGCAGGAAACGGTAGCCGTAGATTCCGTCAGACCATAGCCCACCACCATGTTTATACCTACAGAATGCACAAACTCGCAGATTTCATCGGGCACAGCAGCACCTGCCGTAGGAAAGAAATTACCGTTCTCAATACCTATCGTCTTCTTCAGCAGAGCATAAATGGTCTTTTCGTAGAACTTGTATTTCAGATGAAGCATCATCGGAGGAGTCTTTCCTTGGCGCAAATAATCAATGTTATGCGTCCTGCCCACCTTGATGGCATCCAACATCATCGCCTTACGCAGACCGGTTTCCTGGGAAATCTTCTCCTGCACACCGGCATAGACTTTCTCCCAAAAACGGGGTACACTGCACATCAGTGTAGGGCGTATCTCTTTAATAGTAGTTTGGATATCTTGTGGACGGAGATTGATGCAGACCTGCACTCCCCGATGTATACAAAGGTAGGTCCATGCCTTTTCGAATACATGGGTCAGCGGAAGGAAGTTCATGGAAACATCCTGGTCTGTCATGAAAGGCAATCGGATATCATGAATGCGGAAAGCCTCTCTATAATTGAAATGATGGAGCATGACACCTTTCGGCTCACCGGTAGTACCGGAAGTATAAAGGATATTGGCGAGGTCATCATCTGAGGCAGCTGCTGTACGTTCTTCTACAATGGCATTGTGCTGCAACTCTTCATCCATTGCCATAAATTCATCAAAATAGATGGAAGTCATGTCGCGCGGATCTTTCACCACAGCACGGTCGAAGATGATGAGCTGCTGCAGAGACTGGCAAAATCCGAACACGCTGAAAGCGGCATCGTACTGGAACTGCTCGCCTACAAACAGATAACGTATCTGTGCATCGTTGATGATATACTGTGCCTGGGCCGGTGAGCTGGTAGCATACAAAGGTATAGTCACCGCCCGGTTGGCGAATGCACCGAAATCAGTAAAGAGACATTCGGGTTTATTCTGCGAGAAGATACCGATATTCTCTTGTGGCTCTATTCCCAAAGCCACCATTGCATTGGCAGTCCGGCGTACAGTCTGTGAGAACTCTTTCCAAGAGATGGGTATCCATTGTGCAGTTTCATAGTCCCTGTATTTCAGGGCTATTTTGTCTCCATACTTCTCTGCCTGGCGATGCACCAGGACAGATAAATGATGATAAGTCATAACTTTTGATATTGGTAAATACGGTACAAAGGTAGTGGTTTCATTTGAAACTAATTTGATATTAGCGGGTAATTATTCAAACTTTACCTTTAAAGTATCCGACCATCCGTTAGCAAATTATCCACAAAAGATACTTTCTTTACCATTAAAACAATAGAAATATATTAAATATCTATATATTTGTGGTGATATACAAACTAAATCAAATTCAATGAACATGAAAAAAGTATTGCTTTTAATGGCTATGCTGACCATAGGTTTAGCAAGCATCAATGCTCAAGACAACCTCAGATGGGGAGCAACAGTCGGCATGAACTCCAGTAACTTCTCCATTACCGGTTTCGACAGTAAAATAGGCTTTCATGCTGGGGTAAAGGCTGAAGTAGGATTGCCTCAAATTTCAGAAGGAGTCTACCTCGATATGGGTGCATTACTTACGCTGAAAGGAGCCAAAATAGACGGAGGCTCTGCTGCTTCTATCAAGTTCAATCCCTACTACCTGGAAATTCCTGTACACATTGGCTATAAATATGCAGTGAATGAGAACTTTGCCATATTCGGCAATGCCGGTCCTTATTTAGCCATCGGTCTTTTTGGCAAAGCCAAGGCAGAAGGAGATATTCTTGACGAATATGAGTTTGATGATAACTCCACCAATGTATTCGGGGATGATGCCATGAAGCGTTTTGATTTCGGTCTCGGATTAAAAGCCGGAGTCGAATTCAGTCAGAAATATCAGATTTCCATCGGTTATGACTGGGGACTGGTAGAGAACATTAAAGATTCAGGCAACAAAAACCGCAACTTGATGATATCACTCAGTTGCTTCTTCTAAACAATATTAGTAAAAAACAGAAAGGACGTCGGTTTGGCGTCCTTTTTCAGTTTTTTATCCGTAAGTTTGCGGCCAGATTATTTATTTACCGATATGATTTACGATATACCGACTTTAACTTCCGAAGCAATCGGATTGCTCAAATCACTGATAGCCATTCCTTCCTTGAGCCGCGACGAGGAGAAGGCGGCAGATTATCTGCAGAACTATATCGAAATGCAAGGCATGGCAACAGGACGTAAAGGCAACAATGTATGGTGCCTCAGCCCGATGTTCGACTTAAAGAAACCGACCTTGCTGCTGAATTCCCATATCGACACCGTAAAACCCGTCAACGGGTGGCGGAAAGATCCTTTCAAACCAACGCTGGAAAGTAATGGAAAGCTCTACGGGCTGGGCAGCAACGATGCCGGAGCCAGTGTAGTCAGCCTGCTGCAAGTATTCCTGACATTGTGCCGCACCACTCAGGCCTACAATCTGATATATCTTGCCTCGTGTGAGGAGGAAGTATCAGGCAAGGGGGGAATAGAATGCGTATTGCCGGAACTCCCTCCCATACAGTTTGCCATTGTAGGCGAGCCGACAGAGATGCAACCTGCCATTGCAGAAAAAGGATTGATGGTGCTGGACGTAACTGCTACCGGAAAATCGGGACATGCAGCCCGAAACGAGGGAGATAATGCTATATATAAGGTATTGGATGATATTGCCTGGTTTCGTGATTACCGTTTCCCAAAAGAATCTTCCCTGCTGGGTCCCGTGAAGATGAGCGTAACCATGGTAAACGCCGGTACACAGCATAACGTCATTCCCGACCGTTGTACTTTTGTCGTAGACATTCGCAGCAACGAGTGTTATAGCAATCAGGAGCTATTCGATGAAATACAGAAACACATCACGTGTGAAGCCAAAGCCCGCTCCTTCCGGCTAAGCTCTTCACACGTAGCTCCGGAGCATCCGGTAGTGCAAAAGGCTATTGCCATGAAACGTACTCCTTTCGGCTCACCGACCTTGTCCGACCAGGCACTGATGCCATTCTCTTCTCTGAAGATGGGACCGGGGAAAAGTGCCCGTTCACACACTGCCGATGAATTTATCTTTGTCAAGGAGATAGAGGAGGCGATAGGGATGTATCTGGAGCTGCTGGAAGAAGTAAAAATTTAAATTATCATTATCTGTTCAGCCACGGCTCCGGATTCAGTTTTTCCTTCTCTTTCCTCAATTGGAAGTGTAGCACCGTACGACCATTGTCGGCCCCATCCGAGAAGATTTGTCCGAGAGTCTGTTTGGTGGTAACATCATCGCCCTGCTTCACCGAGGCCGATGACAAGTTGCAATAGACTGATATATAATTCCCGTGACGGACAAGGATATTGAACAGTCCGTTCAGTTTAAAGACAGCCGCCACTTTACCATTGAAGATGGCACGGGCTTGGGCACCCGGTTTCCCTTGTATATCGATGCCCTTATTGTCCAGCTTGACATTGCGCAAACCTTCCACAGAATACTGGCCGTAATGGCTGGTAATGATATACGCGCCGGTGATGGGCATCGGCAACTTACCGCGATTATTAGCAAAGTTCCCTGATAATTCACGGTCTGCCTTACTCATGGAGTAAGTTTCCAAAGGCTGTGCCTTCGGCTTTGCGGGCGTAGAGGCAGTTGCCGTTTTTCGTTTTTTTCACCAGCCTTTTTACGTGCGGCTGCCTCACGGCGCGCTTCTTCTGCCGCACGCTTACGCGCTTTCTCTATTTCTTCCGCTATCAGACGGTCAATGCGTGCATTGAGCTGATTGGCTTCACGGCGTTTCTTATTCAGTTCGTTCTGTAAGCCCCGCTGTTTCTTTTTCAGATTGGCTACCAACAACTTTTGTTCCTTCTCCTGCGCTTCCAGCTTGACTTTCTCCTCTTCACGTTCTTTCAACAATCCTTCCTTGGCAACCTTCACTTGCTGAAGCTCAGTCTTCTTACGGTTCACCTGCTCCTGCTTTTTCAACACTTCCTCGCCTTGCAGGCGCTGATAAGTAGCATATTCACGTACATAGCGCATGCGTCGATAGGTCTGTGCCAGGCTCTTGGCAGAGAAAATGAACATCAGCTTCTCTTCAATGGAGCGGTTCTTATACAAATATTGAACGGACGATTCGTATTTCTTCTTCTTGTCCCTTAGGTCACGTTGCAGGCGGGTCAACTGACGTTCTAATGAAGACAACTCGCGCTCTATGGATTCCACATCATTATTGATAGTCAGAATATAGCGTTTGCGCTCTTCTATCTGTCCGGTCAGTGCAGCAAGACCGTTCAACTGGCTTCCCACATCCTTCTTGGTGGTTATCAACAGCGTTTCCGACTCTGCTATCTGTTTCTGCAAGGCACCACGCTTGCTTTCCAGTTCCTTAATCAGCTTGTTGGACTGGGCAAGGAGCGGAGAAACCGGCAAAAGGAGGAGAAAGAAGAGAAGGAGAAGCTTCATAAGTTATGAGTTATAAGTTATGAGGGATTATCTGACAATTATCAACTAATCAAAGGTCCATCAGCATTTCCAGCAGTTCTTCCAGCTCCACCTCTTTATATTTCTGTGAGAGCTGGGTAGGAGTCAGTGCAAAAGGCTTATCCGAGAAGTTGGAAAGTTCAATCTTTCCCTTTTCCAGAGAGGGTATCCCGAGTTCCTTGCCGGTAAGCACCTTCTTGCCATTGGGTTTGGAAGCAGCATAAAGCAGTTTCTCCAAATGGGCAAAATCCGCCTTCTTGGGCAGCACATCCTTCAGTTCCTTACGTGTTGCACGGACATAACGTTTTCCCATACGGTCTACCAACAGAATCTCATCCGGGGTGACTTCCATACGTGCCACCTCCGTACGAAGTATCGGCATCAGAAAGGAAATCTGCATGCATTCTTCCTTCTTCAACTTCATCGTACCGTTCACAGTAAGGGTGGCATCTTTATGGGGTACCGTCAGCTGCACTTTGGAGGAAAGGCAGGCAGATTCTCCGGACAGAGAACTTGAGTGACGCGAAGTCTTGCAACCGGCAAGCCCCACAGCCAGCAACAACAGCAAGGACAACAGGCGGCACGTCCTTGCCATATCATTCAGCAGGTTTAGTTTCATCTGATATATATTTCTTTTTTTGTATTTTCTGTTTCAACGTATCAGAGCGATTGCCCTTATCCCAGGCTTGTTTCCAGTATTTCAAGGCACCTTCCGCATCGCCAGTCATGTAATAGATATCTCCGCAATGTTCCAAGACCACGTCACTGCTATCTTTATCATTCTTTATCGCCTCATCTATGTAGAGACGCGCCTCGGCATAATTACCTTTAACAAACAATATCCATGCATATGTATCGAGATAGGTGGAATTGTTCGGCTCGGCTTTCACTGTCTTGTAGCTCATCTCTTCCGCCTTGTCCAAGTCGCGGCGCTCCACGGAAAGATAATATGCGTAGTTATTCAAGGCACCGATGTTTGAAGGATTGTACACCAAAGCGGAATCATAAGCCGCATAAGCTTCCGCATGCAGATTCTTGGTGTGATAAGCATCACCGATAATGGCATAAAAATCTGATACGACCTCCTTCTTGCTGTCGTCCTTGACGTGCGACAAAGCCTTTTGACAGATGGCAAGGGCATCATCCGTCCGTTCCGCCTGGTTGTAGGCAATGGCCAGATAGAAATAGAACTCCAACATATCGGGATTGGACTCCACACCGGCTTCGCACAAATTCATTATTTCCTTGTAATCCTCCTGGCGCACAGCTTCCCCCAGCAATGTCATACGAGCCGCTGTGTTGGTAGGGTCTATCGCCAGAACCTGGCGCAGAACCGGTCCAGCCTCCTTGTTCATTCCTTTGGAAAGAAGATATTGGGCATACAGCAAAGGTAATTGCGCCTCATCGGGCTCCTGCTCCATGATACGGTTGAAGAGCGTAATGACACGTGTGCTGTCCTTGCCTGCCTGCTCGTTCTGCACGATGAACTGCCGCATCACATTCAGTTTGGTGTCCGAAGCCACTTTCTTGTTCAGCAACAGCGTGTCCAATTGCTGTTCATACAGCCCCTTCTGTCCGGTCTCTTCGTAGTAAGAAGCCAATGAGTACATGGCCATTGCATTGTCCGGCTCTTCGGCCAGCACCTTCTTGTAAATCTCATAAGCTTCCTGCTTTTTCCCGTTCTGCATATAGACATCCCCCAGCACAACCTGATAGCGCATATCGTTGGGATACTCTTCTACCAGACTTTCTATTTCATGAAAGGCGCTCTTGTCGTCCTTCTTTTGCAGATAGATGCGGAACTTCTCCATACTGAGCTGTTCATTCTTGCCCATCCGTTCCTCGAGCTTGTTCAGTATACCGATAACTTTGTCATACTCTTCCTGGCGGTTGTAAATCTCCAGCAAGTTGTATAGCGGGTCCAGCTTATCCGAGAAACGTACCGCCATATTTTCCAACAAGGCAGCGGCTTTCTCCGTTTCGTTTTGCTGCATATACAGATTGGCAAGTCCCTGGGCATACCAGTAATTATCGGGAGCATTCTCCACCGCCTTTTCCAACGCGGCTTGTCCCAACGGCACCTGCTTGAGGTACATATAATACTGGGCCATCTCATACAAAGCCGATGATGCGTTCGGGTTTATCGTCAGGCAATGTTGCAGGACATCGAAAAGCCGCATCATAGTCTTTCTGGACTTTCAGACGGGCGGCTTCAAGAAAGAAGTAGTCGTAACGGCGCTGCTGTTCGGGGGTAAGCTCCTTTACGGGCGAAACGTCGGCTTTCTTCGACTTCTTCCGTTTCTTCAATTCCTTCCGTGCCTTTTCAGACCGACCGTACCCGCTCATTTTCTCCTTAGAAGCTTGAACATTGGCAGCCTGCACTCCGTACGTAGTAAAGCAGAAGGTACCTATCAACAACGCAAGTATTATTTTTACTCTGATTCTCATCTATTTAATTATAAATTCTTAACCCGTAAAACGGAACAATATCCATTCATTTTTTACCCGTATGCCCGAAGCCACCGGCACCGCGCTCCGTCTCATCCAGCACTTCCACTTCCTGCCAAAGAGCTTGTTCGTGACGCGCTATCACCATTTGTGCAATCCTCTCCCCATCTTCGATGACGAAGGTTTCTGCAGAAAGGTTGACGAGAATAATACAAACTTCACCACGGTAATCGGCATCAATCGTTCCAGGGGAGTTCAGCACGGTAATCCCCTTCTTAATGGCCAATCCGCTACGCGGACGCACTTGCGCCTCAAATCCTTCCGGAAGAGCGATATAAAGGCCAGTAGGCACCAGACACCGCTGCATCGGAGCCAGCGAAATAGGTTCATTAAGGTTTGCACGGATATCCATTCCTGCAGACAGCTCAGTGGCATAAGCCGGAAGCGGATGCTTTGATTTATTGATGATTTGTACGTTCAACATGATGTTATTTACGATTTGACGATTTACTATTTACGATTGGGGCTACTTCTATTCTTACAATTCGAGTAATTCAAGTTTCGCAATTCATCTTCCTTTTACTATAAACTTGGGCGAAAATACGGCTTTTTATACAAAATAGTGATACATTTGCAGTTAAATAATAGTAACTTCAATCGTAAATAGTAAATCGTCAAATCTCAAATAACATCATGATGAATTGGAATACGCTCATATCTGCCAAACGCTTCGGACTGGAAGAGTTTCACCAGGAACGCCATGAAAACCGCTCGGAATTCCAACGTGACTATGACCGCCTTGTCTTCTCTGCCCCCTTCCGCCGTCTGCAGAACAAAACCCAGGTATTCCCTCTTCCCGGTAGTGTATTTGTCCACAACCGATTGACACACAGCTTGGAAGTATCATGCGTAGGCCGCTCATTAGGCAACGATGTATCGAAAGTTCTCATTGCCCGCCACCCGGAACTGCAAGGCAGCTACCTCACCGAAATAGGCTCCATAGTTTCGGCCGCCTGCCTGGCACACGACTTGGGAAATCCTCCTTTCGGACATTCGGGAGAACGAGCTATTTCCACCTTTTTTTCTGAAGGAAAAGGAATGTCCCTGAAGGGCCAACTGACACCTTCCCAATGGGAGGACCTTACCCACTTTGAAGGGAATGCAAATGCGTTCCGCCTGCTTACCCACCAGTTTGAGGGAAGGCGACAGGGAGGATTTGTACTCACCTACTCCACCTTGGCAAGCATCGTGAAATATCCCTTTTCATCGAGTCTTGCAGGCAAAAAGTCAAAATTCGGTTTCTTCATCACAGAGGAAGAAAGTTTTCGCCGCATAGCAGAAGAGTTGGGTATGGAGAAGCAGAACGATGCCCCGTTGAAATATGCCCGCCACCCGCTGGTCTATCTGGTGGAAGCCGCCGATGACATCTGCTACCAGATGATGGATATTGAGGATGCTCACAAACTGAAAATTCTGACTACACAAGAAACCAAAGAGTTGCTTCTTTCTTATTTCTCGAAAGAGCGCCAAGCACACCGGCTCAAAACGATGGAGATAGTAAGTGACACCAATGAACAAATAGCCTATCTGCGTTCCAGCGTTATCGGACTGCTTATCGGCGAATGCGTGCAAGCCTTTGTAGACAATGAAGAAAAGATTCTGAAAGGAGAATTTGAAGGAAGCCTCATCAACCATATATCCGAGGTACCAGCCAATGCCTACAAGCACTGTGCAGACATCTCCCTGAAGAGGATTTACCGTTCACGCGATGTACTGGACATTGAACTTGCCGGTTTCCGCATCATCAGTACCCTGCTCGAACTGATGATTGACGCCGTGCGTTCTCCGGAAAAGGCATATTCGCAACTGCTCATCAATCGCGTATCGGGCCAGTACAACATAAAAGCGCCTGCACTCTACGAAAGAATACAGGCGGTATTGGATTACATCTCCGGAATGACGGATGTATTTGCACTCGATTTATATAGGAAAATAAACGGGAATAGCTTGCCAGCGGTATAACAGACGACAAACATTCCTCCGGATAGTCCTATGATACAACCTTATTTGCTCCCGACGTAAGCTTGCACGCCTCCGGTTCGCTCGCTATGAACGACTCGATGTGGCGGATGCGCTTTTCTGCCAAAATCTCGTCTACGGCAATTAGGATACCCGTTTCCTCCACATCTCCGAAACCGTAATTGATGGCTGTACCGAACATACGCATGGTAGGGCTGAGACTCATATAGGCATTCACCAGCGGGGGAATATTATACCCCGCCTTACGGATTTCACAATTCAAAATCTTATAGTCTTCCTTAAAAGAGTCTTTACAGAATAGAGCATCCAATTCATTCTCGTCCGACTCCAGAAGCAACGGTTTCATCGGAGTAATCAGGTTGTCCTTATCCGCAAAATGTTTCCGAAGGAAATAAAGAATCTTATCACGGCTCTGACGATGATAGCTGGGATACATAGTCACCTTTCCGAAGAAATACTTCACATTGGGCATGACTACGGTCAGTGCGCCCAAACCATCCCACAGATTATCCAACGCAAACAGACCTTTACTGTCTGCACGCGTAGACTGATACTCCAACGTAACGAACGAACGTCCTAACTCGATGGTCGTAGGAAGATAGTCCTTCAAAAACTTATCCGAAAAGTTAAACATATGGGCAGTTGCCAGAATAGGGGCACCATGTTCATCAAAACGCACATCCGTACCTAAGATATAACGGTATCCACCCAAAATTTCTTCTGCTTCCGGATTCCAGACAATCAACTGCTTGTACGGGTTGTCCATGATGTCATATTCATCAATATCCATAGACTTGCCCGTTCCTCCTCCCGCAGCACGGAATGCAATCTCGCGCAAACGGCCGATCTCCTTCATTGTATTCGGAGAGTCTTGGGCAGTAATGATATATATCTGATTATGACTTCTATTGGTCATGCGCAGACGCTTTTCCTCAGTCAACTCCGCTTTCAACAGCTCCTTGCTTATCGGTGCAATAACATCTTCCATATTTTTCTGTTAGTAGTTCTTCTTTAATATAAATACAGTTCTCTACAATTTATATACAATATCCTTCACATATTGCGCCCATCCGGCCGGGCTTTTCGATTTGTCGAAAGTTTGCCAGGGAATAGGTTTCCCTATGGTGATGGTAAATGTTTTATGACGATTCTTCAGCATTTCATCTGCCAGGTAAAGCATGGCGATATTGAACTTGATACCCAATATCTTACAAAGATTGGCAAGATTATAAAAGAAGTTGGAATTCCGCCCCTCGAAGTGGATAGGAACGACATCACGGTGGGCTTCGACACTCTTCACGATAAAGGTCTTTTTCCAATCCAAGTCACGGATGACCCCATTCTGCCTACGCGAACAAAGCCCTGCGGGAAACATGATGAGCTGATTGTCCGAAGCAAATCCCGCCTCCACCATTCTCGGGAAGTCTTTGGCCTGCTTTCCCGTCTTGTTGATGGGGATGCAAAGCGGCGCCAGTCCGTGCAGGTTCATCAGCAGGTCGTTGACCATATATTTCACCTTGCCACCATAAAAGGAGCCCAGGACATAACCCAGTGCCACTCCATCCTGCCCACCCAGGGGATGGTTGGACACAAAAGTATAAAGCCCTTCTTTAGGCAGATTTTCCTCCCCCTTTACCACAATATTGGCATCAAGGAACTCCAGACAAGCTTTCAGGAAATCTACACCGACTTTATCTTTCGACTACCCGCAAAAAGACATTCAATTCCTCTTGATGAACGATATGCTTCAAATAAGAAACCACGAAACTTGGGGATATACTTAGACTGCTTCGGAGCCTTTTCCCGAAGTATCTTGTCTATGTCAATCAAAAATAAAGAGTCGTCAGCCATTCTTCTTTTGATGAAATGAATGCGCAAAATTAACTCATCTTTTTAATTAATCGCAAAAAAAATGAACAGAAAACTGCACCCGAAATCTATCAAATAGCACCTAAAAACTGTCAATTGATAGTTTTTCCCCTAAAGTGTGTTTGAAATCCGTCTGCCTGAAAGAGAAAACTTCCGTAAACTTGCAATATCAAGATTAACGAAAAAAAA
>ENA-OQKC01000701-OQKC01000701.1-human-gut-metagenome-genome-assembly--contig:-NODE-701-length-13511-cov-2.410789_pt1 | contig 13511 bp, 9 predicted proteins | sample MGYA00242774_ERZ504790 | MGnify/ENA primary metagenome ERZ504790 (study PRJEB26092, sample SAMD00036419) | human gut metagenome | host: Homo sapiens | study: EMG produced TPA metagenomics assembly of...
CAGATCCTGTATAGTTGTACTTCTCCTAATATTTCCTTATTCCATAGACGCGAAGAAAGAACGACCTACCGCTAGAGACTCTGATCAATTGGGAGGATGGTATACCATTAAGGCTATTAAAACCATTTTTACGCTCCTTGGGATTATTTGGAGGATGAGACGGTTATTTAGGTGTTTCTTTTCTTTCACTAATATTTTTTATTTTAGTTTTAATGTAGCAGATGCCACTCCAATCATGTGTCGTGAGTTTGTTCAAGAGTCTGATGTTGAAGCTGAGGATCGTGTGGAAATCTTTTTTTCGGCTTCAAAAGATATGGGACAATATTATTGTATGGAGATAGATCCTAGCGGGCATGTTATGGATTATTCAGCTAGCTATTATAGAAAATTTGATTATGAATGGAATTTTAAGAGTCTGGAAATATGTTCCATAAAAGATGAAAAAGGGTATATCGTTGCAGGCAGACTGTCTGTTTCAGAACTTTTGGAATTGGGAATTGATTTAGAAGAGTTTTATATGGGAGTTTTCAGAGCAGATTTTACAACGCCTAATACGGTTATTTGGTATTCATCTGTGAGTATAAATGAGCCTAAACCAGATTTTCATAAACCCAATATCTTATTTCCTTGTATGAAAAAATAGTTATATCTTAAAAACTGATCGCTATGTATAGAAATACTTTTTTATCTGTTATGTTTCTTGCGTGTTGTTTTAATGGTAGTCTTTGTGCACAAAGTGATGCACAAATTTATGAAAGGACTTGTGATGCAAAGACTTATCCTTTTTCAGACCCATCTCCAGTTGCGACACCTAATAATTCTTATTATCCTTATTTCCGCTTTGATGGTTTTTCTATGCAAGCGCAGGAGAAGCAGTGGAAAATGGTTGTTTTGGAAAATGATTATGTGAAACTAACTGTAACTCCAGAAATCGGAGGGAAAATTTGGGGAGCCATAGACAAAGTTAATAATAAAGAATTTGTTTACACTAATGGAGTCGTGAAATTTCGTGATGTGGCAATGAGAGGACCCTGGACATCGGGAGGTATAGAATTTAATTTTGGTATTATTGGTCATGCTCCTACATGTAGTACTCCTATAGATTATCTTACAAAAAAGTAAATAGTGGATGGTAGTGTTAGTTGTCATATATTTTCTTATGAGTGGATTACGCGTACAGTCTGGAATGTCGAAATTAATTTACCTAAGGACAAGGCTTATTTCACAACGCACACAACTTGGTTTAATCAGTCTTCTATTGATCAACCTTATTACCAATGGATGAATGCTGGTTATGCTACTAAAACTGGAACAAGATTTTATTATCCAGGTACTTATAGTATAGGACATTCGGGAGATTTGCATCCTTATCCGATTGATGAGGAGGGGCGAGATGTCTCGTGGTATGATAATAATAATTTTGGTGCTTCTAAATCTTTACATATAATAGGTGATTATAATGATTATTTTGGGATTTATTGGCATAATGAAAAACATGGTTCAGCTCATTACTCCAATTATGATGAGAAATTGGGGATGAAATTTTATCTTTGGAGTTTTTCACGTGAAGGGGCCATCTGGGAAGAACTATTGACTGATGATAGTGGGCAATATGCGGAACTACAATCTGGTAGAATGTATAATCAGCCAAGTGTGACCAGCGGTTTTACACCATTTAATCATAATGAGTTTGCTGCACAGATGACAGACCAATGGACTGAATATTGGTTTCCTATAGCCGAGATCGGTGGTCTTTCTCAAGCAAGTCCGCTAGGCGCTATATATGTAGAGCACTCTGAAAAAAATATTGAAGTTCATTTATCTGCTCTGAAAGATATTTGTACCGATATGGAAATTTACAATGACAGGCAATTATTGATGAAGATGCCTATAAAAGCTAAAATATTAACTCCTGAGTATTTTAATATACCTTTGCCTTTTGATATTCCGGAAGGAAAGCTCAGAATTATAATAGGGAATAAGGAATTGGTTTATTCAGAGATAAAAAATGATTATGAACTGAACCGTCCGAAAGAACTACCAGCTGATTTTGACTGGAATTCTACATATGGGCTTTATATGCAGGGTAAAGACTGGCTAAATCAGAAAATGTATGGAAATGCGGAAAAATATTTGAAAGCAGCTCTAGAGAAAGATGTATATTTTATTCCGGCATTGGTAAGCTTATCTTCATTGTATTATAAGAAAGGGATGTATCTTGATGCTTGTGAATTGGTAAAACGAGTGTTGAGTTTAGATACTTATCATGGAGAGGCCAACTATTTGTATGGATTATGTAGTCGTGCTATGGGAAATCTGGCAGATGCCAAAGATGGCTTTTCCGTGGCAACATTTTCTCCAGGTTTTCGTACGGCTGCTTATGAGCAGTTGGGTGAACTTTATATGAGAGAGGAAAATTGGGAAAAAGCTGAGCAATATGCATTAAAAAGTTTGGAGTATAATCAAATGAACTTATATGCGAAGCAGTTGCTGATTGTCCTTTACAGAAAAAGTAATCATGCGGAAAAAGCGTTGAGTGAAATAGAAAAATGACAGAACAGTTGCCATTGCTACATTGGGTTCGATTTGAAGAGTATTTATTGGAAGCCTCGACTGCTGAAGAATTCAGTTCTCTTATTTGTAATGAGCTCTCTTTCGAGACTTATATGGAAATGGCTGTATGGTATGAGTCTATTGGCTGTCTGGATGAAGCTATTACACTTCTATCATTTGTAGATACTTATCCAATAGCTTTGTATCAGAAGGCCTATATATATCATTTGAAAGGGGATGAAAAGGGGGCAATGGTATTTTTGGATGAGGCTAATAAGAAGTCTCCTAAAATGGTGTTTCCTTTTCGTGCCCATACATTGAAAGTTTTGGAATGGGCAGCAGGTTTGTCTGATAATTGGAAAATAAGTTATTATCGTGGGCTGATTCAATGGAGTGTTGGCAATACATGTTGTGCTTTAAATTTATTGAATAGTTGCAAAGATGTTCCTGATTATGCTGCTTTTTATTTAAGTCGTGCTGAGTTGCGAAAGGATAAGTCTGGTTTGTCCCGATTTGCTCATGGCTCAAAAACTTGATCAATCATGGAGAACACAGTACTATTTATTAAATTATTATGTTGATCATGAGCAATGGGCAGAGGCTGTAAAAGTGGGAAGGAATGCTTATAAGAGATATCCAGATAACTATTATATTGGATTAAAATATGCAATGGCTCTTTGTGAGAGTGGACAGTATATGGCTAGTCTCAATTGTCTGAAGAAGTTACAGGTACTTCCTTATGAGGGATCGTATATTGGACGTGATATTTATCGCAGGGCTTGTCTGTATCAAGCTATGAAAGAATGGGAAGATGGTAGGTATGCCAAAATGTTAACAATGATAGAGAAAACACAAGAATGGCCGGAGAACTTGGGGGTAGGAAAGCCTGATGAGGAGTTGATAGATACTCGCTTGGAAGACTATATGGCAGCTATTGCGTATGTAGAACAAGGGCAAAGTATGCAAGCAGATAAATTGTTCTCTCAAATTGCAAGTAGCAATATGTCTGAAGCTTATTTTGACTCAAATAACCTTTTGGTTGTGCTGGCATTGCGTAACTTAGGAAAAGTTGACATGGCAGATAGTCTTGTGAATGAATGGAAAGTTAAACATGTACATAATGAAATAGCTCAGTGGTGTATATTGGTTTATAATAATGAAAAGAAAAAGGCAACAGAGATACTTAATAAGTATGAAGAAACGGAAGAAATTGCTCCATGGAATGTTGGTTATAGGGATTATAACTTTAAATTGATAAGAAAATTGAGTCGTATATTGAAAAAATAAAATTCTAACCTTGTTTATTATATAATAAGAATGCAATGTGTATTTTCGTAACTATATGTTTTTTGCTCTTTTTCTGGCTTATACCTATTTCTTTATATGCAGATAATGAGATTCATCTGACATTGATACCTCCTGCTATTGTAACGAATCAAGTTGATCTTGATATTCGTGGAGGAGTTGTAAATAAGAGCAGTCAAGAGCAAATGTATATTGTTTCATTGTATTGGAATAAAGAAGATGATGAACATCTGATATGTCGTTCTACTTTCAAACTTTTGCCCGGTCAGTCAAAGACTGTTTGTTCTATTGTAGATACAGAAAAGAGGATAGGCCAAAATCGAGTAATCTTTAAGGTTAAAAGTCAAAATAAGCTATATAGGAAAGTTAAGGATATTGAAATTTGTAAGTCCGATATTCGTTCTACTCAGAGACTTTCTGGTGCTTGGACTGGCATCTATCACTGGAGTGAGACTGAGGGAAAATATTGGAACAAAAAACTTCAGGAAATGACGGATAGCCATTGGGGCGAGATGGTGAGAGCCATGGATAAGTTGAATATGAATATTATCGTTATTCAGGAGGTTTTTCGCAATGAAGAATATGCAGGCAAACATTCTGTAAATGTCACAAATTATACTGGTAAAGCCTTTTATCCTTCAAATCTGTATCCGGGACGGATGGATATCAAGGCTGATGATCCTATTGAGGCTATATTGACAGAGGCAGATAGGAGAAATATGAATGTATTTCTAGGAATTGGCATGTTTGCTTGGTTTGATTTTACTACTGAATCTCTAGAATGGCATAAACGAGTGGCTAAAGAGCTTTGGGAAAAGTATGGACATCACGAGTCCTTTTATGGGTTTTATATTTCGGAAGAGAGTGGAGGAGGGCTAGATAATTGGGAAAAGAGTCCGTTGATGAGAAAGAAGAGGAAGGAGGATATTGTAACCTTCTTTAAAGAGTTTAAGGCCTACTGTAATACTTTTGCACCAGGGAAACCTATGATGCTGGCTACCAATAGTTTTGATATTCCTAATGGAATGGATACTTATCCGGACTTATTGAAGCATCTGGATATATTATGTCCATTTGGATTTGCTAGAATGCCTAAAGAAGATTTAAAAGGACTTGAAGCTGCAAATTTATTACAAAAAGTATGTGATGAAGCGAAAGCTCATTTATGGTTTGATTTGGAGGCTTTTTTATTCAACCAGGATAATTCATTATATCCTCGGCCTATAGATGGAATCATTCAAGACTTAAATCAATTTGAGAATTTTGAGACTATTTTGTGTTATCAGTTTCCTGGTGTATTTAATGATCCGGAAATGTCTGTCTGTATAGGTGAAAAAGAGACAATTGATTTGTTTAACGGATACTTGGACTATTTGAACGAACAAAAAAAAGAAGGTAAAGACAAGATTGTTTCCGAAGTAAAGCCAATTACCGGTACATGGATAAATCTAGCTTATCAGGATGTACGTAATAAATATACCAATCTGCAATATTTTGACAATACTGACCCTGGAATGTGGGAACAGAAGGTGAAGGAATTATCAGATATGGGGATGGAATATTTAGTTTTTATGGCAGTAGCTAATGAAGGGGAAGCCTATTATCCTTCAAAACTAATGCCGTGGGCGTATTCTGAGAATAGAAAAAGCCCGGTGGATGCCATTATGGATGCGGCAGCTCGACTAGGCATGAAGGTTTTTATGAGTATTGGCTGGGCTAAAGACCAGGATGATATTTACGCGATACCGGTGATTCAGCAAAGGGCAATTGGATATGATGAAGGACGTTGGCGTCCATATATAGGACACATAAAGCGCTTTATGGATGGTATTTACCGGTTGAGGATTGCTTGTGTCCTATACTTTCTGAGCATGCTGTGAATGCGGTCAATGCTTTGGCAGAGCAGGCGCGTAGATTGACTCCGAATAAGAAAATTCTGATTTCTCCTTATGGCATGGTCGATTCTGATTTTGATGATCCGGAATATGAAAGGCGGTTGTCTAGGCTAAAGGTAGATGTCATAACCTATCAAGATGAAGTGGGATGTGTGAGGGAAAAGTTTCCTTTGGTCCGCTTGAAGGAAAACTGGCAAAAGCTGCGGACTATTCATGATAAACTGAATATTGCCTTATGGGCGAACTGTGAAACGTTTACGTGGGAAGATGAGCTTAACGACCGCACTTCTGCTTTGATTCCGGCTGCCTATTCACGCTTACTTTCTCAGCAAGCAGCAGCATCGGCAGCGGGAGTGGAGAATATTGTTTCTTTCATGTTTTGTGGCATCATTGAGAATCCGATGTCATCTTTTCAGTTAGGACAACCTATTTGGTCCAATTGTACTTTTCAGAACTATATGGATTGGAAGCGGGGTACGAGATATTGGAAATTGCTTGAAGCTTCTTTCCTTGATAAATTGGCTAATGGTGCGACACCTGAGATGATAAGGGACGAAAAGACTCCATCGGCATTATTGGATGGCTTGATTGCTGAGGAAAACACCGGAGACAGTTGTTGGATAATCTTTAATAAGGGATATCATGAGCTGCAGGTTGATTTGCAAAAGGAAATGGAGCTCCATGACGTTTTACTGCGTATGTTAAATTATAGGCCGGGAGGTATTAGACTGCCCTCGAAAGTCTATTTATATGCTTCACTAGATGGAGACTCGTATCGTTTATTATCTATTAAAGACACTCCTTCCTTCCAGAATGCCAAGCATGATGCCTGGATTGACGGAGTCTTGTTTGAAGGTATAGATGTCAATACCCGCTATCTCAAAGTTGCTTTTGAGGCAGATACGCCGGTGTATATGGATGAATTATTTGTTAATCCAGTAATCAGATAATAGGAAAGCCTCCCGATATTTTAGTGCATATTGGGAGGCCTTCTTTATTATCTCTATTTTTTTATCAGTCGAACAGACTCTTGAACTTCTTGAATATTTTCTCCTTAATCGAAGTATTTGGCTTGAAGTTATCCGATTCTTCCATCTCCTCCAGCGCCTTCTTCTCATCCTTGTTCAGCGTTTCGGGTACGTATACGCTGACATTTACCAGCAAATCTCCCGTGCCGTATCCGTTCACGTTGGGTAAACCTTTGCCGCGCAGGCGGAGCACTTTTCCCGGTTGCGTACCTGAGTCAATTTTTACTTTCACCTTTCCATCAATCGTGGGAATTTCTACCGCACCACCCAAGGCTGCTGTCGGGAAGCTGAGGAGCAGATTGTAAATCAAGTCGTTTTCATCGCGTATCAAGTTCGGGTCTTGTTCTTCCTCTACAAGAATCAGCAAGTCTCCCGGCACGCCGTTGTGCTTGCCTGCGTTTCCTTTTCCTCCCATAGAGAGTTGCATACCTTCTGCAACGCCTTTCGGAATTTTTACGGTTACTACTTCTTCACCGTATACAATGCCTTCACCGGCACACTCCTTACACTTGTTCTTGATGATTTTGCCCTCACCGCCACACGTCGGGCAGGTGGTTCTTGTCTGCATGGTGCCGAGTATGGTTTGCTGGTTACGGATTACCGTGCCGCTGCCGTTACAAGTCGGGCAGGTCTCTGAACCACCGTCACCTTCGGCTCCCGTACCATGACAGTGGGTACAAGGCACGTATTTCTTCAGTTTGAATTTCTTTTCCACGCCGGTAGAGATTTCCTTGAGGTTCAGTTTCACCTTGACACGCAGGTCCGAACCACGGTAACGGCGTTGTTGTTGTGCTCCACCGCCTCCGCCGAAACCTCCAAAACCGCCGAAACCTCCTCCACTGTGTCCGCCAAAGATGTCACCGAACATGGAGAAGATGTCGTCCATGGACATGCCTCCACTGAAGCCGCCGAACGGACCACCATTACCGGCGGCACCACCCAGTCCGGCATGACCGAACTGATCGTAGCGGGCACGCTTGTCCGGATTGCTTAGTACGTCGTATGCCTCTGCCGCTTCCTTGAATTTCTCTTCGGCTGTTTTGTCGCCCGGATTCTTGTCCGGATGATATTGGATGGCTTTCTTGCGATAGGCTTTCTTTATTTCTTCTACCGTTGCTGTCTTTTCGACTTCCAATACTTCGTAGTAATCTCTTTTTTCCATACAGTTTTATGTTATTCTCCGACTACCACTTTGGCATGACGGATCACTTTGTCGTTTAGGATGTAACCGGTTTGTACACAGTCCAGAATTTTGCCTTTCAATGCTTCATTGGGTGCCGGAATCACGGCGATGGCTTCGTGATAGTCTGTATCGAGCGGTTGTTCCTTTGTCTCTATTACCTTAACGCCGTTTTGTCCCAATACAGACATGAATTTGTTGTAGATAAGTTCAACGCCTTCTTTTACGGCAGCTACGTCGGTGGCTGTCTCCATGTTTTTGAGGGCGCGTTCAAAGTCATCCACAATGGGTAGGATACTGCTGATACTCTTTTCACCACCGTTCAGGATGAGTTCTGCTTTCTCCTTCATGGTACGTTTGCGGTAATTGTCAAACTCGGCAGACAAGCGCAGGTATTTGTCCTTCTGCTCTTCAATCTGTTCATTGGCCTTTTCCAGTTCCTGGGCGAGCTTTTCTTCTTCTGTCAGGGGAGCTTCGTTTTCTTGTGAAGTTTCTTGTCCGACAGTTTCTTCGTCACATTCGTTAGGAGTAGCTTGAGTTTTCAGCTCCTCTTCCTGGTTGTTTTCTTTTTCTTTCGGATTCATATTGTTATGCTTATTATTCTTGTAAAATGATTTAGCTTTCATTGCTGTTAAGGGTTTAAGTTAATACGATATTAGTGCTCCAGCAAAAACTTTGCCAAAACGGATATTTTTGCCGAAAACGCTGCAAAGGTAATACTTTTATGTCAGATTGACAGCGCTTCTCTGTGTCTATTCATGGAAAAATAACTATCTTTGCACTCGCAATTCGCAGACTAATAGGTATTAAATAGTAAATTGTAAATAAATAAATCGTAAATATAAAGATGATTACAGTCTCTAATGTCTCAGTACAGTTTGGTAAAAGAGTGTTGTTCAATGACGTAAACCTGAAGTTTACAAGTGGTAACTGTTATGGTATCATCGGTGCCAACGGCGCCGGAAAATCTACTTTCCTGAAAACGATTTCCGGGGAGCTGGACCCTACGACGGGCTCCATCATGCTGGCTCCGGGAGAGCGTCTTTCCGTTTTGAGCCAGGACCACTTTAAGTGGGATGCTTTTTACGGTGATGGACACGGTGATGATGGGACACACGGTGTTGTGGGATATCATGAAGCAGCGTGAAGTGCTGTATGCCAAAGAGGATTTCACAGACGAGGATGGGCTGAAGGTTTCCGAATTGGAAGAGAAATTTGCCGAGTTGGACGGCTGGAATGCCGAAAGCGATGCTGCCGCCTTGTTGAGTGGTTTGGGTATCAAGGAAGACAAGCATTATCTGTTGATGGGTGAGTTGAACAACAAGAAAAGGTGCGTGTCATGCTGGCGCAAGCTCTCTATGGAAATCCTGATAACTTGCTGCTGGACGAGCCTACCAATGACTTGGATATGGAGACCGTGACTTGGCTGGAAGAGTACCTCTCCAACTTTGAGCATACGGTGCTGGTGGTAAGCCACGACCGTCACTTCCTCGACTCCGTTTGTACGCATACGGTGGACATCGACTACGGAAAGATTAACCTCTTTGCCGGAAACTACAGCTTCTGGTACGAGTCCAGCCAGCTGGCGCTCCGTCAGCAGCAGAACCAGAAGGCAAAGGCCGAGGAGAAGAAGAAAGAACTGGAAGAGTTTATCCGCCGTTTCAGCGCCAATGTGGCGAAGAGCAAGCAGACTACCAGCCGCAAGAAGATGTTGGAGAAACTGAATGTAGAAGAAATCAAGCCGTCATCACGTAAGTATCCGGGCATCATCTTTACGCCCGAACGCGAACCGGGTAATCAGATTCTGGAAGTTTCCGGTTTGACGAAAACGCTGGAAGATGGTACGGTGCTGTTCCGCGACGTCAACTTCAACGTAGAGAAGGGAGACAAGATTGTATTCCTTTCGCACGACCCGCGTGCCATGACCGCCCTGTTCGAGATTATCAACGAGAATATGAAACCGGATGCAGGTACTTTCAACTGGGGTGTGACTATCACCACCGCTTACCTGCCGCTGGACAATACTGCATTCTTTAATACAGACCTGAATCTGGTGGACTGGTTGAGCCAGTTCGGTGAAGGCAATGAAGTCTATATGAAGAGCTTCCTGGGACGTATGCTGTTCTCCGGCGAGGAGGTGCTGAAGAAAGCGAGCGTATTGTCGGGAGGTGAGAAGATGCGTTGCATGATTGCACGTATGCAGCTGCGCAATGCCAATTGCTTGATTCTGGATACACCTACCAATCACCTCGACTTGGAGTCTATCCAGGCATTCAACAATAATCTAAAGACCTATAAAGGCAATATCCTTTTCTCATCCCACGACCACGAGTTCATTCAGACGGTTGCCAACCGTATCATCGAATTGACTCCGAACGGTATTATCGACAAGATGATGGAGTATGACGAATACATCACTTCAGACCACATCAAGGAGTTGCGTGCACGTATGTACGCAACAAAGTGATAACGGAAGCTAAGGACTAAATAAGCATATTTTAAATCGTTCCATCATGAAGGAAAAAATCGTTCCACCATGGTGGAACGATTTTTTCACCACGGTGGAACGATATTTCTGCCATGATGGAACGATTCTTCTTTCATATCTTTTTTGTTTAATAAAGGCTTGTGCGATATTGAAAAAAAGAAGAAGGTGTGTTAGAATGATTTTTAGCTATCATTCTGACACACCTTCTTTTGCTATTAAAAGAGTCTCTTTGTTCTTATTAAGGCGGGGAATAGTCTGAGTTATTGTTTCTCCTTATATATAATTTTGCCTTGGCTTTCGCCGAAAAGGTTGTCGCCTAGCGTGGTAATCTTATTCCCCGTGGCAAGCACATAGCGCAGGTTGTCGCATCCCATAAATGCTCCGTACTCAATGGCGGTTACACTGGCAGGAAGCACCAGCGTGCCGCACAAACGGCCGCAGCCACTGAATGCACGCTGTCCGATGCTTCTAAGTTCTTGCGGGAGCCGTACGTTCAGCAGATACTTCTTTTGGGTGAAAGTATAGTCGGGAATTGCAGTGGCATTACTGTTGGTCATGTCGATGGAAACCAGATTGGGCATATAGTCGCGTATCAATGTGAAGTCGGCTTCGTCCATTTTTCCTTCAACGGTCAGAAAGTTAACGTCTTTGGGCTGAAATCCGGCTCTTAACAGTTCGCTGGCAAGGCTGCCCATTTTACCAATCTGCACATTTACTGTCAGTGGTTCTCCTTCAATGAATGCAAAGGTCTCCCATTTCTTTTTGGTACGATAGGAGTCACTGCATCCCAATGGAACAAATATGGCTGTAACGCTATCGGCCAATGCTTCGGACAACAGATTGGGAGCCGTTTTCTTCCGTATCTGGCATATCTTGAGATTTTTGCATCCCTTAAAGGCAGCATCTTCGATGTTCTTGGTCTTGTCGGAAAGGATAATCCTGGTCAGCGTCTCCTTACCTACAAATGTACTGTCGTCCATTTGCTTGCAGAAGGCATATGCCGGAATGCAATTGGCAGGATATACATAAAAACGGTTTGGATAAGTCCCGTTCTTGCCTGCATACATGCTGATGGAGGCATTGGAAATGTCCAGCAGTTGCAGGTTTTTGAATTCATCCCGTAGATGCCTGAAATCTACGGCATTCAGCTTGCCCTGCAGGGTCAGTTGGGTGATTTCATTGGCTTCCGCTTCTGTCATCAGTTCCACCAGGGTGCCAGGTTTGGCCACGTAGTATCTTTTGGATTTTTGTGCCGAGGCATTCAGCATTAACGCCAGTCCGGCAACGGCTAAAAGTATTTTTCTAGTTTCATGTTTGTCGATTCCAGATTGATTTTTTCAAATATAAGAAGAAACCGGCAGGAATACATGAAGTTTTTTCTTTTATTATTATTTTGTCGGATATTAATCAAAATGAGATACAAATGGAGACGGAAGAAACAGTGAAGGAAGAGTGATACCAGGTGCTTTTGCTGGTGCCGTATGTTTCTTGTTATCTACTTACCCGGTGCAGGCGGTAGAGAGTCCATCTGTTTAGTCTCCCTATTCTGGGCAGACTCAGGATGCTGATGTTTTTATCAATATCCCGAATCTGCGTCAGTATGGCGGCTACACCTACGGAACCACTTGTGTGCAGATGGTGATGAACTGGCTGGATCCATACCAGGCTGATCTGAATCTTGCCACCTATGTAGAAGAACTTGGTGCAAACGAAGAAATCGGAACTACGGCGGACAGCATTGTCAGCTTTTTTGAGGAGAATAACATAACCGTCACAGCGAAAGAAAATCGAACCACAGAGAAGCTGGTTTCAGTGTGGACAAAGGCCCCCAGTTTTGCTCAGCGGACGAGGGGGTAAGGGAAAACTGGCAACTTTGTTTTGTAAATCTGTGCATAGGAATCGCAGGATTCCATGCACTTTTTGAGGTATAAATATGATATATACATACAAATATAAATCGCCGTTAGGGCGTATTTTACTGGCGGCAGATGAAGTGGGAATTACTGGTCTATGGTTTGAAGGACAGAAATATTTTGCGAATACACTTCCCGACAAGCATATTCCACAGGAAACAGAGATTCTCACAGAAGCAAAAAAATGGCTGGATGTGTATTTCTCCGGTGAAGAACCGAAATTTACTCCGCCACTTCATCCGGATGGCTCGACATTCAGACAGGCAGTGTGGAAGATTTTATTGCAGATTCCCTATGGACAGACGATCACATACGGAGAAATTGCCCGCAAAATGGCAGAGATGAAAAATGTATCCCGCATGTCTGCCCAGGCAGTTGGAGGTGCGGTTGGACATAATGAAATTTCCATTATCATTCCCTGCCATCGTGTGATAGGCACAAATGGAAGTCTGACAGGGTATGCCGGGGGAATTGATAAAAAGCTTTCGTTGCTTGAACTGGAACACGCGGATATGAGTTATTTATTTGTTCCAAAGAAAGGGACAGCATTGTAGGAGGCAGTGATAAAACTGTCCTCATTTTGGGTTATTTTGGAGAGCCAAGATTGGACGGAAAATAGAATCTTGGGTATATTTTGGGTACGGAAACAGAATGAAAAGGCAAATTCTTATCCTATTTTATGGCGTTTATTATAAAAAAATGGTACACTATAAAAAAGCATTGAAAAGGAGATGTTGTATATGCCAGAGATATCATTATTTTATGGGATTCGGGTAACGATGTATTATAATGACCATATGCCACCGCATTTCCATGCAGAGTATAATGGACATAAAGCATTAGTTGATATCAACAATATACAGGTAATAAAGGGATCATTACCAAATAAGCAATTACGATTGATACTGGCGTGGTGTACAATTCACCAGGACGAATTGATGCAGAACTGGGAGCTGTCAAAGGACATGAAGCCGTTGAACAGAATTAATCCGCTTATATAATATGTGAGGTGAACGTTTATGAATGAGTATTTTCCTACAGTTGTACAGGTGATTCCTTTGGATAATTTTCATAGTCAAGGTTTTTTTTGTAGTGTATGGTAAAAATAGTTAGTATTATGATGCTACAAACGATTTAAAGGCTAGAGTA
>ENA-OQKC01000702-OQKC01000702.1-human-gut-metagenome-genome-assembly--contig:-NODE-702-length-13484-cov-2.859774_pt1 | contig 13484 bp, 9 predicted proteins | sample MGYA00242774_ERZ504790 | MGnify/ENA primary metagenome ERZ504790 (study PRJEB26092, sample SAMD00036419) | human gut metagenome | host: Homo sapiens | study: EMG produced TPA metagenomics assembly of...
CAATCCTTCGGGAACGGGTGGAGGTGCACTGCCTGGTGGTATAGGCTGGTATCGCAAGACTTTTACTGCCGATAAGGCCGATGAGGGCAAACGCTATCGCATAGATTTCGATGGTGCCTATATGAACTCCACCGTTTATATCAATGGCCATGAATTGGGGACACGTCCCTACGGGTACATCTCGTTCAGTTATGACCTGACTCCCTATATCAAGTGGGGAGAGGAGAATGTGTTGGCGGTTCGTGTGGACAATGCCGAACAGCCCAATTCGCGCTGGTATTCCGGTTGCGGCATCTACCGTAATGTATGGCTGACAAAGCTGAATCCAGCTCATATAGCGCAATGGGGTACCTATGTTACGGCAGAAGATGTGTCGAAGAACAGTGCCCAGTTGAAGATACGCACCAAACTACAGTACGATGCAGAAGCACAGATGGCCGATGTCGTCCTGCAATCCCGGTTAGTGGATGCTGACGGCAATGCGGTGGGTGAGGCTGTGTCGGAAGCGCAGTTGATGCCTCTTACTCCGGCAGAAGTGGAGCAGGAGATACACTTGAAGAATCCCCGTCTTTGGAGTATTGATACGCCCTATATGTATAGGGTAGAAAGCATCCTCAAGGATAAGCAGACCGGCGAGGTACTCGACCGTTACTATACTCCTACCGGCATCCGTACTTTCCGCTTCGATGCACAAAAAGGATTTATCCTGAATGGTGAACAAGTGAAGATAAATGGTGTCTGCATGCATCATGACTTGGGTTGCCTGGGAGCTGCGGTGAATACGCGCGCCATCGAGCGCCAGTTGGAGATTCTGAAAGAAATGGGTTGCAACGGCATCCGCTGCTCCCATAATCCTCCCGCACCGGAGTTGCTCGACCTTTGCGACCGTATGGGCTTCATCGTGATGGACGAGACCTTTGATATGTGGCGCAAGAAAAAGACCCGCCACGATTATTCACGCTATTTCAACGAATGGCACGAACGCGATTTGACTGACCTTATCGTGCGTGACCGCAATCATCCTTCCATCTTCATGTGGAGCATCGGCAACGAAGTGCTGGAGCAGTGGACGGATGCCAAAGCCGACACCTTGAGTCTGGAAGAGGCCAATCTGGTCTTGAACTTCGGTCACAGTGCGGATATGCTGGCAAAGGACGGAGAAATGTCCGTCAACTCACTGCTGACAAAGAAACTGGCAGATATGGTGAGAAAGCTCGATGCCACGCGCCCCGTGACGGCAGGCTGCAACGAGCCGAACCCGAACAATCATTTGTTCCGTTCCGGTGCGCTTGATATTATCGGCTTCAATTACCATGACGACTGGTTTGCAGGTGTTCCCGAGAACTTCCCCGGCAAGCCGTTCATCGTGACGGAAAGTGTTTCCGGCCTGATGACACGCGGTTACTACCAGATGCCGAGTGATTCGATGTTCATCTGGCCCGAACGTTGGGACAAGCCTTTCTATGATGCCTCGTTCTCTTGCTCCTCCTACGACAACTGTCATGTTCCTTGGGGCAACCGTCACGAAGGTACTATGCGTCATGTGAAGAACAACGACTTTATCAGTGGACAATACGTCTGGACGGGCTTCGATTATATCGGTGAGCCTACTCCTTACGGTTGGCCGGCACGCAGCTCTTACTTTGGCATTATCGACTTGGCCGGCTTCCCGAAGGATGTCTACTACATGTATCAGTCCGAGTGGCGTCCGGATAAGGCGGTGTTGCATCTTTTCCCGCATTGGAATTGGACGGAGGGACAAGACATCGATTTGTGGGCATATTATAACAATGCCGACGAAGTGGAGCTTTTCGTGAATGGAAAGTCGCAGGGTGTGCGCAGCAAGGGAAAAGACGATTTCCACGTCATGTGGCGCGTGAAGTATGAGCCGGGTACGGTAAAGGCTGTTTCCCGCAAGGAAGGAAAGACTGTGGCCGAGCAGGAAATCCGGACAGCGGGCGAACCTGCGCAGATTCGTCTCAGCCCCGACCGCAGTACCATTCAGGCAGATGGCAAAGACTTGAGTTTCATTACGGTTGAGATTCTGGACAAAGATGGAAATTTGTGTCCGAATGCCGAAAACGATGTGACCTTTGCCGTAGAAGGTGCCGGCTTCATTGCTGGAGTGGATAACGGAAGCCCCATCTCTATGGAGAAGTTCAAGGACAACCACCGCAAGGCTTTCTACGGAAAGTGCCTGGTGGTACTGCAGAACAACGGTGAACCGGGTGGTGTCAAGGTGACGGCTACGGCTGATGGACTGGAGAAGGCGACGACGGCGATTAAAGTTAAATGATAATTTGATGTGCTAATTGGCACATTAGCATATTAACCAATTAAGACATGAAGAATAAATTTTTAGCAACCTTATTTCTTGCATGCTCCATCAGTACCGTGTCTGCACAGACACCGGTCTATATGGACGATGCACAACCTATTGAAGCACGTGTAAAGGATGCTCTCAGCCGGATGACACTGGAAGAGAAGGTAGCCCTTTGCCATGCGCAGAGTAAATTCAGCAGTGCGGGTGTTCCGCGGCTCGGCATTCCCGAGCTTTGGATGAGCGACGGCCCTCACGGTGTCCGTGCCGAAATCAACTGGAATGACTGGGGATATGCCAACTGGACCAATGACAGCATTACCGCTTTCCCGGCTTTGACTTGTCTGGCCGCTACCTGGAATCCGGACATGTCTGCAAAGTATGGCAAGGCCATCGGTGAGGAAGCGCGCTATCGTGAAAAGGATGTGTTGCTGGGCCCCGGCGTCAACATCTACCGTACTCCGATGAACGGTCGTAATTTTGAATATATGGGCGAGGACCCTTATCTGGCCAGTGTGATGTGCGTACCTTACATCCAGGAGTTGCAGAAGAACGGAGTGGCAGCTTGTGTCAAGCACTATGCGCTGAACAACCAGGAACTGTGGCGCGGACATATTGATGTGAATCTTAGCGACCGTGCTTTGCATGAAATCTATCTGCCTGCATTCAAGGCTGCGGTAGAAGAAGGAGGTGCCTGGAGCATTATGGGCGCTTACAATAAGATTCGCGGCCAGCACGCCTGCCATAACGATTTCACACTGAACAAGATTCTGAAAGATTGACTGGAAGTTCGACGGCTGTGTCATTACCGACTGGGGCGGTGCCCACGACACCTATGAAGCTGCCGTCAACGGTCTGGATATTGAAATGGGTTCTTACACCAACGGTCTGACGTCCGAGAGTGTATTTACCTATAACGATTATTACCTTGCCAACCCTTACCTCCAGATGTTGAAAGATGGCAAAGTGCCGATGTCTACAATAGATGACAAGGCTTCCCGCATTCTTCGCTTGATATTCCGTACGGCGATGAACCGTCAGAAACCCTATGGTTCGGTAGCTACGGAAGAGCATTATGCCGCTGCCCGCGAGATAGGCAATGAGGGCATTGTGCTGTTGAAGAATGCTCCGGTGATAAAGAAAGGTGCCCCGTTGCTGCCGATTGATGCAGCCAAGTATCAGAATATCCTGGTGGTGGGCGATAATGCCGTACGCTTGCTGAATCAGGGAGGAGGCTCTTCCGAACTGAAAGTGAAGGATATGGTATCTCCGCTGGATGGCTTGCGTGCCGTTTATGGTGATAAGGTAGCCTATGCGAAAGGCTATGCCGCCGGTCGTCCGATGTACGGCCGTGCAGATGAAATTCCGCAGAATGTGGTAGACTCACTCCGTGCAGAAGCCGTGGAAATGGCGAAAAAGGCAGACTTGGTGGTACTGGTAGGCGGATTGAACAAGAACCACTTCCAGGATTGTGAAGGCGGCGATCGTCTGGAATACGGCTTGCCTTTCGGGCAGGATGAACTGATTGAAGCTTTGCTGGGGGTAAACAAGAACCTGGTTCTGGTGCTTCTCAGTGGTAATGCGGTGGAAATGCCGTGGGTATCCCGGGTTCCTGCCATTGTGCAAGGCTGGTATTTAGGCTCCATGGGTGGCAAGTCTCTGGCTGACATCCTGAGTGGTGCGGTGAATCCAAGCGGAAAGTTGCCCTTTTCTTTCCCTGCCAAGTTGACGGATTGCGGTGCACATGCTTTTGATGAACTCAGTTATCCGGGCGACAGCATTAAGCAGGAGTATAAGGAAGATATTCTGGTGGGCTATCGTTGGCACGACACCAAGGAGATTCCGGCTCTCTTCCCCTTCGGTCATGGCTTGAGCTATACTACCTTTACATATGGCAAACCGGTGGCTTCTGCCAAGGCCATGGCTGCCGACGGTACGCTGACGGTGACAGTTGCCGTGAAGAATACGGGTAGCATTGCCGGAAAAGAGATTGTACAGCTTTATGTAGGCGATGATAAATGCAGTGTGCTTCGTCCTGTAAAGGAACTGAAACATTTTGCAAAAGTCGGTTTGGCGCCGGGCGAGGAGAAGAGCGTGACTTTCACCCTTACTCCGGATGATTTGAAGTTCTACGATGAGGCTTCCGCAGCTTGGAAGTACGAACCGGGTAAGTTCAAGGCATACGTTTGCGCTTCGTCTGCCGACGTCCGTGGTGTAGTTTCGTTCGAAATGCAATAATCTTATAATCAGTGCGTAACCACTGCAAAATCAGTGCAACTGTTTTGCAGTGGTACTGCATACCTTTTGCAGCGCTACTGCAATTGCTTTGCAGCGTCACTGCAAAAGGTATGCAGCAATGCTGCAAAGTGTATGCAGTAATGTTGCAAAATGTATGCGGTAAGTTTGTAGCCTGAAATCAGAATCAAAAAACAATATGAAGACACTTGCCACTTCTATTTTCTGCTTGCAGCCTCGTTGCTGCTTCGTGCTGCCGATACCCCTGCCGACAGTTGTAATCATCAGCTATACTATACATCGCCCGCCGCTATCTGGGAGGAGACTCTTCCTTTGGGCAACGGACGCTTGGGCATGATGCCCGACGGGGGCATTCTCCGTGAGCACATTGTGCTGAATGAAATATCATTATGGAGCGGAATGGAGGCGGATTATAGTAATCCGGATGCCTCGAAGAGTCTGCCTGCCATCCGGCAACTGCTGTTTGAGGGAAAGAACCGCGAAGCACAGGAGCTGATGTACAGCAGTTTCGTTCCGAAGAAGCAGGAGACTGACGGGAGATATGGAACCTATCAGGTATTGGGTGATTTGGATATAGATTTTACCTACAATTCTTCATTATCCATTCTCAATTCTCCATTAAACAACTATCGCCGTTGGCTCAACTTACGCGATGCGGTGGCATACACGGCTTTTAGGCTGGAAGATGTCGATTACCGCCGTGAGTATTTTGTTTCCCGTGACCGTGATGTCATGCTGATTCATCTGGTTGCCGGACGTGAAGGGACTCTGAACTTCTCTGCCCGTTTGAGCCGTGCAGAACATAGCCTGGTGACTGTCCAAGGGAACACCCTTTTGATGGACGGCATGTTGGAAAGCGGTAAACCCGGTTTGGACGGTATGAAATACCGTGTGGCGATGCAACTCGTGCAGAACGGTGGTGAATCATCTGTCAGCCCGGAAAATGGTATCTGCTTGAAGAACGGGCAGGAAGCCTGGTTGATACTTTCTGCCGCTACCTCCTATGCCGCTGCCGGTACCGACTTCCCGGGCGAACGCTATGCGGAAGTCTGCGACAGCTTGCTCCGTCCTTTCACCACCCCCGCTAATTCTCCATGTTCCATTCTCCATTCTTCATTATCCAACCATGTCACTGCCCACCGTTTCCTCTACGACCGTGTTTCCTTGACGCTTCCTGCCACGCCGGATGATACGCTCCCGACGAACGAGCGCATCCTCCGCTTCACACAGCAGGAGTCGCCGGCATTGGCTGCTCTGTACTATAACTACGGACGCTATCTGCTTATCAGCAGTACCCGTCCCGGCAGTCTGCCGCCCAATCTGCAAGGACTCTGGACAAATGGAGTATCGACTCCCTGGAACGGGGACTACCATACGAACATCAATATCCAGATGAACCACTGGCCCTTGGAGCAAGCCGGACTTTCCGAACTCTATCAGCCGTTGACAACGTTGATGGAGCGCCTTGTCCCTTCGGGAGAAGCAAGTGCGCGTACTTTCTATGGCGATGAGGCAGATGGCTGGGTGCTCCACATGATGACCAATGTATGGAATTACACCGCTCCCGGTGAACATCCTTCCTGGGGAGCGACCAATACCGGTGGTGCGTGGCTGTGTGCCCATCTGTGGGAACACTATCTGTATACGCAAGACAGGGATTATCTGCGTCGTATTTATCCCGTCTTGAAAGGTGCCGCCCGGTTCTTTAGTTCCACCACCGTGCAGGAGCCTTCTCATGGCTGGCTGGTAACTGCCCCCACTTCTTCTCCGGAAAATAGTTTCTATGTGCCGGGTGACAGCGTGACTCCCGTCAGCATCTGTATGGGTCCCACTATGGATGTGCAACTGCTCACCGAGCTTTATACCAATGTCATTGCCGCCGCCCGCCTGCTGGATTGTGATGCGGACTATGTGGCGAAGCTTGAGGCAGACCTGAAGAAGTTTCCGCCCATGCAAATCAGTAAGGAAGGATACTTGCAAGAATGGCTGGAAGATTATAAGGAAGTGGATGTGCACCACCGCCACGTTTCCCATCTCTACGGCCTGCATCCGGGAAACTTGATTTCGCCGGAGTCCACCCCCGAGCTTGCCGAAGCCTGCCGGATGACCTTGAACCGTCGTGGAGATGAGGGTACCGGTTGGAGCCGTGCTTGGAAGATAAACTTCTGGGCTCGTTTGGGTGACGGAAACCGTGCTTGGAAACTTTTCAAGAGTTTGCTGCATCCTGCTGTCGATGCTGCGACGGGAGGTCATGGTAGCGGCACTTTCCCTAATTTGTTCTGTTCGCATCCTCCTTTCCAGATTGATGGCAACTACGGTGGCGCGGCGGGAGTCGGCGAAATGCTGCTGCAAAGTCATGAAGGCTTTATCCATCTGCTTCCTGCCCTGCCGGATAGCTGGACTACCGGTAACTTCCGTGGAATGCGCGTACGCGGCGGTGCTTCCATAGACCTGGACTGGAAGGATGGACGGGCAACGAGGGCTGTTGTTACCGCTCTTGTTCCGGGTAAATTCATCCTAAAGATGCCCGCAGGCGCCGTTCGTGCCCAAGTGAAGATAGGAGGACGTACGCATACTTACAAAGAACCGGCATTTCCGTTGGATTTGAACAAGGGAGAGGCGGTGACCATACATTTCTTATAGGAACGTTCCCCTCCGACAAAATTATCAAGTTATTTGTCTTTCGCGTCCGAATGCTGTACATTTGCAGTGCATGTAGAACAAATATCTTAGATAATTATGAAAAATAGAGTACGTTTTTTCTTCTTGTTTCTCGGCTTGCTGGGAGCGTTGGCAGTTCATGCACAAATCAATGAGTTGCCACGTTCCACACCCGAGGCAGAAGGAGTCCCTTCCAAGGCTGTCACTGCCTTGTTTGATTCACTGATGGCATTGCCGAAAACAGACATCCACAGCGTGGTGGTGGTGCGTCACGGCAAGGTCATCGGAGAAATCTATCCGGCTCCGTTCGCGCCGGAATATCGCCATACCATGTATTCCTGCTCCAAAACCTTTGTCGGGGCTGCCGTAGGACTTGCCATTGCGGACAACCGCTTGCGTTTGACAGACCGCGTCGGTGCTTTCTTCCCGGAGCTTCTTCCGGATTCGGTTTCCACTAATCTGGCAGACATGACTGTCCGTGACCTGCTTACCATGACATCGGGTGTCACTCCCGACTGGAATATGCGCAACCTCACTCCCGACTGGATACGTACCTTCCTTGCCAAACCGGTGAAAACTCCGGGCAAGAAGTTTGAATATGATTCGATTAGTACCTATATGCTTTCTGCCATTGTGCAGAAGGTGACGGGCATGACCTTGCTGGATTATCTGAAGCAGAAGCTTTTCATCCCGATGCATATCACGGACGTTGCGTGGGAGATAAGCCCTGAAGGCATCAATACCGGTGGCTGGGGACTGCATATCCAGAGCGAGTCATTGGCAAAATTCGGATTGCTGCTGCTGAACCGGGGTGTTTGGGAAGGCAGGCAGTTGCTTCCGGCTTCCTGGGTGGAGCAGATGATGACCAGACAGATAGGAGATTATGGCTATCAGATGTGGCTTTGCGAATATCCGGGTGCTGTACGTGCTGACGGGGCTTTGGGACAATACATTCTGATTGTTCCGGATAAGGATATGGTAGTGGTCATTACCGAATGTACATTGATAGACGGTCGTCGGCAGCGTCGTCTGGTCTGGAACCGCTTGTTGCCGGAGACAGGTGACCAGGCATTAGTGCCCGGTAAGGACTACAAGCGCCTGCAGAAGAAACAGCGTTCTTATCAACTGCCGTTGGTGCAAGGAAAGGCTGCTTCCTCCCTTTCACAGAAATACGCAGGCAAGCGCATCCTGCTCGGAGAGAACAAATACGGATGGCAATCCATCGAACTGCAATTCAAGCAGCAAGAAGTAGTGATGACTGTGGTGGAGAAAGACGGAAAGACATACAGTCTTCCGTTTGGCTATAAGCAATGGTCGAAAGCGGCAATTGATGGCTATCCTCCGTATTCGGTTGCTGCAAAGGGGCGTTTTAAGGGTATAGAAGGCCCTTTCCAGGTGGCAGGCAGTTATGCGTGGGCGTCACCTGATGCTTTGCAACTGAAAGTACATTATGTCAACTGGATAAGCGCTCTTGGGCTTACGCTCTGCTTTGAGGATAACAAGGTACTCCTGACTGTTACGGAGAATTATTCTTCGGGTGAAGGGGTGACTTTCGAAGGTACATTAGCGCATTAAAATAATGAATCGTATTTTGCTTACTCTAAAACGGCCTTTTATCTGGCTGTACCGTTTCCGGCACCGTTGCGGCTACGGTGTACATTCTCCTTTTGCCTTTAACCTGATTACGCATGTAATTTACGAAAGTACGGCTTATTATAAATATGAAGAGCTGGCCAAGGCACAGAAGCAACTGGAGCTGGAGAAAGATAAACGTTGGAAGTACGAATCGAAGAAAGTAAAACGCCTTCTGTTCCGTCTGGTAAACTATACCCAGCCGGAGACCATTGTAGATGCCGGTACGCTTGCCGCTTCTGCCCTCTATCTGAAAGCGGGGAAGGAGGGAGCAGATTATACTTCGGCTTCCGACCTTTCCGAGCTCTTTCTGGTAGAGTGGCGTTCCCGTTGATTTCCTTTATTTGCTACGATTATCGTCATCCCGATTTTGTAGAGGAGGTCTTCCGCATCTGTTCTGCCCGTACCAGGGGAAAGTCTGTTTTTGTGATTGAGGGTATCCGTTACACTCCGCAGATGTCTGCCCTCTGGAAACGTATGAAGCAGGACGGGCGGGCGGGTATTACGTTCGACCTTTATGACCTTGGTATCATATTCTTCGATAAAACAAAGATAAAACAAGACTATATTGTCAACTTTTGATTATCTTTAGGCGTTTCAATAGTGATTAGCGGTTAGTGATTAGTGCTTAGCTCCACTTACTGGCTGCTAAACATTAATCCCTAACCCCTAAACATTAATTCCTTATGAAGATATACACCAAAACCGGAGATAAAGGAACCACCTCTCTTGTAGGCGGAACCCGTGTACCTAAAACGCATATCCGCCTTGAGGCGTATGGTACGGTGGATGAACTGAATTCCAATCTGGGTCTTCTCATCACGTACCTGCTTGACGGGAAGGATAAAGATTTTCTGCAGCAAGTGCAAGACAGACTTTTTGCCGTAGGCTCTCATCTGGCCACAGACCGGGAGAAAATGGAGCTGAAAGAAGCCAGTATCATCAGCCCGGAGCAGGTGGAAATGGTGGAGCGGGAGATAGACCGTTTGGATACTCTTTTGCCTCCTCTTTCAGCCTTTATTCTTCCCGGCGGAAGTCGCGGTGCGGCAGTCTGCCACGTTTGCCGTACGGTTTGCCGTCGTGCAGAGCGTCGGATTCTTGCTCTGGCCGAACAAGTGGAAATCGCTTCGGAATTACTGGCTTACGTGAACCGCTTGTCTGATTATTTGTTCGTTCTTTCCCGTAAAATGAATCAAGACGACAAAAAAGGTGAAATATTTTGGAATAATAGTTGCAAGTGAAATAAATTGTTATACTTTTGCCGAAAAATAGAAATAGGACTTAATATTCACAATTTTAATACTAGAGACTATGTATTGGACATTGGAATTAGCATCTAAACTGGAAGATGCTCCTTGGCCGGCAACTAAGGATGAATTGATAGATTATGCCATGCGTTCGGGTGCTCCGCTTGAAGTGATTGAGAATCTGCAGGAAATGGAAGATGAAGGCGAGATTTATGAAAGCATAGAAGATATTTGGCCCGATTATCCCAGCAAAGAGGACTTTTTCTTCAACGAGGAGGAATATTGATACGCTTTAAAAGAAAAAACTTACCGGTATGTCTGGTAATATTTTGAAACATAGGGAGAAGTAATTCCAAAACCGATAACTATGGTTGAAGAATTGCTTCTTTTCTTTTTAATACCCCCACACTACAATAATAATGAATGTACAAGAAGCAACAACACGCCGGTTACCGGATTTGAAGGAAAGGCATCTGCCTGAAAACTGCCGCGAAACCATAAACACGATTTTAAAGGAGACTTACGGCTACGAACAGTTTCGTAATCTTGAGATTTACGATGACTTGTCCAAGGGAAAAGAGAAACTCTGCATTTCGCAGGGACAGCTGATAGAGAACGTTATACTGGAGGCTGAAAAGGCTTGGAAAGGTGAAACGCAGGTAGACAATATCTTGCTGACTGCCCCTACCGGCTCCGGAAAATCCTTGTTGTTCCAGCTTCCTGCCATCTATCTGGGGAAGGAGTATAATCTGCTTACCATTGTGGTTTCCCCTTTGAAGGCGTTGATTGTAGACCAGGTGGAAAGTCTGCAAGAGCTGGGGTATATGCGTGTGGCATACGCCTCGTCCGATTTATCGCCGGAACAGAAGATGGAGGTTTACCGGCAGGTGCGTGAGGGGGAGATTGATTTGTTCTATCTCTCGCCGGAATTGCTTCTCTCTTACGACATTAAGCATTTTGTAGGCGAGCGCCGCATCGGTCTGGTGGTGGTCGATGAGGCGCATACGGTCACTACGTGGGGCAAGGAGTTCCGCGTGGACTATTGGTTTCTGGGGCGTTATTTGGGCGCATTGAAGCAGAACCTCGGTTATTCGTTTCCCCTGTTTGCCCTGACCGCCACTGCCGTGTGGAACCCCAAAGGCGGCAACGATATGGTATTCGATACCATCCGCTCCCTGCAAATGGAGCCTTGCATACTTTATGTAGGTACGGTCAGGCGCAAGAATATCGGTTTTGACATCCGCCGGCTCACGTTGGAAGAGGGGGAGACTTATGACAAAGGCAAGCAACGCGTCATATCCGGGCGTGTGGAAGAGTTTCTCGACGGGCATAAGGCACTGCTTTACTATCCTTTTGCCGGTGGCATAGATATGCGTATCAAGACCTGGGTGGCTCCTGCCGACTGGCGTTTGGTGGCCTCTTACTACGGCAAGAAGGACAAGGCGCAGAAGGCTGCCATCGTCAGGGACTTTAAAGAGGGCACGAAGCGGATGATTGTTGCTACAAAAGCTTTCGGCATGGGAGTGGACATCAGCGACATCGACCGTGTTTACCACGTGGCGCCTTCCAGCACGTTTGTCGATTACATTCAGGAAATAGGCCGTGCCGCCCGTGATGCGGACGTGCAGGGTATTGCCGCCACCGATTATCACGAACGCGACTTTTATTACATGAAGCGTCTGCACCAGACCGGCAACATCGGGCAGGACCAACTGGAACTTATCCTGAAGAAGCTCATGGAGGTATATCGGATGAAAGGGAAGAAGGAAGAGATACTTGTTTCCCTGTCCGACTTTGAGTTCGTGGTGAAGCTGCCGCGTACCAAGAATAAGCTGGAGTACGAGGCCGAGTTGGGGCAGCTTATCAAAACGGCCCTGCTGTGGCTGGAGGATGATTTGGAGCAACGCTACGGCACACGTCTGCTGGAGGTGAGTCCGCAAAATCTGTTGACGGAGGGTTACATCCAGGACAAGACGGGCGATGCCTTTGCGCGCGAATTCCATGCCTATCTTACCGGGGTGGACGGTGAAGAGGGAGTCTACCGTGCCCGTTTGGACACTCTTTGGGAAGAGCGTTTTCCGGAGTTGGGATACAGGGAGTTCAAGCAGAAACTGAACAGCGGCATGTTGTGGGAAGGTTCACGTGCTGTTTCAGTGGGCAAGCACGAGGTGTTGCTGAAAGAGGATGCAACGGTTATCCGCCAGCGTATGGATGCTTTGTTCAAGAGCCTGGTATCGATGCTGAAAACAGCTTTGCTGAAGTCAAAAGGCCGTTTCGATGAAGAGGAGTTGCGTGCGGTGTTTGCCGAGCACGGCATGGATGTGCCGTCGGCCAAACGTTTCATCGGTTCGTTGCTGGAAAGCCGCACCGAGGAGGGGCGCAGCGTGAGTTACATCAGCAGCGTCAAGAAGAAAGACTCGAACGAACTCTCGTTTACCGTCACCAAAGGTTTCGACCTGCTTCTGTCCCGTTATCAGAAGCTGTTCGCCCAGCGTATCGCAGGCAACAGGGGCGACCGCTTGCTGTTCTATTGCACTCCGTTCTCCGATTTGAATATGTTGCTCAACCTTCTTTCCATGCTCGACTGCCTGTCGTTCAGCGTCGAGGGAGGCGGTACGCCTTGCGTGCATGTACGGTTCGATAACCCGGAACTTCTGCAACAGTTGGCGGATTCCGACGAATATCATAATCTTATACTGGACACGAACGAACGTATCTTCGAGGAGCAGATTGAGCTGTTCTCCTTTTTCTTCGGTACGGATACTCTGACCGACGACCAGCGTTGGGATTTCGTGGAAGAGTATTTCACCGGAACAACCGTGGAGGAGCTGAAGAAGAAATACGGCGGCAGCCGGCCCGTATGAGTTTGGTGCGTGTGCCGTTGCTACAGCTTCTGGAAAGCCAGCCGTTCGTCTCCATTCAGCAGGTATATGATGCCGCAATATTGGAAGCCGTGCTTTTTGAGGATGTGTTGCAGGATATGGTTGTCGCGATGCGTGTCTGCCCGTAGGTTGGGAATCTGGCGGTAGCACCATTGCAGGCAGGCGGATGCCACCCCTTTGCTTTGCTCCGTGCTTGCCAGGCGGTGGATGACGCCGTAGGGACGCGTATCGTCACTCCAGGCTCCTTCGTAAATTCGGGCGTAAGTAGGGTCGTTCCCTTGTATGAAGGTGAAAGTCCCTACTATGTTCCGTTCTTCATCGAGGCATACGTAGCTGTTTCCGTCTCGATGTCCTCTTTACAAGTTCTTCATCGGGATAGCCGCCGGTCCACTGCTTCAAGTTTTCCGCTTTTGCGTCATGATCGCGCTTTTCCCGTGTTCAAAGAGCTCCATAGGATGCCGAGTTCTGCAATCTCTGTTTTCCTGA
>ENA-OQKC01000707-OQKC01000707.1-human-gut-metagenome-genome-assembly--contig:-NODE-707-length-13434-cov-3.661231_pt1 | contig 13434 bp, 12 predicted proteins | sample MGYA00242774_ERZ504790 | MGnify/ENA primary metagenome ERZ504790 (study PRJEB26092, sample SAMD00036419) | human gut metagenome | host: Homo sapiens | study: EMG produced TPA metagenomics assembly of...
AGGATGCGGTTCTGAAGAGAAAAACCAATTATTTTGTTTAACTATCTTTTTATTTACTATTTACAATGTACAATTGGGCTGCGCAATGTCAGCCGCACTTGCTAGTTTTATCTAATATTTCTTGTTTATCTGACTTTACACTCCCCATTCGTCACGTAACCCTTATACTGCATAGCGAAATGGTACTTTGTAAATTGTCAAATTGTACATGAGATTAGTGTTCATGGCTATGTGCCGGAATAGCATTCGTTGCCGATGCCAGCTTCACTTGATAGGCTCCTTGGGTTACGACGCGATCGCCTGCTTTTATGCCGGAAAGGATTTGTACACTTTCGCCATTGTCGGCACCCAGGGTGACAAGCTGTTTTTTGTAGCCCTCTTCATCCAGTTGCAGGTAGACAAAGAAGCTGCCTTGTTCCTCGGTCAGCGCACTGTGAGGAAGAGACAACACGTTCTCCATTGGTGAGGATAATAGGAATACTTCTACAAACGAGCCGGGAATAACGTCTCCCTTATTGTCGAATTCAAAAGTTACGGGTACATAATATCCGTTCTCACCCGAAGCCTTTCCATAAGAAAGCATGCGCCCGCCCAGTTCTTTCAATGTATATACCTTATTATTATAAGGAGTACAGAAGTTGGCAGAACCGATGCTGTTTAGGTAAGGATAGTACTTTTCGGATACATCCGCACGCAGGAAAAGCTTGCGGTTCTGGGTGACGCTTACCAACGGCTGGCCGACGCTGACGTAGTCCCCTTCTTTCACCAACAGATTCTTCACATAACCGCTGATGGGAGAAACAACAGCCTGGCCGCTTGCCGAATGGTTCTTTGCGACTGCCTCGTAACTGATACGGGCATTTTCGTAAATCTGTTCGGCTTGCGCGAATTCCTTTTCAGATACGATTTTGTTGCCTACAAGCGCTTTCATACGCTCGTATTCTTTTTTGGAAACCTCGTAGGCTATCCGGGCTTTCTGCACCGGGTCTCCGTCGGCCATGTTTTTGGATGACAATACCACCAAAGGAGTACCTTTGCTGACACTCATTCCTTCGATAACTTTTCCCTTGAAGGAAACCACGCCTGCTACTGTAGCTACGGCTACGCTCTCGTCTCCCTGGGCTGCCATCACCTGGCCGCTGGTCTTGATGACTTGATGGAAACTACCCGGTTCAACAGTGCTGACTGCTACGCCGGCAGCTTGCGCCTTTGCTGGTGGCAGGATGATTTCATCGCTTCCTCCGGCATGGTTTTCCTGCTCTTCGTGCTCATGGTTGTGTCCCTCATGTTCGTGGTCATGTCCCTCGTGGTCATGTCCGTCATGATTGTGCTCTTCTGTTTCGTGATTATGTCCTTCGTGGCTGTCTCCGGACTTACTGTTACAGGAGCCTAAAAGGAATAATCCCAAGACTCCCATGAAAATAACTTTTTTCATGATGATATTTGTTCTTACTTTTTGATTTTGAATACAAAGTTAGGGCATAGGGCGTGCAACCAAATTGCATTGTTCCTTATGCCGGATAGAAATCTGTCCCGGTGATGTTCCGGTAACAGTTAAGCAAGAAGAGACGGAGGGGCACGAAGTCCCGTAGCACATATGATAAATGTGCTATGAAGAGATTCCAGATAGATACACTCCTGCCTGCTTATGTCAAACTCGGGTAGGATGAGTAACTTGGAAAAAGGTTCAATGAGTAGGGTAACTGCCCACAAGGCATCCGGATGTGAACACACATCATTGGAAGAGCTGGGCGTCTGTTGTACAAAGTGGGTTGTCATGCATCCCGTGTCGCAACAGCAGTGCTCGTTGCCCGGGCTATGACGGTGTCCGCAGCAATCGGCGGTGATATCATTCTTCATGCATATCATTCCGTCGGCATGATGATGGTGGGGAATGACGGGTATCACCAGCATTATCAAGCTGATGAAAAAAAGAATATAGGTTATGTACTGTTTCTTTTTCATTCCTCTATCTTTGGACGGATGCAAAGATAGAGGTTAAGGACTTAATTACCAAATAGAAAATGCTAAAAAGGTTTGAATAACATATTCAATCCCTCATTCATGCTGGGGTGGGTGAAAATGAAGTCCCGCAGGAAATGGTAACGCTGTCCCGTTTTCATGATTGATGCTACGGTATTGATTACTTCTGGTGCATCGGCACAAAGTAGGGTACAACCCAGAATCCGTCCGGTATGGATGTCTACAATAGCTTTGAGCATACCGTCTATGCTGTGTAGCGTACGGGCACGTGGAATCATGGCAGCAGGGATACGTGCCACATGTATGGAATAACCGTTCTTCATCGCTTCCTCTTCCGTCAGTCCTATATGTGCCAGCGGTGGGTCGGTGAAAATGGCAAAGGGGATTGGATACCGGTCTTTTGTACTCCTTTTTTTGTTTTCAAAGAGTTGATTACGGATGATACGGAAATCATCGATGGACAAGTAGTCGAACTGTTCGTCTCCTTTTACGTCCCCCAGGGCCCATACGTGTGGGGCTGTAGTCCGTAATTGGTTGTCGACAACGATGGCTCCCCGCTTGTCTGTTTGTATACCCGCTTTTTTCCAGATTCAGCTCTGCAGTCATAGGCTTGCGACCGATGGCTACCAGCAAGGCATCTCTTTCAGGTAGTAGGGAGTGCCGTTTGCACTGTCCGTATAGGTCAGAGTTATCCTTCGGCTGTGTCGTACACGGATTGGACACGGGCGTTCAACCGGACATTGATACGTTTTCGGTTCAATGCTTCCAGCATGGAGGCGGCAATGTCGCGGTCCACTTTAGGCAGAAAGCGGTTTCCCGCTTCCAGCAGTGTGACATGGCTTCCAAAGCCTGCATACATAGTGGCAAACTCCAATCCGACAGCACCGCCGCCGATGACGAGCAGGTGTGCGGGCAGTTTGTTCGATTGCAGCAAGGTCTCACTGGTATATACGTACTTGCTCTCCTTGAGTCCGTCGATGGCAGGCAGGATAGGGGTGGACCCGGTGTTGATGAATATCTCTTTTCCCTCAAGAATCGTTTCGTCCTTGCCGGAGACTATACGGATTGTATTTTCGGACAAGAAAGAAGCAGTTCCGTCATAGAGGGTTATATTAGGCTTGTTTTTTACATTTTCATAATTTTTCTCACGCAGGAAGGATACAAGCTTGTCTTTCCGCGCCACGGCAAGTGCATACAGTTTGGACTGGTTCTTATAATCGTCATAGTATCTTTTTTCCGCATATTCCGATTCGTGAATCAGAGCTTTGGTAGGGATACATCCTACGTTTACACATGTTCCTCCGTACATCTGAGGGGAACGTTCCACGATGGCTACTTTCCAATTCCGTTCGGCCAGTTCGGCGGCCAATAACTTGCCGCCCTTGCCGAATCCTATTATGATGGCATCATATTGTTTCATTTTATATCTCTTAGTTAAGTGTTTAGTAAAATGAAAACAATATGTATCGGCCATTTGTTCGGACGCCGGGTTTAGCAGATGCTTATCGTTCCAGTTCGCGGAGGGAGTCCATTTTCTTCTTTTCAAGGAATTCGTAGATGCCGCTCAAGTGCTCTTTCACTTGTTTGTTGCCGAATTCATATACCTTGCTTACCAGTCCGTCCAGGAAGTCACGGTCGTGGCTGACGAGGATAAGGGTACCGTCAAAATCCAGTAACGCTTGCTTCAGGATATCTTTGGTTTTCATGTCCAGATGGTTGGTCGGTTCGTCCAGTATCAGCAGATTCACCGGTTCGAGCAAAAGCTTTATCATGGCGAGGCGTGTGCGCTCTCCACCGGAAAGCACCTTGACCTTCTTCATGGACTCTTCGGGGCCACCGAACATGAAGGCACCCAGCAGGTCGCGTATCTTGTTGCGGATTTCCCCTTTTGCCACATCGTCGATGGTCTGGAATACGGTCAGGTTCTCATCCAACAATGAGGCCTGGTTTTGTGCGAAATATCCAATCTGCACGTTGTGTCCTATCGTGAGGGTGCCTTCATGTTCTATTTCCTTCATGATGCACTTCACTAACGTTGACTTTCCTTCCCCGTTCTTACCAACGAAAGCAACCTTGTCTCCCCGTTCTATGGTGAGGTTGGCATTCTTGAAGACCACATGGTCACCGTAACTTTTCCCTACTCCCTCCATGATGACGGGATAATTGCCTGAGCGGGGAGAAGGAGGGAATTTGAGGCGTAACGCTGAAGTGTCTTCTTCATCCACTTCCAGCAGTTCCAGCTTCTCCAGCATTTTTACGCGGCTTTGCACTTGCAGGGTTTTGGAGTAGGTGCCTTTGAACCGTTCGATGAATTCCTTGGTTTCGGCAATGAACTTCTGCTGGTCGTCGTAGGCTTTCTGTTGCTGTTCGCGGCGTTCCTTGCGGAGTTCCAGGTATTTGGAGTAGTTTACTTTGTAATCGTATATCCGTCCCATGGTCACTTCAATGGTACGGGTGGTGATGTTGTCTACGAATTTACGGTCGTGGCTGATGACGATGACAGCCTTTCCATTGCTGATAAGGAAATCTTCCAGCCATTGTATGGATTCTATGTCCAGATGGTTGGTAGGCTCGTCTAGCAACAGCACGTCAGGCTTTTGCAGCAACAGCTTGGCAAGCTCGATGCGCATGCGCCATCCACCGCTGAAGTCACTGGTCTGGCGGTTGAAGTCTTCGCGTACAAAGCCCAGCCCGAGCAGTGCTTTTTCTACATCCTCCTCGTAATTGGTGGAGTCGATGGCATAGAACTTTTCGCTTAAGGCGGAGACATTCTCGATAAGTTCCATGTAGCTGTCGCTTTCGTAGTCGGTACGCGTTTCCAGTTCCTTGTTGAGGCGCTCTATTTCAGCTTCCATTTCATGCAGGTGGGCAAAGGCTTGCGCCGCTTCCTGGAATACGGTACGTCCGTCTTCCGTCATAAGGTGCTGTGGAAGGTAAGCTATGACACTGTCTTTGGGGGCTGAGATTTTTCCACGGGTAGGTTGTCTTACACCTGCCAGGATTTTCAACAATGTACTTTTCCCCGCTCCATTTTTACCCATCAGGGCGATACGGTCTTTTTCGTTGATAACGAAAGATATGTCACTGAATAAAGTAGTTCCGCCGAATTCTACGGCCAGTCCGTCTATAGAAATCATTATATATTTTTTTAATGAGCTGCAAAGATAGTGCAAATCTATTATTTTTTATATCTTTGCCCCTATATAAACAAAACGCATAGGTCATGGAAATAGAAAAAGTGTCAGGAGATTACCGTCCGCTTATTCTGGTTGCGGAAGATGATGATAGTAACTTTAAACTGATAAAGGCTATTATCGGCAAGAAATGCGAGATACTATGGGCAAAGAATGGTGAGGATATTGTAAATTTGTTCGAAGAGAATCGCGACAAGGCGGAAGCTATTCTGATGGATATAAAAATGCCTATTATGAACGGGCTGGATGCTACGGTGATTATTCGCAAGAAGGATAAGGAACTTCCCATCATCATGCAGACCGCTTACGCCTTTACTGCCGACCGCGAAAAAGCCTTGGAGTGCGGAGCCTCGGAAGTGTTGGTAAAACCCATCACTCTGTCTGCTTTGCGTACATGTCTGAGCCGTTATTTACCCAAATTGGTTTGGTAAGGCTTTACTGATAATAAAAAGGGAACCGGATGACTAAGTAATGAATATATCATCCGGTTTCCTTCTTTTTATTCTTGTGCATTGTCTTTTCTCTCTTCCATCTTCTTTTTTACAAATTCGATTTTGAGATTGGCTTCTTCCATATTCTTCTTTATTTCCGTCATGGATGACAGCAGTTGTGCCAGTTCGTAGACGCTGGCAAGGGCCTGGCGGTCGGCGGCAGTCATGGTGATGGAATAGGGACGTTCCCCTTGATAGTTGACTTTGATATTCTTGTCCTTGTTCAGATAAAGGAACCCCATGACGTTTCCGTCTTCTCCCAGTTTGAAGTCTGCCTTTTCAATCTTTTCACCGAGGTCAGTGGTTTCGTAGCTGTCTTTGGCGGCGGGTGTTTCGGCAAAGCTACCATCGGGAGCAGTGACTTTGACGGCCACATGGTGGATATTATGGGCTCCGCAATAAATGGAAGTCATGCTCATGACTCCGTTTTCGTCTACCTGGAAGCGAAGGAAAGAGCGATGCAGATTTTTTTCTATCACTTGGGAAGGATGAAGGTAATTGCCGATATTCTGGTATTCGGCATCTTTTTCAAAGGTGTATTTCCCTTTGATTGCATCGAAATCCTTTTGCTTGGCTTGAAGCATACTGTCCAGATAGACCAGGCTCTTTTCCTGCTCTTTCAGTTCCACTTCCTGCATCAGGCCGATGCCTGCACGGCGAGTTTCAAACGCTTTGGGATAGAGCATCTTGATGCTGTCAATCAGAATCTTCGCTTCATTGTAGTTGCCGAGTTCAAACGCTTCGCGGGCAGCTTGTAGTTTTTCACCGGCCTTCTTCTCCACATCTTCGCAAGAGAAGAGTGTACAGCATAGGCATGCAAGGAGTATTACTTTTTTCATATTTGTTGTTCTTGGAGTTAGAGTCCACAAAAATAGAAATAATATCTTTATCTTTGCAGCATTTTAATGTGCAAATGTGCTAATAGACCATTAACACATTTGCGTATTCATTACATTAGCGCATTATTTATGATAGATTTGACGGCAGAAGAACTGAAGCAATATTTTAGTGATGATATATTCAAGCGGATATCCGAAACGGCTGATGAATTGGGATTGGAATGTTACGTAGTCGGTGGATATGTACGTGATATTTTCCTGCAACGTCCTTCCAAGGATATTGATGTGGTGGTGGTAGGCAGTGGCATTGCCATGGCCGAGGCGCTGGGTAAGCGTCTGGGGCGTGGGGCGCATGTTTCCGTCTTCAAGAATTTCGGTACGGCACAATTGAAGTACTATGGTACGGAAGTTGAGTTTGTGGGTGCAAGAAAAGAATCGTATACACACGATTCCCGCAAGCCTATTGTAGAGGACGGTACATTGGAGGATGACCAGAACCGCCGTGATTTTACCATCAATGCACTGGCTGTTTGCCTGAACCGGGTGCGTTATGGCGAGTTGGTCGACCCCTTTGGCGGTATTGGAGACTTGAAGGAAAAGACCATCCGGACTCCCCTCGACCCTGATATAACTTTCAGTGATGACCCTTTTGCGCATGATGCGCTGTGTCCGTTTTGCCACCCAGCTGGGATTCTAGTATTGACGATGAGACATTCGATTCTCTGGAGCGTAATCGCGAACGCATTCTCCATCATTCTCCAAAGAAACGCATTGCAGACGAACTGAACAAAATCATCTTGTCACCTATTCCGTCTAAGGGATTCATTGAGCTGGACCGCTGTGGTCTGCTGGAACTGATATTCCCGGAACTTGTTAGGCTGCAAGGCGTGGAGACGCGCAATGGACGCGCCCATAAGGACAATTTCTACCATACGCTCGAAGTACTCGACAACATCAGCAAGAAGACCGACAACCTTTGGCTACGCTGGGCAGCTCTTCTGCATGATATAGCCAAGCCTGCCACCAAGCGTTGGGAACCCCGTGCGGGCTGGACGTTCCATAACCATAATTTCATTGGCGAGAAGATGATACCCGATATTTTCCGCAAGATGAAGCTCCCTATGAATGAGAAGATGAAATATGTGCAGAAAATGGTGAGCCTGCACATGCGTCCCATTGTGATAGCGGATGATGTAGTGACCGACTCGGCAGTGCGTCGTCTCTTGTTTGAGGCAGGTGATGATATAGACGACCTGATGACACTGTGCGAAGCCGACATTACTTCCAAGAATATGGAGCGTAAGAAACGCTTCCTTAATAATTTTCAGTTGGTACGCCAGAAGCTGAAGGATTTGGAGGAACGCGACCGTATCCGTAATTTCCAGCCTCCGGTCAGTGGTGAAGAAATCATGAAGACTTTCGGCCTTTCTCCTTGCCAGCAGGTAGGTGCCTTGAAGAGTGCCATTAAGGATGCCATTTTGGACGGCATCATTCCCAATGAATACGAAGCCGCCCGTGCATTTATGTTGCAACGGGCGGAGAAGATGGGGCTTAAGGAGTTGTGAGTTATAAGTTGCATGTTATGTACCATGCGTTATAACTCATAACTTATAACTCTTCTTTTTCTACTTGGAACTTGCGGCTTACTTTCATCAGGTTGATGGTGTAGGTCACTACGTTCTGGGCTTCTTGTATCATAGTCAGGTATACCATGCTGACTTTGATGCTGCCGCTCTGGCTTTGGATGCGTTGCAGCTCTTCGCGTTTCAGGTGAGACAACTGTCCGTTGAGGTCGTTGGCTTTGCGAATCTCTGTTTCCAGTTCATCATAATTGTTCGTTTCCAGCTTGTGGCGGCATACTTGTAACAGATAGCAGATGTCTTCGGCTACGTCTGTAAATTCTCCTTTCTGAATGGCATCCAGCGGATTGAAGTTATTGTCTATGTGCTCTAAGCAAGGTTCGCAAAGACGGCCTACGCTGTACACCAGTTCGCTGGCAAAGTCGTTGCCTTGATAGTAATAGAGTCCTTTTTCCAGTACGGTATTGTTGTCGAGACGGCACATGGCAAGTGTTCCGGTACGCTTCATCTGCTTGATGAGTTGTTTTTCGAATTTTACTGAGCCCATGGCACGACGCAGTCCGCGTAGATTCTCGTGTAGGAAGGAAGTGACGGTACGTTCAAAATTCTCTTCTGTGAATTCTATAATCTTCACCAGTTCTTCACGGGTATGCTTGCGGAGCAATTCGATGACTTCATTGTTGTCCGTACTCTTCATCAACTGTTTCAGGGTCTCGTTGCCTTTTTCTTTCTCCTTGCGCTTTTTGTACATCACTTGGCTACGAATCAGCATGAAGACTGCCAGACCAATCAGTGCCAGGATGGCAACCGTACCGCCGAAATGGATAATCAGTGCTACGAAGAAACAGATGGTGAACGCTGCTCCGGCAGTGATGAACCAACCGCCGATAACGCTGAGTACACCCGTAATGCGGAATACCGCCGAATCACGTCCCCAGGCACGGTCGGCAAGCGATGTACCCATGGCTACCATAAAGGTGACGTAAGTGGTGGAAAGGGGAAGTTTCAAGGAAGTTCCCAAGGCGATGAGCAGACCAGCCAATACGAGATTGACGGAGGCGCGAACCAAGTCAAAAGCGGCGCCGTCGGCTATGATGGCTTCATCCTTCTGGAAGCGTGTGTTCATCCACCGCTTGCTGCTTTCAGGCATCGTTTTGGATATTCCGTTAGCCAGAGTCATGCTGAAGCGTACCAGCGTACGGGCTATCGGGGTACTTCCGAAGTTCTCTTCACCGTCATCCTGGCGGGCAAGGTCCACGGAAGTCTTGATAACGTTGTGGGCTTTCTTGGATGTGCAGAGTGCATAAACCATAATGGCGCCTGCACCGATAAGGAAATACCACGGGGTTTTGGCTGCACCGAGGAGTGAGGACATCAGGAATCCGTCGGGGCCGGCGGCCGTACCATTGGCTGTATAGTCAATAAATGAGGAATATCCTGCGAGGGGGACACCGATAAAGTTCACCAAGTCATTGCCGGCAAAGGCAAGAGCGAGGGCGAAAGTACCCATCAGAACCACTACTTTGAAGACATTTATCTTGCACCAATGCAGTATCTGCATCAGTATGGTGAAGAATACAAAGAAACCGGTTATCAGCAATGCGGTATTGTCGTGTATCCATTGCTTGTTTTCAGGGGTCATGAATGAGCTGTCTTTCAGCCCCTTTATCAGCATGAAGTAGATGATGCTGGTGGCAGCTATACCACCGAACAGCGCGATGCTGATTTCATGTTCTTCTTGTAGTTGAAGGTGAACACGATACGTGCCAGCCACTGTACCAGCATACCGAAGAAGAAGGCAATGGCTACGGATACAAAAATGGCCATGATGACAGACAGCGCCTTGTCTGTATTGATGAGGTCGCCCAGTCCCAATGTATCGCTGTTATAGACCTTGATGAGCGCCAGTGCGAACGTACCTCCCAACAGTTCGAACACCATGGATACAGTGGTGGAGGTAGGCATTCCCATAGTGTTGAAGACATCTAATAGCACGACGTCCGTCAACATGACGGCAAGCAGAATGCACATGATTTCGGCAAAGTAGAAGTGCTCCGGTTGATAGATGCCGTGTCGTGCAATGTCCATCATGCCATTGCTGAGTGCCGCACCGATGAAGACGCCAATGCCTGCAATGAACAGTATGGTTTTGAAAGATGCTGCCTTTGCTCCGACAGCCGACTGAAGAAAATTGACCGCATCATTACTGACACCTACCACGAGGTCGAAAATCGCGAGTACGAACAGAAAGATGACGATACCCAGATAAATTGTTTCCATAGACATGTATTTTATTTCCGGCTGCAAAGGAAAGAGTTTGGTGTTGCAGGGAAATGTCATACATGTTACAGAAATGTTACAAAGCGATTGACGATTGATAATTGACGATTGATAATTATCGTTAATCCTTAATCCCTTGTTTCAAGTATTCGTAAAAGCTATATTGCGACCGTACCTTCTCCTTTTGCGGTCGCGACGACTTCCAGCGGTTTCGCAACCGGTCGTCCACAAAGCAGGCTTTCCGTTTGTCCGACAGTTGTATGGATAGCATATCGATGAGCTCTTGCTTCAAGTCCGGGTCCAGAATGGGGGTGACGGCTTCGATACGGCGGTACAAGTTACGCCGCATCCAGTCCGGCGAGCCGAGGAAGAGCTTGGGTGCGCCGCCGTTGCCGAAGTACCACACACGGGCATGTTCCAGAAAGGTATCCACGATGCGTGTCACGCGGATGTTGTGGCTGTACTCCTGCCCGGGGATGAGGCAGCAGATGCCGCGGACAATGAGGTCTATCTCTACACCGGCTTGCGAGGCTTCGTAGAGGCGGTCTATCATGGCAGGGTCTTGCAGGGCATTCATTTTTAGGATAATCCGTCCTTGCTTGCCTTGCCGAGCCAGTTCTATTTCGTGATTGATGAGGCGGTTCAGTTCAGGAATCAGGTTGAAGCGGGCCACAAGCAGGCGGTGGAACACCGGATTTTCCTTTCCCTGCAGAGTACGGAACAAGTTGTGCAGGTCGTTTACAATCACCGGGTTGCAGGTGAATAGTCCGCTGTCCGCATAGAGGGTGGCGGTCTTTTCGTTGAAGTTGCCGGTGCTGATGTAGGCGTAGCTTGTCAGTTTGCGCCCTTCCTTATCGCGGCGTAGCACGAGGGCTACTTTGGCATGTACCTTTAGTCCTGGTATGCTGAAAATGATGTTGATGCCGGCAGCTTTCATCATCTCGGCGGTGGCGAGGTTGTTTTCTTCGTCGAAGCGGGCTTTCAGTTCCACAAAGACGGTGACTTTCTTCCGTTCTGTGCGGCGGCTATCAGGGTGTTGATGACGGTGGAGTTCTCTGCCACGCGATACTGGGTCACCATGATTTCACGCACGGTGGGTTCGTGGACGGCTTCATATAGAAAATGGATGAAGTGGTCGAAGGAGTGGTAGGGATAATGCAGCAGCAGGTCCTTCTTCTCCACATAGCGGAAGATGGATTCGCGTTCGTCCAGGCAGGTCAGCTTCATGGGCTGGGGTTTCTTGATGGGACGTACGCTTTGGTTGGGATTGGGCAGATGCCGCAAATCCTCCATGTTGAGGTGCTTGTCTCCCGGCACCAGCTCCCGGCGGTCTATGCGGTAGGCATCTACCAGAAAGTCGAGGAAGTCCTGGGGCATGGCGCGGTCGTATACAAAACGGCACACGGCGCCTATCTTGCGTTTCTTTACCTTCTTCTTCACCTGCTCGATGATTTCGGAGGTATTGGCGGCATCGTCTATCAGAATATCCGCATCGCGTGAAATCTTGATGCAATAACTGCTGTCCACTTCATAACCGGGGAAGATGGTATCCAGATTGGCCTTGATGATGTCTTCAATGAACATCAGATAATAGTCTTTCCCCACCTTGGGCAGCTGGATGAAGCGCGGCACTTTGCTGTACGGCAGTTTCATCACGAAATACTGGATGCAGTTTGGAGAACTGGCGGGAGCTCCTTTCAGATGAAGCCGTACGGCCAGATAGAGACGGTTGTCGCGCAGGAATGAAATCACCTTGTCCTTGCTTACGGGCACCGGGGCCAGATAAGGGAATATCTCTTCGCGGAAGAAGCTGCGCACAAAGTCGCGGTGAAACGGTTCTACGTTGCGGCTTTGATAGAATATGATGTGATGTTTCCGCAGGGCGGGCAGTATCTTCTGTTCGTAGATGCGGATACGTTCCTCCAGTTGGCGATTGACTTCTTGGTTGATTTCATCTACCAGTTCGGCGGCAGACTGCATAGTCTCTTCATCGCTTTGCGAGGCTCCGGTGGCTATGGCCTTATGGTCGGCTACGCGTATCTTGTAGAATTCTTCCAGATTGGAAGAGTATATAGAAATAAAGTTGATGCGTTCGTATAGCGGCAATGTCTCGTCTTCCGCTTCCAGCAGTACGCGGTAGTTGAAGGAAAGCCAGCTGATGTCACGTTTGAAATATCTGTTGTCCATGGTGTTAAGGTGTTAATGTGGCATATTAGCACATTACCACATTGTATTCTTCCCAAATATAATTACCTTTGTCTTAATAAACAAAGGAAAGATGACAAAAGTTGGTTTATTATCGGATACGCATGGCTACTGGGATGAAAAGTACCTGCAATATTTTGAGGGCTGTGACGAAATATGGCATGCCGGTGACATCGGTTCGCTGGAAGTGGCACAGAAGCTGGCGGCTTTCCGTCCCTTCCGTGCCGTGTATGGCAATATTGACGGGCAGGAGATACGGCAGCTCTATCCGCAGATTCTCCGTTTCACGGTGGATGGGGCGGAGGTGCTGATGAAGCATATCGGCGGTTATCCCGGCAACTACGACCCTTCCATCAAGGGCAGCATTCTGGTGCGTCCCCCAAAGCTGTTCATCAGCGGGCACTCGCATATACTGAAGGTGAAGTATGACAAGACGTTGGATGTACTCCACATCAATCCGGGCGCTGCGGGCATTCAAGGTTTCCATAAGGTGCGTACGATGGTACGCTTTGCGGTTGATGGGGGAACGTTTAAAGATTTGGAGGTGATAGAACTTGCTGACCGATGATGTAGTTTGTTTATTTTCAATGGATTGTATTTACCGATTGCTTGCGCTATAGTGTAAAAGCCGTTACATGCTAATGTAAAGGTCGTTACGCTATTGGGTAAAGGCCGTTACACTATTTGGTAAAGGTCGTTACACGCTGAGGTAAAGACCGTTTCATCAAGGGGTGATGTCTTTTCCTGATTTAGCTAGACGCTTTTTCTTTTTATAACCGATATCAGTAGACGGTTCTTGGAATGTTGTACTGGTTCAGTAGTCACTTCTTCCCAAGCCCTGCTGATATAGTAGACACAGCAA
>ENA-OQKC01000709-OQKC01000709.1-human-gut-metagenome-genome-assembly--contig:-NODE-709-length-13421-cov-3.466451_pt1 | contig 13421 bp, 10 predicted proteins | sample MGYA00242774_ERZ504790 | MGnify/ENA primary metagenome ERZ504790 (study PRJEB26092, sample SAMD00036419) | human gut metagenome | host: Homo sapiens | study: EMG produced TPA metagenomics assembly of...
ATAGCGCGACTCCCGGGGGGAATGCAACGATCCCACCAGTTTTACAGATCGTGCGGATTTGAACGATTTTTTTTCGCAATTTGCACACGTTTCCGCGTTCTGATGTCGTTTAGAAACTGTTTTTCGAAGCAGGGTGCGCCGAACGGCGAGGAGTTTTTGCCCGCAGACAAGGCGATTTTTCGCAGCAATCCTGACGGATTGCAAGGGAAAGCAACGCAGTATGCGGGCAAAAAGATCGTTTCGGGCGGTGTGCAATGCTTAGGAAAACGGCTTCTCAAACCTCGCCTGCGTAGAACTCGCGCAGCATGCTGTCGGCGGGCAAAAGCTCCAGCTCCACCGGGGCCACATGCTCGAAGCGGCGGGCCGTCTCGTCCCAGAGCTCCGCGTTGTGGCCTTCCAGCGTGAAGCGCTGGCTCACCGGGCGCAGGAGCTTTGCGATGAGGCCCAGCTCGTAGGTGAAGGAGGTGTCCAGCAAAAAGTCTGCCGTGGTCTTGAAGCCCTTGATATACCGGGTCTCGCCGTCGAGGACTCTGTCCCACATGGCGAGGGTCTTGGCGGGGCTGCGGCCCCGGGCTGCGGCATCCCGCAGGGTGCGGCGGCAGAGGCGGATGTCCTGGGTGTTGATGACACGGCGGCCATCAATGCAGTATTCCTCCCGCAGGCCGGCGTAAATGCGGTAGACGTCGTCGCCCTTCACAAGGCCCGTCAGCTCGGGGTTCAGGGCGTGGATGCCCTCCACGATGCAGACGCCGCCCTTGAGGTCCAGCGTCTCCGTCTCGGAGGAGCGGGACTCGGCGGTGAAGTCGTAGATGGGCAGCACGGTCTTGCCGGTGGTGCTCAGATCGCTGAGGCACTGGCGGATGAGGGACATATCCAGCGTGTCGGGGTTCTCGTAGTCCAGCGTACCGTCGGGCAGGCGGGGGTAATACTGAGCGCCCTTGAAGAAGTTATCCAGACTGATGACATGGGCCGGGGTGCCGGAGGCTTCCAGAGCCTCGGCCACCTTATGAGCCGAAGTCGTCTTGCCGCTGGCCGACGGGCCGGTGAGCATGACGATCTTGGCGCGGGAGTCCCTGATCTTCTGGGCGGCATAGGCCACCCGCTGGCGGTAGCTCTTCTCGCTCATCTCCGCCAGCGCCGCCGGGCTCTGGGCGGCGACGTTGTACAGGTCTATCTCAACCAGACGTTTCGGTACCCAAATCGTGATCATAAAAAACAGCCACTCCTTTTTTCCGTTCCAGCACTTCGTCGAAACGCTGGATGTATTCTGTCGGATACTTGAAATTGAAGATGCGCTGCATCCGCTTGCCGCCGTCGGCCACCAGCTTGGTGCTGCCGCCTGCGCCGGCCGAGAGGATGGTCTGGACCTCTTCCATGATATAGATATTATAATACCCCTCGTGGCCCGGCTTGCACCAGCCCACGTTTTCCAGGTTTTGGAGGGTATTTTTCTGACGATAGAGGTAGTAGGGCCGATAGCCCGCCTCGGCCAGCAGATGGCACTTTTTCAGCATGGCGGCCACGTCGGCGTAGTCGTTCTCCTTCTGGTCCTCGATGACGATGCGGGAGGCCCGCTTGAGGGTCAGGGTGTGGACGGTGATGTTCTCAGGGTCGAGGGCGATGGCCTGACGCAGGCTCTTCTCGAACCCTTCCACCGTGTCGCCGGGCAGGCCGGCGATGAGGTCCATGTTGATGTCGTCGTGGCCTGCGGCCCGGGCCTCGGCATAGCAGTCGAGGATGTCCTGAGCCGAGTGCCTGCGGCCAATGTTCGCCAATACTTCATCCGAGAAGGTCTGCGGATTGATGGAGATGCGGGTCGCGCCGTATTCTCGGATGACGGCCAGCTTTTCGGCGTCGGTGCAGTCGGGGCGTCCGGCTTCCACCGTGTATTCCACGATGGCGGAAAGGTCGAAGCAGTCCCGCACCGTCCCCATGAGCTGGCGCAGCTGCGCTGCCGAGAGGCTGGTGGGGGTGCCGCCGCCGATGTAGATGCTGCAGAGCCTCAGCCCGGCCTTGTCGGCCTCGTCCCGGATGGCCTCGACCTCTTTGCACAGGCAGTCCACATAGGGCTGCACCAGCTTGCGGTCACGGTCGAGGTTGCAGCTGACGAAGCTGCAATAGCTGCACCGGGAGGGGCAGAACGGGATGCCGATATAGAGGCTGTAGGTCTTGGGCGCACTGCCTGCTTTCAGGATCGGCTCCTGCAGGCCCGCGATGGCCTTGGCCATGCCGTATTTTTCGGGCGAGCAGTCGAAGCGCTTGAGGAAGAAATCGTCGATCTCCTCTTCCGTCCAGCCTGCGGCCCGCTTGTCGTGGACGAGGCGCACCGGGCGGACGCCGGTCATCTTGCCCCAGGGCGGGCGGACGCCCGTCCAGCTGCGCAGCAGGTCATAGGTCAGGCTGGCCAGCGCAAATTCCGGCGTCTCGCCGCCCTCTTCCACGGAAATGGGCAGAGGTGCTTCGGCGGTCTGGCTCTTGCCGCCCTGCCGCACCATGGCCCAGAGCTTGTCAGGCCGCTTCTCGGCCCAGACGCAGTCTGCGCCGTCCTCGGGCGGGGTGAGGGTGAGCGGGGCCATTGGGTAGAACAGGCGGACGAGGTGCTCCACCTCGTAGCCCGAGCCGAGGCCCGTGATATAGATATTCATGTGAAATCCCGCCTTTTTATGCGTTTCTCAGCGCATTTTTGATATAGAAGTTGGTGGCGGCCTCCTGCCCGAAGGTGGAGAAATCGCCGTGGCCGGGCAGCACCTGCGCCTCGGCCGGAACGGGCAGGGCCGCGAACTTGCGCAGGCTCTCGTCCATCTTCCGGCTGTCGCCGCCCTCGAGGTCGGTGCGGCCGATGCTGCCCTGAAAGACCGTGTCGCCCACGAAGAGATAGCTTTCGCACAGCAGCACCACGCTGCCCTCGGTGTGGCCGGGGGTGTGCCAGACGGTGAAGCGCAGCTCGTCGAGGGGGATGACCTCGCCCTCTTCGTAGCCGCTGTCCGAGCCCTTGAGGGGCAGCAGCTGGGTCCCCCGACAGTCGGCGGGCTCACAGTAGAGCTTTGCGCCCCACTCGCGGCTCAGGACCCCCGCACTGCCCACATGGTCGTAGTGGCCGTGGGTGCAGAGGATAAGGCTCAGCCTGCCGCCGTGCTCCTTTAAGATCCTATCGTACTCCTGCACCTCGGCGGCGGGGTCGATGACCACCGCGTTGCCTGCGTCCGAGATGAGCAGGAAGCTGTTGGTGTAAAACGGCGCAGGGCCGACCAGATGAAATGCCTTCATGGTTTATTTTTCTCCTTTATGCCACTCGTCGGTGTCGATGACGATGGTGCAGGGGCCTTCGTTGACCAGCGACACCTGCATATCTGCGCCGAACTCGCCGTGCTGGACATCCTTGAGGCCCTGCCTGTTCATCTCGGCGAGGAACAGCTCGTAGGCGTCCACAGCCAGCGGCGGTCTTGCCGCCTTGATGAAGCTGGGACGGAAGCCCTTCTTCGTGTCGCCGTAGAGGGTGAACTGACTCACCACCAGTGCAGAGTACCCGAGGTCCTTTGCGCTGAGGTTCAGCTTGTCGTTTTCGTCCTTGAAAATGCGCAGGCCCGCGCATTTTTCAGCCAGCTTCGGCACGATGTCGAGGGTATCGGTGTCCTTGACGCCCAGCAGGATGACGAGGCCGGGACCGATGGGGCGCGGCTCGCCGCCGTTGACCCGGACGCTGGCCGAGGATACGGCCTGAATGACTGCACGCATATTAGCTCCTTGTTACCTTGAGCACATCCTTGACTTTGGACAGACGGGCCACGACCCGGTTGAGGTGCTCTGTATTGTTGATGCCGATGGTCAGGCTGATGACGGCACAGTTGTTCTCCACCTGACGGGCATTCATGGCGTAGATGGGGGACGCGGATGTCAGCCAGCGCGGCCAGCACATCGGACAGCAGCTCGTTGCGGTTGAGGGCGATGATCTCAAGCCGGCCTTGTAGCTGTCCTTGCGCTGTCGGCCCAGTACGCCTTGACCCGAGCGGGGGGGCGTTGGAGGGGTCTTTCATGCTGGACATCGCGTTGGCGCAGCTCTGCTTGTGGATGGAGACGCCGAAGCCCCGGGTGATGAAGCCCACGATGGGGGTCGCCGGGCAGGGGCGAGCAGCACTTTGCAAACTTGATGGGGGTGTTATCGAAGCCCTCCACCACCACGCCGTCGGTGGCGTGGACGCGGCTCAGATCGACCTTCGGCAGGTCCTCCACCGACTTGTTCTCAGCAGCCTCGGCGGCCTTGAGCTTCTGCCACTCCTCTTTGAGCTTGGGCAGGCAGTTGGCGATGGTCATGCCGCCGTAGCCGATGGCGGCGTAAATTTCCTCCGCGTTGTTCTGGCGCAGACGGCGGCTGCAGCTGCCCACGAACTCGTCCAGCTGGTCGTCGGGGATGAAGTATCATCTCCCGGCGCAGCTCTTTGGCCAGCGCGTCGCGTCCCTGCTGGATGTTCTCTTCGCGGCGCATCTTCTTGAACCAGTTGCGTATCTTGCTCTTGGCCTCGCTGGTGCGCACGATCTTGAGCCAGTCGCGGCTGGGGCCTTTGTCCGCCGGGCCGAGGATGACTTCGATAATTTCGCCCGTCGCCACGACGTGGTCGATGGGGACGATGCGGTTGTTGACCTTACAGCCCACCATCCGGTTGCCGACGGCAGAGTGGATGGCGTAGGCAAAGTCGATGCAGTTTGCGCCCGCAGGCAGGTTGATGACGTCGCCCTTCGGGGTGAAGGCAAAGACCTCCTCCGGCAGCAGGTCGCTCTTCAAATCGTGGAGCAGGTTGCCGGAATCCTCGCTGACGCGCTGGTTTTCCAGCAGCTGGCTGACCCATGCCAGCCGCTCATCCAGCTTATCGTGGCCCTCGAGGCCCTCCTTATACTTCCAGTGGGCGGCAACGCCGTACTCGGCCTGCTCGTCCATGGTGCGGGTGCGTATCTGCACCTCGAAGGGGATGCCCTCGTGGCCGATGACGGTGGTGTGGAGGCTCTGGTAGCCGTTGGGCTTGGGGGTGGAGATATAGTCCTTGAAGCGGTTGGGCAGCGGGTGGTACATATCGTGGATGAGGCCCAGAGTGCTGTAGCACTCAGCCAGGGTGTCCAGGATGATGCGCACCGCGTAGATGTCGTAAATTTCATCGAAGGACTTGTTCTGCATGATGGTCTTGCGGTAGATGCCGTAGATGCTCTTGACTCTCCGCTTGATGGTCGCGCCCTCGATGCCGCTCTCCTCGAGGCGGCTCTTGATGACGCCCGACACGCTGGCCAGAAACTCGTCGCCCGCGCGCTCGCTGAGCATCTTGTTGATCTCCTCGTAGCCCACGGGGTCGAGGTAGTGGAGGCTGCGGTCTTCCAGCTCCTCCTTGACGTTCAGGATGCCCAGACGGTTGGCGATGGGGGCGTAGACCTCCATGGTCTCCCGTGCCTTGTCGCGGCGCTTCTGCTCCGGCCATGCGTCGCCGGTGCGCATATTGTGCAGGCGGTCACAGAGCTTGATGATCATGACGCGGACGTCACGGCTCATGGCCAGCAGCATCTTGCGCAGGTTCTCGGCCTGCAGCTCTTCGATATTGGAAAATTGGATCTTGGTCAGCTTGGTGACGCCGTCCACCAGCGCGGCCACCTCTTCGCCGAAAGTGGCGGTCAGGTCGGTCAGCGTGGTGGGGGTGTCCTCCACCACGTCGTGGAGCAGGGCGGCGGCGATGCTCTCGCTGTCCATGCCGAGGTCCAGCACGAGGCGGGCCACAGCCAGCGGGTGGCAGATATAGGGCTCCCCGCTGCGGCGGCAGACCCCCTTGTGGGCGTCGTTGGCCAGATTGTAAGCCCTTTCTATCATGGCCATATTGTAGGCTTTGCCGCTGGCTTTGATGGCCTCCACCAGCTTCTCCCAGGTCACGATCTCGGGCCGCACCTCCGAGGGAAGGGTCCCCTCAGGGGCGTTGGCCGGCAGGGCCGTTGCGGCCACGGTAGCCATCTCCGTCACCGGCACGGGCTGGTGGAGATGGGTCTTTGCAGAGTAGCTGTCCTCTTTCGCCGCAGCCGGTGCTGCGGGCGAGGGGACGACAGGCTTCTTTCCCTCAGGCATCTTTATCGTTCCTCCAGACATTTCAGGATGGGCGCATCGGCAAGGTTCTTCTTGCCGGTGGCAGGCACGAGTTCCCAGAACTTTGCCCCGCCCCGGTCAGCCGCTGTGATGAGGCCGACCTGTTCCAGCGCGGAGATGGCCACCAGCGTCCGGCCGGTGTTCTCCTCGCCGAGTTTTGCAAACAGGGGCTGCAGGTCTTCGGCGTGCCAGCGCCGCGCCTGCAGCTCCCGATAAACGGTGATGATATGGCTGCGCTCCGGGGCGATGCTCTCCTTCTGCTCCGGCGTCAGGGGCGTACCCCGGCGCAGCGCCTGCACCAGCGCGGCCTGCTCTGCAGCTGTGTTGCCGAGGCCCGCCGGGTGCAGCTCGATGATGCGGCCCGACAGCTGTGCGCCCCGGGGCGAATCGTAGACCGAAAGGCTGATGGCTGCGTCCACGACGTCGCCCGTCGAGTAAGGCACCTGTTCCGGGTGCATCCCGAACCAGACGGCATAGATGCTGGAACTGCCCTGCCGCAGACGCAGGCGGCAGTGCTTGCCCTCCGAGACGGCATAGACGCCCTCCACGACAGCCATTTCCAGCACGAAGACCGGGCTGGGGTTGTCGGCACCGTAGGGTGCCAGCTGGTCGAGGCGGCGGACGCTCTCCACCGTCAGGCGGTCGAGGTGGACGGACAGATCGCATTCCAGCGGCGGGGTGCGCAGCACGGGACACTCCCGGGCCGCCCAGTCGTTGAGCCGCTGGCGGAGCGTCTGCAGATCCTCTTCCCGCACCGAGAGGCCCGCTGCCATGGCGTGGCCGCCGAAGCGGAGCAGGATGTCGGCGCAGGAGGCGATGCACTCGTGCAGGTTGAAGCCCTGCACGCTGCGGCCGCTGCCCTTGCCCTCGCCGTGCTCATCCACCGACACCACGATGACCGGGCGTCCGGTCTTTTCCACAAGGCGGGAGGCCACGATGCCGATGACGCCGGGGTGCCAGTCTCTGCCCCAGAGCAGGATGACCCGGTCTTCGAGGCGTTCCGGCTCAGCGTCCAGCAGCTCCTGCGCGGCTTTGACGATCTCCATCTCCGTCTCCTGCCGCTGGATGTTGATGTCGCTCAGCTTATGAGCCAGTTCGACCGCCCGGTCTTCGTCCTCACAGAGCACCAGCTGCAAAGCGGTGACAGCGCTGTCCATCCGGCCCGCCGCATTGATGCGGGGCGCGATGGCGTAGCTGATGTTCTCTGCCGTCACCGGCTTGCCTGCAAGGCCCACTTCTTCCAAAAGGGCGCAGAAGCCGGGTCTGTCCGTATTTTGCAGCTGGCGCAGACCTGCTTTGACGATGGTGCGGTTCTCCCCTGTCAGGGGCATGACGTCGGCCACGGTGCCAACAGCGGCGAGGTCGCCGCAGTATTCCAGCATCTCTTCCGGCGGGCAGCCATCCAGCGCGGCGCAGAGCTTGAAGGCCACGCCCGCGCCGCACAGGCCCTTGAAGGGGCTGTGGTCGTCGGCACGGCGGGGGTCCACGATGGCCGCTGCCTGGGGCAGGGTGTCGTGGGGCAGATGGTGGTCTGTGATGATGAGGTCGATGCCGAGGCTGGCCGCGAATGCGGCTTCCTCTACGGCAGAGATGCCGTTGTCCACCGTGACGATGAGGCGGCAGCCCTTATCATAAATCGACTGGATCGCGTTCTTCGAGAGGCCGTAGCCGTCGCCCTCCCGGCTGGGCAGCATGCACTTGACGGCGGCACCCATCCCTTTCAGGTGCTGATAGAGCAGGGCCGTGGCGGTCACACCGTCCACGTCGTAGTCGCCGAAGACGACGATGGTCTCCCCCTCGTCGATGGCCCGCAGGATGCGCTCACAGGCTTTGTCCATGTCAGTCAGGAGCATGGGGTCGCTCAGCTCTTCTTCGCCCGCCAGAAGGGTCAGCGCCTCGGCGGGGTCGGTGATGCCCCGGGCAGCGAGGATGCCGGCCAGCAGGCCGGCTTCTTTCTGCTGGACCGCGAGGACAGAGCGGTACTTTTCCTCGCTCCACTCCTCGTCCATGTTCTGGTATTCCAGCTCTTCGGTGTTCTGCTGGGCGATGGCCGCTGTCAGCTCTTTCAGGGCGGCGCGGTCAACGGTCTTGGTGTTCCAGGCCCGGTAGGTCATCGCAATCCCTCCCCGGCCAGACCATCGTTCGCCAGCATCCCCTGCAGCGCAGCGATCTCGCTGGAAACGTCCAGCGCCACGTCCGACAAAAGCTTATCGTAGAGGTTATCATAAGCCTGATTCAGGGTGTGCAGGATGCCCGCAATATCCCGGCGGATGGCCTCCGCGTTTTCGCCCTGCTGGCTCTGCACGTCGTTGTAGGTGTGCAGGAGCTTGAGGGTGGTGGGGATATAGTATTCCGCAAAGCGGCGGGCCTTGGGCAGGCTCTCGGGGTGGGCTTCCAGCCAGGCACAGATGGACTCGGTGGTCTTCTGCATATGCTGCAGCTCCTCCACAGCCCGCTCATCCTCCATGAGCTCCTGCTCCTTCTCGAGCACCTGCGCAAAGCGGCGGGTCGTCTCGAGGTTCAGGGGGACTTCTCCGGCCTGTTCCGGCGCTTTTTCCGGTTCGGGCTGGGGCTGATCTTCCTGCGCGGCGCGGTAGTCCTCCGCCGTCAGGTAGAGCTTGTCGTTTTTCTCGTCCAGCCAGGCACTGAGCCAGCCCTTGTGGATGAATTTCCGCAGCATCTTGAGCGCCTTGGTCTTCTTTTTATGCGTCAGGTCGGCCAGCATGGAGAGGGACAGGCCCTTGTGCCAGTCGAAGCCCTCGGCGGTATCGGCGTAGAGCTCCAGGGTCTTGGCGGCCTTCATACGGGACGCGCCCGCTGCGGTCAGCCAGCCGAACACAGCGGTCACAGCGGCAGAGCACCACCCCGTCGCCGCGATAGCACCCAGTGCGAGATCGCCGATAGCATTGAGGAACGTATCCGCAGTTTCGGCGGCTGCTCCCAGCACCAGCTCATCGACCGCCATCACGCTGCCGGACGTGAACGCCCCCGCCGTGCCAAAGCAGGCGATGGCCGTGATGCCGAAGATAACGGCGAAGGTGATGCCGGTCGCCAGCATGGCGACGCCTGCGCTGTGGCGTTTTTTGGCGCTGGTGCGAATATTCTCGATAGCCGTCGGTTCCGGCTTCTTCGCAAAGAAATTGCGCGCCCAGTCGGCCATCCCGCCGGCGTTCTCCCCGCTCGGGGCTGCGTTCCGGGCCTCCTCGGCCCGCTTCTGATACTTCTGCTTCCCGGGCCTGAAAGGCCCGGCCTGCCTCCGAGATGCCGTAACCGGCGGCGTTCACCGCGGCGCGGCCCACATACCCACACACGGTCGCCGATCTCCTCGCCCCGGCCCTCAAAGCCGTGGCGGAAGGAGTCGGACATGGTGTCGCCCAGCTCGCGGAGCTGGCGTTCCAGCTCCTGCTGCACCTTACGGCCTTCGCTGTCCTTCGCCGTGCGGTCAAAATCGTCTTCACGATCAGTCATTCAACTTCTCACCCTTCTGCCGGGCTGTACCGGCTGATGATGGCGCGGGCCACCCGCAGGCCATCGACGGCGGCACTCATGATGCCGCCCGCATATCCGGCACCCTCGCCGCAGGGATACAATCCTGCCAGCTGGGCGCATTCAAAATTTTCTTCCCGTTTCAGCCGCACTGGGCTGCTGGTACGGATCTCGAGGCCGGTCAGAATGGCCTCGGGGGCGGTGTAACCCGCAATTTTCCGCTCGTAAGCCCGCAGACCGGCCCGCAGGGTGTCGGCCAGTTCGGTCGGCAGCAGTGCGCCGAGGTCCGCAGCGACGACGCCCCGGTCATAGGTGGGCCGGACGCGGCCAATGTTCAGCCGGCCCCTGCCCTCCAAAAAGCTCTGGATGTTCTCCGCCGGGGCGGCATACTCTCCGCCGGGACGGCCTGCCGCATAGGCCCGGGCTTCCAGCTCCCGCTGGAAGGCGATGGCCTTCCGGGGGTCATTGCCGAAGTCTTCACCGCCCACGCTGACCACCACGGCCGCGTTGGCGTTCCTGCCGCTGCGGGCGTGGTAGCTCATGCCGTTGGTCACGACGCGGCCCTTTTCGCTGGCCGAAGCCACCACCTGGCCGCCCGGACACATACAGAACGTATAAACGCACCGTTTTTCAACGTGCTGCGAAAGCTGATATTCGCCGCGCGGCAGGGCCGGATGGCCCGCCGCCTCGTGGTAGAGGCTCTTTTCGATCTCCGATTGGAGATGCTCTGCCCGGAAGCCGACGCTGAAGGGCTTGCACTCCAGCACGAGGCCGCTGTCCATCAGCATCCCGAAGGTGTCGCGGGCCGAGTGGCCCACCGCGAACACCAGCGCCTCACAGGGGAACGCACCGTCCGTGGTCTGGATGCCGACGAGCTGGCCATCCCGCCGCTCGAAGCCGGTGAGGGCTGTGTTGAAGTGGACCTCGCCGCCCAGCGACTCGATCTCTTTTCGGATCGAAGTGATGACGCCCCGCAGCAGGTCGGTGCCGACATGGGGCTTCTGCTGCCAGGCGATCTCCTTCGGCGCGCCGTGCTCGAGGAACACTTCGGTCACGAAGCCGCAGAGCTCGTCGCCGATGCGGGTGGTGAGCTTGCCGTCCGAGAAGGTTCCGGCGCCGCCCTCGCCGAACTGGATGTTGGCGTTCTCGTCCAGCTCACCGGTGGCGGAGAAATGCTCCACGGCCTTGACACGCTCGTCCAGCGCCGGGCCGCGTTCCAGCACGATGGGCCGGTAGCCCTGACGGGCCAGCAGCAGCGCCGCAAAGAGGCCCGCCGGGCCGAGGCCGCAGACCACAGGCCGGTGCGTCAGCGGCAGAGTGCCGTTCTGCACCGAGAGATCGGTCTTGCCCCGGACGGTAACGCTGCGGGAAGCACCCGCACAGGCGGCCTCTTCCCTCTCCTCTTTCAGGGTCACGGCCACGGTGTACACCAGCTTGGGCTGGCCGTGGCGGGCGTCCACCGAGAGCCGGGCGATGCCCAGATGGCTCACCTTTCCCCGGGGGATGCGGGCGAGGCGGAGGGCTTTTTCGTAGGCCTGCGGCTCCCCGGCAGAGAGGGGCAGGCGAATATCATGGATCAGGATCATATACTCAGTTACTTTCTATCTTGCACTGCACCACATAGCTGCCCAGCGCAAAAATTTTGTCGTTGGCCGGCACATAGAGGCGGCAGGCGATGTTCTGCCGGCCGATGGCGACATAGAAGTCGTCGGCGTCGATCTCAATGACCACCTGTTCCGGATTCAGTGCTTCCAGCGAACCGGCCGGGCCGCAGAGGGTGACGTTCATCAGCCGCTCCGTCTCCACGGTCAGGGTGTAGGTGGAGGGCAGGTTGATGACCTGCACACAACTGGCGGGCAGGTTCATGGTCTTGGTTTCCAGACGGGAGCTGTCGAAGCTGACCGTGATGCTGGAGATATTGTCCAGCAGGCGGATGCCGCTGGGCAGCTCGATGGGCATTTCGTATACCTTATCCAGTGCAAAGGTGGAAAGGTCGATGGTACCCACCGACAGGGCGGACAGACGGTCGATCTGGGACTCCGGGCCGGCCACATTGAGGGTCTTTTTGCTCAGGGAGTAGACCAGCACCGAGGGGTCAAAGTCGCGGGGCGCGTTGATAAAGCTGACTTCCACCGGCAGGGTGGCCAGCTTATACACCTGCAGCGTGACCTCGACGCTGTCCGTTTCCAGAGTAGTATACTCAAATTTCACCTCTCCGCCGCTGCGGGTGTAAAAACGCAGGCTGGTGTCCAGAGTGACGGGACTGGTCAGCTCGCCGTTGTAGGTCACCTCGGCGGTGCAGGTCTCTACCTTGCTCAGCTCGGTGCTGGGTCCGGAGAGCGTCACCGTCTCCTTCGAGATGTCGGTGCCGTAGAGGATATAGCCGTCTGCTATCTTCAGGTAATTCGTCGTCACCTGGATGGGCAGGGTCTTTTCTTCCACCACATCGAACACCACGTCCACGGTGTTGTCGCCGTCGATGGAGACGGACACCCCGGTGAGCAGGGTGCTCTGGCTCCGCACCTGAAGGCGCAGGCTCTTTTCGCCGCTGTCGCGGACGCTGGACCAGTCGGGGTAGACGACAAAGTCGTTGGCCGACAGGCTGCCGATGGTGTAGCCGTCGCCGGAAAGCTTCAGGTTGACCGTTTTTTCCTCCGCATTGACGATGCTCAGGCCCCGGGAAGTGTAGGCAGCCGAATCATAGGTAAAGTCCACCGGAACATTATAGATGGTGGTGGTGGTGCCGGGCTGCACGACGATGGTGACAGCCATCCACGCGATGACCGCACCCAGCAAAGAAAGCAGGAGCCGGATGCGGCGGTCGTTCAGCAGATTGCGCTTGGGGGGTACGGCAGGCTTGCCGTTGTTCTGCTCAGTGCTCATTGCTGCTCATCCTCCTCCTTGTTGTTCACCCAGTTCAGCAGGCGCTTGCCCCGGGCCTTCCAGCCCTCGGCAGCGCTCTTCTCGCTGGCAGTCTCCTTGGGTATCATCTCATCCACCAGCCGGGTGTAAAGGGTCTGACGGTCAAAGTGGCGCATGAGCACACCGTTTTTCGCCATCGAGATGATGCCCGTCTCCTCGCTGACCACGATGGCGATGGCGTCGGAGTTCTCGGCGATGCCGAGGCAGGCGCGGTGGCGGGTACCCATGTCTTTGCCCAGATCCAGGTTGTTGGAAAGGGGCAGCACACAGCCTGCGGCCTTGATGCGGCCATTTTCGATGATGGCTGCGCCGTCGTGGAGGGGGGTACCCTCGTAGAAGATGGTACCCAGCACCTCGAGGTTGACTGCACTGTTCACGGGCGTGCCGGTGCGGACGATCTCAGAAAGGTTGGTGTTCCGTTCCAGCACGATGAGCGCGCCGGTCTTGGTCTCCGAAAAGCGCTCTGCCGCGTCGCAGATGGCGATGATGGCGCTGCGCCACGCGCCCTTGAGGCTGGTGTCGTTGTAGCGGTTTTTATTGAAGAAGCGATAGGCCCACTGGTCGGTCTGGCCCATCCGCTCCAGCGCACGCCGTATCTCGGGCTGGAACAGCACCACCAGCGTCAGCAGACCGACTTGCAGCAGCGAGTTGAGCAGCCAGGTGACGGTGCGCATATTCAGGATGTTGGCCACCAGATAGACCGCCATGACGATGAGCGCGCCCTTGGCCAGCTGGCCGGCGCGGGTGCGGTTGACGAAGCCCAGCAGCTGGTAGATGAGGAACGCGATGATGAGGATGTCCAGCAGGTCTACCAGCTTGAAGGTCTGGAAGTTTGCTACGATAGAGTTCAGAGTCATGGGTCACATTCTCCCGTTCACACTGCTTCGATGAGGGCGACGGC
>ENA-OQKC01000710-OQKC01000710.1-human-gut-metagenome-genome-assembly--contig:-NODE-710-length-13419-cov-3.262790_pt1 | contig 13419 bp, 14 predicted proteins | sample MGYA00242774_ERZ504790 | MGnify/ENA primary metagenome ERZ504790 (study PRJEB26092, sample SAMD00036419) | human gut metagenome | host: Homo sapiens | study: EMG produced TPA metagenomics assembly of...
GCTTTTTTTTTTATTTTTTTGAAAGGAAAATGAAAGACTTAGATGATATGATAGGAGACAGAAAAGAAAGGAAAGGAATCAGATGATATGGATAAGATTTTGAGAACAAAGGATTTGTGTAAATATTATGGAAGTGGGGAGAACGAAGTAAGGGCGGTACAAAACGCCAACATAGAGATACAGAGAGGGGAGTTTGTTGCGATTGTGGGGAAATCCGGTTCTGGAAAGAGTACCCTGCTCCACATGCTTGGTGGGCTGGATACGCCGACAAGCGGGAAAGTGTTTATCCGTGGAAAAGACATTTTTTCCTATAAGGACGATGCGTTAGCTGTTTTCCGCAGAAGAAAGATCGGCTTCATTTTTCAGTCGTTCAATCTTGTCTCTTCCATCAATGTGTGGGAAAACATAGTACTCCCGATCGGCTTGGATGGGCGGAAGGTGGACGAGGCGTTTGCCATGGACATTGTAAAAACACTGGGTCTTGAGAAGAAACTCCACAATCTTCCGAATACCCTTTCAGGAGGGCAGCAGCAGAGGGTAGCGATTGCAAGAGCTCTCGCATCCAAGCCTGACATTCTGTTTGCCGATGAGCCGACGGGAAATCTGGATTCCAGGACGAGTGACGAAGTGATGGGACTTCTTCGGATGTCAGTAGAAAAATACGGACAGACATTGGTAATGATTACTCATGACGAAGATATTGCCCAGATTGCGGACCGGATTCTGGTGATCGAAGACGGAAAGGTGGAAGAGTTAAGATGAAGATGATAACAAGACTTGCAATTAGTAATAACAAAAAAATAAAACAAGAAGTATCCTCATCGTGCTTTCGATTTTCCTTACGACCGTACTTCTTTCTGCGATTGCAACTTTCGGGTATGGAAATATAAAATTTCAGAGAACCAACGCACGGGAATTTTACGGATCTTATTATGGCTCCTATGCGGGCGTCACCGAGGAACAAATCCAGGAGATGCAAAAGAGAAGTGAATTTGACCGTATCGGTAGAGCAGCGACTGTTGGAACAATAAAAAATGAAAGGACCATTTCTATGGTCTGGATGGATGAGGAAACGATTGATCTGGCAAACCTTCAAAAACAGCTTGAAACCGGAGCGTTTCCAAAAGCAGAAAATGAAATTGTGGGACAGAAAGCAATGTTTGAGCGCCTTGGCTATGAGGATGCCAAAGTCGGGGATACAGTAGAAATCCCATTCCGAAGAAATACCAATGAAACATATCAAACCAAGGAATTTGTGATCAGTGGAATTCTCAGCCAGACAATGGAAGAACAGGAAAACCAATCCTACAGCGCGTATGTTTCCAAGGATTGCTTTGAATCGCTCTATGCGCCGGAAGAACGGACGTACACTCAAGTAGAAAATATGATTGTTGCTTCTGCCGACCTTTCCAATTCCGACAAGACAGACGGATTCCTCAAGAAAACACATGCCTTCAAGAAAGGTGACTTCAGCGGTGCATTCTTCCAGGCCGGTGTTGCCGAGCTGACTATGGCATGTTGCTGTATCGGTATGGCACTGCATGGCGGTGTAATCCCCGCTTGCGGAACTTTCTTCGTATTCTCCGACTACATGAAACCTGCCGTACGTATGGCAGCCCTGATGGAAGTTCCCGTGAAGTTCATCTGGACACACGATGCCTTCCGTGTAGGTGAAGACGGTCCTACCCATGAACCGGTAGAGCAGGAAGCCCAAATCCGCCTGATGGAAAAACTGAAAAACCACAAGGGACATAATTCCATGTTGGTACTCCGCCCGGCAGATGCAGAAGAAACAACTGTGGCATGGAAACTGGCAATGGAAAATACCACAACCCCAACCGGTTTGATTTTCTCCCGCCAGAACATCGCCAACCTGCCCGAAGGCAACGATTACGAACAAGCTGCCAAAGGCGCTTATATTGTAGCCGGCTCCGATGAAAATCCAAATATAATCCTCGTTGCTTCAGGCTCGGAAGTTGCCACATTGGTAGCCGGTACTGAATTGCTGCGCAAGGATGGCATCAAGGTGCGTATCGTGTCCGTTCCTTCCGAAGGTCTGTTCCGTAGCCAAGCTCCGGGATATCAAGAAGGCATTATCCCGTGTGGTGCCAAGGTATTCGGCCTGACAGCCGGTCTGCCCGTCACACTGCAAGGGCTGGTAGGTCCCCGCGGTAAAGTATGGGGATTGGAATCATTCGGATTCTCGGCACCTTATAAAGTGCTGGACGAAAAGCTCGGTTTCACCGCAGAGAACGTTTACAAACAAGTAAAAGCAATGTTATAATCATTATCCAATGTGCTGATGTGCTGATTGCCCGCGCCCTACAAGCTGCAGGCATCAGCACATTGGCACATTGGTATATTAACTGACCATCATGAAAACAATAGGAATCTGTTCCGACCATGCAGGCTTCGAATTGAAGGAATATGTTCGCGGCTGGTTGGAAGCCAAAGGCTGGGCTTACAAGGACTTCGGGACCTACTCAACCGAGAGTTGCGACTATCCCGACTTTGCACATCCTTTGGCACTGGCCGTTGAAGCCGGAGAGTGCTATCCGGGAATTGCCATCTGCGGAAGCGGTGAAGGTATCAGCATAACGCTGAACAAGCATCAGGGTATCCGCGCAGCCCTCTGCTGGACGGCAGAAATAGCCCATTTGGCACGCCAGCACAATGATGCCAATGTGCTTGTCATGCCAGGGCGATTCATCAGTACCGAAGAAGCCGACATGATTATGAGGGAATTCTTCAGTACACCATTCGAAGGCGGACGCCACCAACGAAGAGTGGACAAGATACCGGTACACTTGTAAAGCAGTAGAATCACATTCTTTATGATATCCGCCCGAAGCTCTGACATTCTGATAGAATCGTGAGAAACTTCGGGCTTTTTATTTGCCCCTTTTTCTTATTTTTCACAGTGAAGATGCTCATTGTCTTCAAATAAAAACTATCTTTGTGGTTCGATAACCCGGATATTTTTTAGATATGGAACGACTGAATACCATAAAAGAGCTTATCAACCAGGGAAATGTAGAGCAAGCCATCCAGCAGCTTGACGAAATACTGCAAACAGACTTTCCCGGCAAAGACGAAGCTTACTACCTGCGGGGAAATGCCTATCGGAAACAAGGCAACTGGCAACAAGCACTGAACAACTATCAGTATGCCATCGACCTGAACCCCGAAAGCCCGGCACAACATGCCTATCAAATGGCTATGGACATCCTGAACTTCTACAACAAGGATATGTACAATCAATAAATAAAGAACGTAAATTATGGCAAAAATCAAAGGAGCAATCGTAGTAGACACCGAACGTTGCAAAGGCTGCAACTTGTGTGTGGTAGCGTGTCCGCTCAACGTAATAGCCCTCACCAAGGAGGTGAATGTGAAAGGGTATAACTATGCCCACCAAATATTGGAAGATACTTGTAACGGCTGCGCCTCGTGCGCCACAGTATGTCCGGACGGATGTATCTCAGTATATAAAATAAAAGTAGAATAAATCTGTAAATCAGTAGAATATGGCAGAAGAAGTTGTATTAATGAAAGGAAACGAAGCCATCGCCCACGCAGCCATCCGTTGCGGTGCAGACGGTTACTTCGGATATCCCATTACTCCGCAATCGGAGGTATTGGAAACTCTTGCCGAACTGAAACCCTGGGAGACGACCGGCATGGTGGTTCTTCAGGCAGAAAGTGAAGTGGCAGCTATCAATATGGTGTACGGCGGTGCCGGAAGTGGTAAAATGGTCATGACCTCCTCCTCCAGCCCCGGTGTCAGCCTAAAGCAGGAAGGTATCTCTTATCTGGCAGGTGCCGAGCTGCCTTGCTTGATTGTAAACGTTATGCGCGGCGGTCCCGGTCTGGGAACCATCCAACCGAGCCAGGCCGACTATTTCCAGACAGTAAAAGGAGGCGGCCACGGTGACTATCGTCTGATTGCCCTTGCTCCGGCTTCCGTACAAGAAATGGCAGATTTCGTAGGACTGGCATTCGAACTTGCCTTCAAATACCGTAATCCGGCAATCATCCTTGCCGACGGTGTCATCGGCCAGATGATGGAAAAAGTGGTGCTCCCGGTACAAAAGCCACGCCGCACCGATGCGGAAGTCATCGAACAATGCCCATGGGCCACTACCGGCAGAACCAATGGCCGCAAACCCAACGTCATCACCTCATTGGAACTGAAACCGGAAGAAATGGAAAAGAACAACATCCGTTTCCAGGCCAAATACAAGCAGATAGAAGAGAATGAGGTTCGCTTCGAGGAAATTCATTGCGATGATGCCGACTACCTGATTGTAGCCTTCGGCTCTATGGCACGCATCGGACAGAAAGCAATGGAGCTGGCACGCGAAGAAGGAATAAAGGTAGGTATGCTCCGCCCCATCACGTTGTGGCCGTTCCCGACCAAAGTCATTGCCGCGTATGCCGACAAGGTGAAAGGTATGCTCGTTACAGAATTGAATGCTGGACAGATGGTGGAAGATGTCCGCCTTGCCGTGAACGGTAAAGTGAAAGTGGAACATTTCGGACGCCTCGGCGGCATTGTTCCCGATCCGGATGAGATAGTAGATGCATTGAAAGAAAAACTGATTAAGAAATGAATCCTGATAAAATAAGAAACGTACTGAACATTCTCTTCATGGTACTTGCCCTGGCAGCTATCATTATATATTTTGCTGCAAAAGATGACTTCAAGCTGTTCATCTACGTCTGCGGCGCGGCGATATTCGTCAAGTTGATGGAGTTTTTCATACGGTTCACCAACAGATAGGAGAAGTGATTATGACAAAAGAAGATATTATAAAGCCCGAGAATCTGGTTGCCAAGAAACCGACTCTGATGAACGACAATCCCATGCACTACTGCCCGGGATGCAGTCACGGCGTAGTTCATAAACTCGTAGCCGAAGTTATCGAAGAAATGGGACTGGAAGACAAAGCAATAGGCATCTCCCCCGTGGGATGTGCCGTGTTCATCTATAATTATATAGACATCGACTGGCAGGAAGCCGCCCATGGACGTGCGCCCGCACTTGCCACTGCCATCAAGCGCCTTTGGCCAGACCGCCTGGTGTTCACTTACCAAGGAGACGGCGACCTGGCTTGTATCGGTACTGCCGAAACCATCCACGCCTTGAACCGCGGCGAAAACATCACCATCATCTTCATCAACAATGCCATCTATGGTATGACCGGGGGACAAATGGCTCCCACTACCCTTGTAGGCATGAAGACATCGACCAGCCCTTACGGACGTGACGTGCATCTGCACGGCTATCCGCTGAAGATGGCCGATATTGCTGCACAATTGGAAGGAACCGCTTACGTGACACGCCAAAGCGTACAGTCCGTTCCCGCCATCCGCAAAGCGAAAAAGGCTATCCGCAAAGCATTCGAGAACTCTATGGCAGGCAAAGGTTCCAACCTTGTGGAAATCGTTTCCACCTGTAACTCCGGCTGGAAGATGTCTCCTGCGAAATCCAATGAATGGATGGTAGAGAACATGTTCCCCTTCTATCCGCTGGGCGACCTGAAAGATAAATAATCATGCTAAAGACAGAAGAACAATGAAAGAAGAAATCATTATAGCAGGCTTCGGTGGACAAGGTGTATTGTCCATGGGAAAGATTTTGGCATATTCCGGATTGATGGAAGGCAAAGAGGTGACTTGGATGCCGGCTTACGGACCGGAACAACGTGGTGGTACAGCCAACGTAACAGTCATCGTAAGTGACGAGAAAATATCCTCACCCATCTTAAGCAAGTACGATGCCGCCATCATCCTGAACCAGCCGTCATTGGAGAAATTCGAAAGCAAGGTAAAACCCGGAGGCGTACTTATCTACGACGGTTACGGCATCATCAACCCGCCGACGCGTAAGGACATCCACGTTTACCGCATCAACGCCATGGATGCCGCCAATGAAATGAACAACGCCAAGGCATTCAACATGATTGTATTGGGTGGATTATTGAAAATCAAGCCGATGGTTACACTGGACAGTGTACTCAGAGGATTGAAGAAGACACTGCCCGAACGCCACCACCACTTGATACCGATGAACGAAGAAGCTATCAAGAAAGGAATGGAACTTATTCAGGAAATGAAATGAAAGGCTATGTAAAGCCACTCCCCATAAGAGGAGGAACTTTACGCCAGAATAAGAGATAAAGGAAAACGGATAAGCCCTTGTGATATTGATTTATTGCAAGGGCTTATTTCATTTCAAGCCGGAAAAAGTATGGATTCAAGGGCAGAGAACCGGAAGCAGTATAGAACAAAACAGAAAACAAGACAGTTTAAAAGAAGCAAAAAAGGCTGAATTCAGTAAGCAAATAATTTTTTATTGTATCTTTGCGCCTAATTATGAGACGAATTGTACTGACATATATATTTCTGTCCGTTATAGGGATATGGGGGGCTATGGCGCAAAACACCTTAAACCCGATGAACAATCGCGACCGGTTCGGTAACCAGATTGACCCGAATACCCAGCCGGACAATCTGGAAGACAGTACCAATACTGAGATTCAAAGTCTTCCACCCAAGCTTTACATGTGGAAACTAAGTGAGACACTGGGCAACCGTACCATCATACCTGCCGACACAGCCAGCCTCAACTTCCAGAGCACCAATCTGGTGGAAGGAATGTTCGGCCATTACAACTACTTGGGAAATTTAGGTTCTCCACGCCTCTCACGTCTGTTCTTCGAACGGGAGGAAAGCGAACCTACCATCTTCATGGCTCCCTTCTCCAGTTTTTTCACACGTCCCGACCAGGTGCTTTTCACCAACAGCAACGTGCCTTACACCAATCTTACCTACTACAAAGCCGGCAGCAAAGTGAACGGTGAAGAACGCTTCAAGTCCTACTTCTCCGTCAACGTCAACAAGCAGTTGGCATTTGGCTTTAACATCGACTATCTGTACGGACGCGGTTATTACCAGAACCAGTCCACCTCGCACTTCAATGCAGGTCTGTTCGGTAGCTATATCGGCGAGAAATACCAGGTACAAGCAGTCTACAACAACTTTTTCCTGAAGATGAACGAGAACGGCGGTATTGCAGACGACCAATACATCACCCGTCCCGAAAACATGTCCGGAGGAAAGAAAGAGTACGAGTCCACCACTATTCCGGTCAAATTGGAACAGAGTTCCAACCGTAACAAGGATTTTTATATCTATCTGACACAGCGCTATCGTCTTGGTTTTACGCGGAGAGTACGGAACACACAAGAAGGCAAACCGACGGTATCCGCACCCAAAGCCTCATCCTCCCCGTCCTCTGAAGCCGAAATATCCGCTTCGAACAACGACATAGCATTGCCAAACGACAGCATAGCATCAAAATCGGTCAGCACACTTGCAGCTGCCAATGACAGCCTGCCGTCTGTTTCTACCGCAGACAACGACTCACTTTTCGAAGAAGAGTTCGTCCCCGTCACCAGCTTTATCCATACCTTGAAAGTAGAGCGGTCGCGACACCAATTCCGTTCGGGAAGCGAGCCCGAAGGATTCTTCCCGGAAGACTACAAGCTTTACAAGAATTACAGCAACGACTCCACCACGGCATTCAGTGTAAAGAACGTGTTCGGAATAGCCTTGCTGGAAGGTTTCAACAAATACGCCAAAGCCGGACTTACGGCTTATATCTCCCACAAGTTCAGCCGGTACGACCTGATGAATACGGACACACTTACCGACATGCGCCGCATCCGCTACACCGAGCAGGAAATCTTCCTGGGTGGCGAACTCGCCAAGCGCGAAGGCAAACTGCTGCACTACAACGTAAACGGTGAAGTGGGGTTGGTAGACAAAGCCATCGGGCAGTTCCGCGTCAACGCCAATCTGGACCTGAACTTCCGTCTATGGAAAGATACGGTGAACTTCTACGCCCGCGGTTATGTGAGCAACACGCTTCCTTCCTTCTACATGCGCCATTACCACTCCAACCACTACAACTGGGACAACGACAACATGGACAAGGAATTCCGTACGCGTGTGGAAGGCGAGCTGAACATTTCCCGTTGGGGAACCAATCTCCGTGCCGGCGTAGAGAATATCAAGAACTACACCTACTTCAACCAAAGCGCCCTGCCCGAACAGAACGGAGGCAACATACAAGTGCTGTCCGCCACACTGAAACAAGACTTCCGCCTCGGTGTCTTCCACCTGGACAATGAGGTGACCTGGCAGAAGACGAGCAATGAAACAGTACTTCCATTGCCCCAACTCTCGCTCTACCATAACTTCTACATACTGGCTAAACTCGCCAAGAAGGTGCTGACCGTTCAGTTGGGTGCCGATGTCCGTTACTTCACCAAGTACAACGCACCTGCCTATGCACCCGGCGTCCAGCAGTTCCATCTGCAACCTACGGACGATTTGGTGGAAATAGGCGGTTACCCCATCGTAAACGTATATGCCAACCTGCACTTGAAGCGGACGCGTATCTTTGCCATGATGTATCACGTCAACGCGGGTATGGGAAGCGCCAATTCCTTCCTGGTGCCGCACTACCCCATCAATCCGCGCTTGTTCAAAATTGGCGTCTCATGGAATTTCTATGATTAACAGATGACTGTATGACGAAAAGCAGACTGCTCAAATACGCACTTCTGGGAATTGCAGCGGCTCTCATTGCCCACTATCTCATCGAGAAAGAAGAGAAACCGAAAGGTCATCCGCGCGATTATGCCGAGATAGCTGCCGAAGGCATCATACATGCTTCGACGGAATACAACTCCATCAGTTTCTATGTGGATGATGACACCTTGTCCGGTTTCCACTACGAGCTGATAGAAGCTTTTGCACGCGACCACGGGCTGCAAGCGGCCATATCACCGGAAATGAGCTTCAACAAGCGGCTGGAAGGCCTGGCCGACGGGCAATATGACGTGATTGCCTACGGCATCCTCGCCACCAGTGAGCTGAAAGACTCCTTGCTGCTTACCACCCCTATTGTGCTGAACAAGCAAGTGCTGGTGCAACGCAAGCTTGAGAATATTTCCGACTCGTCATTATTCATCAAAAGCCAACTGGACCTGGCTGGAAAGACACTGCACGTAGTGAAAGGCTCCCCTTCCATACTACGCATCCGCAACCTGGGAAATGAGATAGGCGACACCATCTACGTTGAGGAAATAGAGAAGTACGGTTCCGAACAACTGATTGCCTTGGTAGCCCATGGAGACATCGACTATGCCGTATGCGACGAAAGCATTGCCCGTACCGCAGCCGACAGCATTCCTCAAATAGACATCAATACCGCCATCAGCTTCACGCAATTCTATTCCTGGGGAGTAAGCAAACAGTCCCCTATCCTGCTGGACAGCCTCAACACATGGCTGGATAGTTTCAAAAAGGGAAAGGAATACAAAAAAATCTACAAACGATACTACGGGAAACGAAACTAAGCTGCACTTTTCCATACACGCAGCATATCCCTACTTTTACAACTAGTTATTAATCAACAGCTTATTACTGCAAAATGTATGCAGTGGCACTGCACACCGATATGCAGTACGACTGCAACAGTTATGCAGTGATACTGCAACACGTTTGCAGTCGCACTGCAAAATACATGCAGCAAGAATGCAAACAAGATGCAGTCATCAAATACCCATATCGATATTACGGAATACCCGAAGTAAAGAATTAGAGTCCTTCCACCTCCCTTAGCCACATCTCCGACGAAGCATCGCTCGGCATTCTCCAATCACCGCGCGGACTCAGAGAGATACTGCCCACCTTCGGACCATCCGGCAAACAGGAACGCTTGAACTGCTGGTTGAAGAAACGACGGCAGAAAGTCTGCAACCAGTTTTTTGATGGTTTCTTCATCATACATCCCCTTGAATGTGCGTGCTGCCAGGAAAAATATCTTGGAAGGACGGAAACCGCAGCGCAGGAAGTAATAAAGGAAGAAGTCGTGAAGCTCATACGGCCCCACCAAATCCTCGGTAATCTGCTGGATATTACCGTTCTCATCTGCCGGAATCAGTTCCGGGCTGATGGGAGTATCCACAATATCGAGCAAGGTAGCACGTGAAGCATCGTCCATATCATGCTCTGCCACCCATTTCACCAAGTGCTTCACCAGAGTCTTGGGGACGCTGGCATTCACACCGTACATCGACATGTGATCGCCGTTGTAAGTGGCCCATCCTAAAGCAAGTTCCGAAAGGTCGCCCGTACCGATAACCATTCCCCAGGTCTGGTTGGCAATATCCATCAAGATTTGGGTACGCTCCCGTGCCTGCGCATTCTCGTAAACCACGTCGTGCACATGGACATCATGGTCTATGTCTTTGAAATGCTGTATGCAGGCCTCCTTGATACTGACTTCGCGGACAGTCACACCGAGGGAGTTCATCAGGTCGATGGCATTCGTGTAAGTACGGTCGGTCGTTCCGAATCCCGGCATGGTGACACCGACAATACCCTGGCGGGACCATCCCAACTTATCGAAAGTCTTTACGCAAACCAGCAGCGCCAGCGTAGAATCCAGTCCACCCGAAATGCCGATAACGGCACTCTTCGCTTTAGTATGCACCAGACGTTGCGCCAGTCCGGACACCTGGATGGAGAATACCTCCTCACAGCGTTCGTCCAACGCTATCCCCTGCGGAACAAATGGATGCGGTTCAAAAGTACGTGTTAGGTTCAAATCCCTGCTGTTGACATACTCCGTAGAGATTCGTACCGGAAGGGCCGAAACACAATTTGCATGGCAAGCCGCGAAGGTCGTATTCACCCGGCGCTCCGTACGCAAGTGTTCCACATCAATTTCACTGATGACCACCTGCCCTTCGAAAGAGAAGCGTTCGTTTGCCGCCAGCAGAGTCCCGTTCTCATAAATCAGTCCGTTGCCGGCAAACACCACATCCGTAGTGGATTCTCCGAAACCGCATGAGCTGAATACATAACCGGCAATGCATCGTGCCGACTGCTGGCTGATGAGCGAGCGCAGATAATTGTGCTTGCCGATACCTTCATTGTCGGCCGAAAGATTGAACAAGATTTCCGCACCTTGCAGCGCCAGCGTGGAGCTGGGCGGTATGGGTGCCCACAAGTCCTCGCATATCTCCACTCCGAAAGTGGTATCCGCCGTTTCGAACAGCAGGTCTCTCCCCATCGGAATAATCTGCCCGCAAAGGCGCACACTGTTTTCTGCCACATCACATGCGGAAGTAAACCAGCGCTTCTCATAAAACTCCTTATAATTGGGAAGATAAGTCTTCGGGACAACGCCCAGCACTCTCCCCTTCTGAATGACAACCGCCGCATTCAGCAACACGCCGTTCAGTGCGACGGGCATGCCCAATATCGAGATAATATCCATCTGGCGCGTATTGTTCAGAATCTGTATCAATCCCATTTCTGCCTCTTCGAGCAGAAGTTGTTGGGCAAAGAGGTCGCCACAGGTATATCCGGTAATGCACAACTCGGGGAAAGCAATGATTTGCACACCTTTCCCGTCGGCTATAATAATCTCTTTTTCAATCTCTGAGGCATTGAACTTACAGTCAGCCACCTTGACACGGGGCACAGCCGCCGCTACTTTTACATATCCGTAATTCATAAGGATGCTATATTATTTATTCGGTGCAAAGATACGGCAAAATTCTGATTAAGAGAGATAAGAGAAAAACGTTTTCTCTATATCGGCACGAGAAACCGACTGAAGCCGGGTGCATCCTGCCTTCGCTTTTATGGCAAAAATACGGCAACCTGCCTACAAGAAGAGGAACATATATAAACAATTTTAATGACCGCAACTAAAAATTTTCCAAAAATCTTTTGGAGAATTATAGGAACTTCCTATCTTTGCAAGTGAATTAAAAATGTAATAATTACAAGTTTGAAACTTTAGATTATATGGATGTAGTAAAACGATTGCAGAATCATAATATCAAGCCTTCAGTACAGCGCATAGCCATCATGAATTACTTGATAGAGCATCGTACGCATCCCACGGTGGATGAAATCTATACGGCACTGTCTCCCTCCATACCGACACTGTCTAAAACAACGGTATACAATACCTTGAAACTACTGAGCGAGCAAGGTGCCGCACAAACCCTGACTATCGACGAGCGTAACACATGTTATGATGCCGATACCAGCCCGCACGGCCATTTCTTGTGCAAGCGTTGCGGAAAGATTTATGACTTGATGTGCAATAACAACGTCAAGAAGGTGGTCGACATGGATATGGACGGGCACGATGTGCAGGAAATCCACTACTATTATAAAGGAATCTGTAAACATTGCATAGAAGAAGAACGTTTAAGAACAACAAAGAATAACTAATTCAACTAATTAAAATCTGAGAGAAAATGAAAAAATTTAGATGTACTGTATGCGGTTACGTATACGAAGGAGATGCAGCTCCCGAAAAGTGCCCATTGTGTAAAGCTCCCGCAAGCAAGTTCGTAGAAGTTGAAGAAGCAACAGCTGACGGCCCGCTGGTATTTGCCGACGAACACGTAATCGGCGTAGCCAAAGGTTGCGACGACGAAATGATTAAAGACCTGAACAACCACTTCATGGGCGAATGTACAGAAGTTGGTATGTATTTGGCTATGAGCCGTCAGGCCGATCGCGAAGGCTATCCTGAAGTAGCTGAAGCTTTCAAACGTTATGCTTGGGAAGAAGCAGAACATGCTTCTAAGTTTGCTGAACTGTTGGGTGATTGCGTATGGGATACTAAAACAAACCTTGAAAAGAGAATGAATGCTGAAGCCGGTGCTTGCGAAGAACAAAAAACGTATCGCTACACGTGCCAAAGCATTGAATCTGGATGCTATCCACGATACCGTACACGAAATGTGTAAAGACGAAGCTCGTCATGGTAAAGGTTTCGAAGGACTTTATAACCGCTATTTCGGTAAGAAATAATCTACGTAAATGATTTATAGAGAAAGGCTTGTGTCCGGTTTGGGATACAGGCCTTTTTTGTTAAATTTTCTTTTGAAATAAAGATGTTGACTGATGATTCTTTTATATTTGTGCTTTACTAAAAAGATACATAATTATGAAAAAGTTACAGTTTTTAGTGTGTTTCCTGCTTTTGTCGGTGGCAAGTTATGCTGCCGAGCGGACGATTCAGTTACCTAAGCCCGACATGAATCGTGCCGGACTGCTAATGAAAGCGTTATCCGAACGTCATTCTACTCGTGAATATGCTTCGAAGGCTTTGAGTAATACCGATTTATCCGATTTACTCTGGGCTGCCAATGGCATTAACCGGTCATCTGAAGGCAAACGTACAGCTCCGTCAGCCATGAATCGTCAGGATATCGACATATATGTGGTGCTTCCGCAAGGAACTTACCTGTATGATGCTAAAGGGCATAAGCTCAATCTGATTTCTGAGGGAGATCACCGTTCTGCGGTTGC
>ENA-OQKC01000712-OQKC01000712.1-human-gut-metagenome-genome-assembly--contig:-NODE-712-length-13395-cov-3.488468_pt1 | contig 13395 bp, 13 predicted proteins | sample MGYA00242774_ERZ504790 | MGnify/ENA primary metagenome ERZ504790 (study PRJEB26092, sample SAMD00036419) | human gut metagenome | host: Homo sapiens | study: EMG produced TPA metagenomics assembly of...
ACATAATTTGAATAACAAGGTGTACCAATGTGTTGGAGATAACTTAATACCCAATTGTATATGAGTTTATATTACCCACTCTCTGCATGCAATTTATTCAAAAGCATTGAAGTATGTCAGGTCTATATATTATGTTTATATCAATATAAATTAAAACAACATGAAAAAGATTTAGTTTTATTCGCATTACTGATGACCGGCGTTATGGGCATCCACGCGCAAGAAGGACTCAAATGGGGAGCGATGGCAGGTATGAATTCCAGCAAGTTCTCCACCGATGGTTTTGACAGCAAGGTAGGTTTCCATGTCGGCATCAAGGCCGAGAAAGACTTGCCCCAGATAGCCCAAGGTGTTTATCTCGACATGGCTGCACTGCTAGTCCTTAAAAGGTACACAAATAAATGGGAATGATGCATCTCTGAAATTCAATCCCTACTATTTAGAAATACCTATACAACATGGGCTACAAATATGCCATCAATGACAATTTTGCCATCTTTGGCAATTTCGGTCCTTACTTTGCAGTCGGTCTCTTCGGTAAAATGAAGGCAACGGGATATTTGATTGATGAAGTGGAAGGATTGACAAGCATTCATGATTCTGCCAAAGTATTCGGAAGCAATGCCATGAAACGTTTCGACTTTGGTCTCGGACTCAAAGCAGGAGTCGAATTCTTTCAAAAATATCAAGTCTCTATCGGATATGACTGGGGATTACTGGACAATATAGAAGATAGCGGAAACAAAAACCGCAACTTGATGCTCTCCGTGGGGTATTTCTTCTAAGATTTAATAGTGTGGAAAAGGGCACGAAAACCCTCTCCACACTTTTTATTGCCGATATACAAGAAACAAACTGTTCAACATAGAAATAAAATCACTACTTACGAAAACAGAGACAACCACTGAGCCGAATCTATAAAAATATGGCATTTTGAAGTAATTCTTTCCATGGATATTCCACTTCATCATTACAAAGCACCACCATTTTCTCTGAATTATCTCCTAAAAGAGCACCATATTTACCTAAAGTCCCTTTACTGGTAATCTGATGCTTGCAACGAGCTATCAGAAACAAGTCCATATACCCCTTATCAGAACCGTTTATATCAACAATCTTACAATTACCTTCCGTAAGATAAAGTTGCGGAATAAGTTCATCCCTCACCCAATCCGGCTCATCTGAAAAGAAATAGAAGAAAGAAGACATATCCCTATCCTGCATATAAGTCACTGCCGACTTGAAATACTCCAATGAAGCAGGTTTGCCGTAAGCCGGAATTTCTACTTTCAAGTCCCCACGCCTTACGTGAACAGCTACGGAACAAGGACGTGAATCAATCTCTGAATACAGCAATTTATTCTGTGCATCCAGCACCTCGGGCATTACTCTAAAAAGCGACCGGAATACCGGAAGCCAAATATCAGCCGGAACATGATAATAACCACCTAAATAGACCGGAGGCTTCTTTTGTAGAAAAGAGAAGTCATCCTGCCTGCCATAAGTATTATTACCCAAATTAAAATATTTCTTCTTATAGACAGACAAAGCCAGTTTAGAAGCGGACTTCACTTTTAAGTAAGGAAAAGCCTTTAACAAATCGAAGTTACGTACAAACTGGTAATTCATATCTGTTCCCCACTCTTCATAGAAAGACAAATCATAGAGCACTTTATGTCCTCCATTTTCAAAAATTCTACCCAGCAGATATTGGTGCATCTGAGAACAAACTCCGCCATCCATAAGTACTATCACTTGAGGGGCTATCAGTCTATGTTTTACAGCCTTTCTATACAGGCTTTTCTTCCACCTTTCTATGATTTTCATTTCTCTATAATTTATTTTTCCAATTATAATAATACAGTCTCCAATATCCCAACAACGATGATAACCTATAAGTAGTAACTATCTTCTTCTCACGGCGTGACAGTAATTTCCAAAATTCCGGATAATCCCCAAGCCCTATCATCAACCGATTCATTTCTTTATTAACATCCTTTACCTTTTTCCAATGGAGCCGCGCTTGAGTATTCTTTATATGGAACAAAGCTAATTCTCTTGCAAATTCCTCATGCAATCCGTTCCGTTCTATATAGTCATCAAACCAGCGCACATAAACATTGAAATCAAGATATGCTCTCTCTCCCAAATCGTGAGATACCGAAGAGGAATAAACATAATAATCAAGAATCGGAGTATTTATAGAAACAACTTTTCCCGAACGAACTAAAATCTGCGTAGACAAAGCAACATCTTCTCCAAACGAGATGCCGAGCCTTTCAATCCCCTCATCATATAAAGAACGTAAATGAAACTTGGTCCACATAGCCCAATATGCCCTTGAACAGAGGATACATTTTAAATATTCAATCCCGGACATTTGTTCAAACTCCATGCTGTCCGACTCCTTTCTTCCGCCATCTTCACAAAAAAAGAAAGGAGCAACAACAACATCGGCTTGAGTCTCCTCAGCACGGTTCACCAAACATCCTATCGCATTGCTCATCAAAACATCATCACAATCCAAATACTGTATATATTTCCCCCGTGCCCGATTCACACCTATTCTTCTCGCTTCGGATATTCCTCCATTCTGTTTGTTTATAACAATAATACGACAATCCAACTTTACATAATTTTCTATAATGACCGGAGTATTATCCATACTTCCATCATTGACCACGATGATCTCTATATTCTTGTAGGATTGGGACATAGCACTTTGAAGGCATCTCTCTAAATATTTCTCACCATTATAGACACAAATTATAATAGAGACTAAGGGAGAAAGGGTATCGTTCATCATATTTACAATTACATTCTACAAGCCCAACAAAGTACAGAAACTTGATGCAAAGTTATCAATACCATACTTTTCCTCTATTGCAATGGAATCGATGTTTTTGGAGAGCATTTTTCTAACGTTTTCATCCCGCAATATTTCTATCTTTTCTGCTAATTCCGCAATATTTCCTTTCTGGTAAAGGAGCCCATTCACTCCATCCTCAATGCGTTCCGGATTTGCCCCCACATCAGAAAGGATTAATGGCAACCCGCATTTCTGAGCTTCTACAGCAACCCTACCAAAAGTTTCAAAAGTGGAACAAACCAACACAACGTCAGCCAAAGCATAATAAGAAACCACCTGTTGCGTGTAAGAGACAATTTTTACATTGTTATCCAGACCATTATCTTGAATATATTTTTGGCATTTGGGCATAAAGCCAACATCCGGGCCAACCAGATAACAAAGAATATCCTTCCCTTCAGCCACTATTCTCTTTACCGCCTGCAAAAGTTCCATCTGTCCCTTATTAGAGTCAAAAGCGCCGACCAACAAGATAGTATACCGCGTATGTCTATCACATTTCACATCCACTCCAACCGTCATCGGCAATTCTACAGCTTGGGTGATGCTGCTTATTTTTGCGCTTGTCATCACCTTTTGATAATGAAACTCTGCATATCTGGAAGTTACCAATATCTTATTTGATAATTTATCAATCGCTCTAAAGATAAAACGAAATTCAAAAACAGGATTAAGATTCAGCCAAGTCACATCAGGTATCTCATGGATAAACCAACAGTGCTTTATCCCTAACATCTTACATGATATTGCCAAATGAGGAAAAACCACAGTATTTGTCATTCCATAGTCCGGCTTTATCCTTCTCAAGTAACGGGTTAATTTAATGGAATACTTCGATAGTTTACGAATATAAGAAAGCTTCTCTCTCGTGCCGATATCCATGTCCTTACCTACAAGCCACCATTCCATTTGTAAGAACCTATAGCCATCAATATAAGGGGAGCAGGCATCAAGCAAATCTCCCGGACCAGGAAGAACCATATAGAGTTGCCAATCAGGGTGAATATGCTTAAGCCCCCGCAATAGATCCAATAAACATCTTTGTGCTCCTCCGGCACAATCACTAACATGTGATAAAAAAACCAATTTCATAGCAACCACAATTAGCTTACAAGATATTTGTACACATATTTAATACAGTGCTGTAAATGTTTCCATGAATAAGGGTAAGCTAAAAAGTCCTTCAGCACCACCTTCGCCTCAGGATATCCCGCTTTCAATAACTTACGCAAAAAGACACTGAAGGTATATTCTTCCTGCTTCCTCATTTCTTTTTCTCCCAATTCAAATCCCTCTATTTTCATTGGAAGCATCTTATTCCACTTCAATTTGTGCATTTTAATCGTATCTTGATACCAACTTTGATTAAAATTCCCTTGTGAAGAATGCTCTATCAAGACCTCAGAAGAACAACATACATAATTTTTATAACAACGATCCGCAGCTATTTGCAATGTAAAATCCAAGTCATAACAATGGAAACCCGTCAACAATTCCTCATCAAAAGGATATTTAGCCCATACATCCTTACGCACAAACATGGCAAAGCCATCCAATACCAGCACTTCCTTAAAAGGATGCTCCATAGTAACCGATGCTACACGAAATTGGGTTTCAGTTCCAACGCTCTGATAATAGAATATAACATCCCACTTATACACATCTCCCCATCCCGAATAGCATTTCAATTTCACCTTACTACCGGCAAAACCTATCACCCCACAATCCGGTTCCTTAAGTTTCTTCTCAATGCACTTTCCCCAGCCTACCGAATGAAACTTTACATCCTCATGGACAAAAAACAGAAAGGGATAATGTGCCCGAGAAGCTCCCTCATTATACGCACGCGCTATCGGCCATTGTTTTTCACGATTATCAATAGCAATGATTTCATAATCAACACCAATAGTATCATGAATATTCCGGGTTACTTGCTCCAAACGTTCGGGAGATACCGAACAAATTATGATTGAAAGCATAATCTGATGCTATTAGTTTGTATTATTTTGCAATATCTCATCATAAACAGCCAGTCTTCTCTCCAACATTTCCTGAGGATTATAAAGTTCACGCAAACGCTTCAATGCTTGCGTCGCCAGCCTGACTTGCAATTTTTTATCCGCTTCCAAACGAATGACTGCTGCTGCAAAATCAGTTGCGCTATCAGCAATCAAACACTCTTCATTGTGACGTAGGTCAATTCCCTCAACTCCTTTTGTCGTAGTTACAAAAGAAGCCATAGAGGAAACCGCATCCAATATTTTCATCCTCATACCACTACCAATACGAATTGGCACCAGAACGATACTCCCATTCAAGTATTCCCGCAAATCCTCCACATAACCCACTAACTCCATTTCCGGACATACTGCCTGAAGACTTTTCACGTAACGGCTCTTCCATGTCCCAATCACTTGAAAAACAAATTTAAAACCCTGAACACGCAAACAAGGGGCTACTTCATGACAAAACCAATCTACTGCATCCTGGTTCGGGTAATGATTTTCACTTCCAACAAATGTCAGACGAACAGAGGCCGACTTCACAATTCTGTCATAAGCAGACTCTATCTGTACCACTGCCGGAGAAACATAAATATTGCATTCTTGTCCAACCAAGTCTGCCAACAATAAACGGTCAATATCCGTCAATGCAATTACATGCTTATATTGACGTAAAGCGGCTTTCTCCATATCCTTAGCAATGCCATAGAGCATCTTGTCTTCATCTGTTACATGAGTAAGGCATTCCATTTCATTTTCATTACGTATATACCTCAGTTCATGATGCACAAACACTGTTTGTACATCTTTTGGCAATAGATACCCCAATGTTATCAATGGATAGAACTCAACCTGAATAATATCAAATCCACGACGTGAGATGTCAGACACATACTCTACGTATGCCTTGGGAAAAGGTTTAAAACAAGAATTCTTCAACGTCATATTCTTATACGGACGCTCTTGCTGAAAAGAATACAGTTGCCGTTGCATCTTGCGGGAAATGGATTCAGACATCTTTTTTAACCAACGGTAATATCGGGGGCAACGAGTCTTAGGTTCTGCATCTTCTTCCCTAAAAAGATAGAAATCAACATTTGTCCATAAAGCCCTTAAACTTTCGACATCATTCATCTCCTTATTTTCCGGAGAAAGCAACAAAGACACAGACATTTTGTGCCGGATATATTCCACCATATTGAAAAAGGCCTGATTACCTCCAGCAGTCAACGGATAAGGCACACAAGGAAGTATAAAAAGAATTTTCTTCATTATCTCTTTCGATTTCTAAGTTTCAACTTACACATGCGGAATGCCACACTTAATGATACAGAAGGGCAAATATACCATAAACTACGACAAATACCCATAAGATCATGTAATTTATAACGATCTTGCAAACTATAATGCAATATCGTATGGGCATATTTCTTTATCGCATGCTGTAGTTTTCTATCTTGAAGTCTGTCCGAGTAAAAAACTGAAACCCATTTTATAAATTGCCTTGTAGCTACTATCTTCTCTTCATCATAATTGAAGGAACAACTTATATTCTCGCCCATCACATTTCGCCAACAAACCGGCTTACCCGGCAAAGGAATCATTCCACCTGCATTTTCACCTATGCTTGTCCACGTTGCATCGTCTGAACACCACGCCAATGGAAACTTCACAAAACCGCCTATCCGTTCATATATATCACGAGTAAAAACATATTCACAAGCAGCCGAATAAATTCTTCCTTCCAATTTATCCAACAAAAACTGATAGCCCGAAACCGGATATTCCTGCAATGAAGGATTTTTATGTATTATCTTGCCATTTTCATCTATCACAGCAAGGGGAAAACGGAACATCCCATGCCTCGTACCATAGCATTCTAATGCTTTTATAATACGCTCTACCCCGTCCTGCGGCATCAAATCATCATCTGAAAAGAACCAAACAACCGGTTCTTTTGCAAGTGCTATACAACGGTCCCAATGCCCCGGCAAATCCACTCCACCCAGATTAGTATCAAAACGTCGATAGACAATATTCATTTTATCCGCATAATCAGAAACAATTTCCTTCAGATTCTGAGGACTTGCATCATCACCTATGTAAACAGTAAAACTCCGACAAGTCTGTACGACAATAGAATCCAATGTCTGTCGGAGGAAGCGGCACTTATATGCCGGAATAACAATTGCTATCTTTTCTTCCATAGAAATCATCCCTCTACAACATTCTTTTTTATCACTTCCAGATAACGTTTTCCATAATGTAAATCCGGTTCCAGATAGTTCCCTTCAGCCCATTCATTCCATGATTTTACAAATGCAAGCCGATGGTCTAAAGGCTTATTCTCAATACGCTTTATCGCTTCTTTCATATGTCGGGCAAAATAAGAAGGTTCAGCGTGATTCAAGACCAACGATTTACCACGGGAACGTGGAGAATGATCCCAGTTAGGAATAATGGTAGGTATAATATTCTCTTCATATTCTTCATCACCTACAAAGAAAGAACTGGCCTTCTTATACTCCACAACCTTAGGAATACGAAATATTTTATGTTTCCATTTCGCATATTTATAAGTCAGAGCAGCTTTCTTCTCAAAGTCAAACAAGCGTACAACATTAATAGCATCAAACCCCATTTTCATAAGTCTCTCTTTTTCTTCTTTCAAATGATAGGTTTGTCCTATGAAATAAACCCCCTTCAAGCCATTCTGCACAGCTAAAGTACGCCAGAGTTCAATGAACTCTTTCATCTCCGGATGATCCAAAGGATGATAAACCATAAACAACGGTTTCTCATCCACTGTAATATAGCGATGGTCTTTAAAAGCAGGTAACACCTCGTGGAAATGAGCTATATAATCTTGTTCTCCCGGATAAAGCTGATTTATCAAAGTATCTTTGCTCTTTATGCCGTGATAAAAGCCCCTCCATGACTCATTAGCCCAAGCCAGACAAAAAGGAAAATCCGGTTCATCAGAAGACAATACTTCATTAAACGGGCGCTCTAAGAGTCTCTTTCCATTTCCAAACCAATAATGCCAGTAACAAAAGCCTTCGATACCATATTCTTTTGCCATGTCAGCTTGCGCCTTACGTGTTTCCGGCACTCGCAAATCATAATATCCCAAATCTGCCGGCACCTTAGGCTGATAATGTCCTGGAAACAATGGACGTGCTTTTCCTACATTAGTCCATTCCGTAAAACCTTTCATCCACCATCTGTCGTTTTCTGGTATTGGATGAAATTGAGGTAGATAAAAAGCTATAACCCTTGCTTTATTCATTATTGAGATTCAATTAAAGTTATAATGTTTGGAATTTATACCGTTTAGATTTGAAGAATGTCCTCACTAAACGGTAAATACATCTATAAACCTTTAGATGACAATACATCATACGGCGCTTAAATATATGCATAACATCCAATTGCGGCCACGACACATTATCAAACTCCTGCATTCTGGCTAATACATCATTGATAACATCATCTATCAAAGAAGATTGAGGAAGCATCATCAAATGGTCAATCAAATGAATTCCCCGTTCATGTACACAATAAGGAGCTTTATCCCATATTTCTTTTTCTCGCACAAATTTCACTTGTTCATAGACAGTTTGAAAGAGCAGATATTCCTTTTCGTAATTATACAATTTACCTTGAGTAGTACTTCCTTCACGTTTCAAATAATGATATTTAGGACAGTCTTGCATAACGACTTTCTGCGTTTTATAAAATATCTGATAAGAAACTGCAATATCTTCAAAAACTCTATTTACCGGAAAATATATTCCAGCAAATAATTGACGCTTATACAACTTATCCCACATATAATTTCTTATACGCTTATCTTCTACCAATGTTCGGATAGCTTCTTCACGAGAAAAGCTGGAGAATTGCCCAGAAGAGTGCTTCACTCTGGTCTTTACGGCAGTTTCTATATAATGCGAGCAAATGGATATATCCGCCCCATTCTCTTTCAGTAAGTGATACAAGAATTCGTACATATCCGGTTCAATCCAGTCGTCGCTATCCACGAAACCAAGGAGTTCACCTTGAGCTACCGCCAAACCTCTGTTTCTGGCTGCACTCTGACCTGCATTCGTCTGGTGGATAACCTTTATCCGCCCATCCCTTTGGGCAAATAAATCACAAAGCTCTCCCGAACCATCGGAAGAGCCGTCGTCAATCAATATTATTTCCAGATTCTTATAAGTCTGCCCGCAAATGGATTGCAGGCATTTCTCCAAGTAATTCTTTACATTATAGACCGGTACAATAATACTTATCAGAGGTAGTGTCTCAGTGTTCTCCATAAGCTATGACAATTACCACAACCGCAAAGTGGCCATCAACGGATAGCCCACCCGCCATCGCAATTTAAACTTACGCACCAGATTCCAGGGCTTGGTTCTGGTCTTACCCTGAAAATACCAGATGTAGTTGTTTACGGCATCCAGTACCCGTGAAGAGGACTCACCGTCCAGATGGGCTTCATGCTTGTGCACATAAGCACGCATCCGCTCCATCAGTTCTGCCGGACGGGAAATGGCCTTTTCAATAGCTCCTTCTACAGCATCCGTCTCAGTGACATTCAGCAAATGAGCTCCCGGCATGGTGTTGCAATAGGTCACAACCGGCTTGTCCAACATCATCGCCTCAACAATCACAGACGAAGCATCGGACAACAACACATCTGCACTGTTTAGCAGCTTGGCATCAACAAGTCCACCCTCGTGGAAAGTAATGTTGGGACAGGAAGTGGCCAGTTCCTTGTATTTCTTGAGGACTTCCATATCCGAAAATTTCGGATGGAACGAAATAATCCAATCCCAGTTCTTCTCGCGCACCAGTCTCTTGATGGTATCAAACAGATGAGGAGCAGAAGTTATATTTTTTGTAAACGTAGAAGAGTACAAAACTACCGGACGTGCATTATGAGGAGTATGTGCACGTTCCTTCACGAAAGTATCCGCCTTGCACCAGCCAGTTTCGTATACCTTAAAGAAGCCGTATTTCCTCTCAAGCTCCTTGAAAGGAAGAGTGCTCGTTTCTCCTTGTGTGCAATAGACATCGAACCATCCGCGAACAGAAAAATGGTCGTCCTTTTCATCGCCACGCTTATTGATGGGGTAGCCATGAAAAAGGGAAACTTTCACTCCCGGGAAGAAATCATAAATATAGTTGCCCGGCGCAAACACGGCAATAGGCTGATAATCCATCACTTCCTGAACAGATTGAAGCCACCTCTCATCCTGATTCAACAGAACCGGGCAGTCTGGCTCGATAAACCATGCAACATCGTCTCCTCTACGCCTGATTTCGTCCTGAAGCGGACGAAGTATAGGATAGGAATAGGCTACCGAAACGAAAAATAAATAATGCTTCTTCATACACTCAAAATATCACGGCAACGACACAATCGTCACCTCAAATTACCAATAGAACAATAAAATCCAGCCCTTAGTTTGTAACAGTTTTGCTTTCTTTGCTTTAAACGTCTGCAAAGTAAATACAAGAATTCTGCATATACTGCATCAATCCAGTAAAAAAAAATGACTTTTATCAACTTTTCTCCAAAAGTTGCTGTTTATGAAGCTTTTTCTTCTCTAAAATATCTATCTTTGCACCCCAATATTTTAAAAATACTATTTTATGAGAAGAAATCTTTTTTCATTGCTCCGACAGCCAACAAGGGGCAACAGATAAAGTGACTCTTTTTGTTCGGAATCACCATTTTTTTTCAAATTCCTGCTATTCGATTTCATCTGGAGCATACCCACCACATTCGCTTCATTCTCTACCATCGAGTTCTATGCGACCAAAATAATAGCCACCCTCGTACTTCTCGTCCCCTATAAGTTCTTCCGGCTCTGGAAAACAGAGATAGTCATCATGCTTTTTACTGGATATACTACTGATTGTCAACCTGATGTATTTCCGCACCTACTATACTGCCATTCCACTTAACAGCTATGGACTTTCTGGAAACCTCGCCGATTTCACCGGAAGCGTTTACGACTCCTTCCGCTGGTACGACATCTTCTTCCCTCTATCTACCATTGCCAGTATCCCCCTTTATTGGCATTACAAAAGAAATACCGCCGGAAGAACATCATACAAGTATTACGGAGGAGCTTTGGGAATCGGTATCCTGCTGTTTGCCATCACCACCCTGGCAAAAGGAGGATTCAAGGAAGCATACAACACCGTCCGCCAGAAAGCCTATCTGTGTGCAAGCACCACTTCCATGTATACCGGTCTTCGGAAGCCTATGCTATGACCTCATCAACCAGAAGCAGGAGGCCACCCCACAGATACAGCAAGAGATAAAGGAGTGGCTGAGCCAGAAACCCGGACATCACCCTTTGGCCGGACGTATCGGAATCCGCAACAACTGCATCGTCATCCTGGCAGAATCTTTGGAAAGCTGGGTACTCGAAAGGGAAGTGGAAAGGCAAGAGATTACTCCATATCTCAACAAACTGCTGCAAGACTCCACCACCTTATACGCTCCCCACGTACTGACGCAAGTGAAAGGAGGGCGCTCCATTGATGCACAGCTGTTGCTTTGCGCCGGTATGCTGCCTATCAACAGCGGCACATACAGCAGCCAATATCCTGACCACACCTACGGAACCCTGCAAAAAGCCATGCATCAGCAGAAGAACTCGCGCAACTACCTCCTGACCATTGATAAAGTATCGACCTGGAACCAAGGCGTCATAGCCTACAGTTTCGGGACCGACACCATCATTGCTTATCATGACTTTGAACTGACAGAGGCCTTTGGCACGCACAAACGTACCGGAGACGGCTCCTTCCTGGCGCAATGCCGCCAAAAAATAGAGAAGGGGGAAATCTGGAAGAAGGGGGAGAATGTTTACATGCAGCTGGTGACCTACTCCGGCCATGCTCCCTTCAAATTGCCTGAAGAATTGAAAGAGATTCATTTCTCTCCGGCCATTCCACAGAAAATGAATGACTATATGACCACCGCACGCTATACGGACAAGGCGATAGGAAAATTCGTGGAGTACTTGAAAACACTCCCACAATACGACGAGACCCTTATCGTCATCACCGGTGACCACGAAGGACTGGCTACCTACCGTGAAGAATTGTGTAACGCCCCCGGTGGCAAGGGTATCGTATCCGACAAGACATTCACCCCTTTCATCATAGTAAACTCTCCGGTAGGCATGCGTTATGACAAAGTGATGGGACAAATCGACATGTACCCCACCCTGCTGAACCTGACTCCAACTGGATGATTACTACTGGAGCGGATTGGGCCAAAGCCATCCTCGACCCCATGACAAGAAAGGATTCGCCATCAGCCCCCAAATGGAGGTGGTAGGTGAAGAGCCCAACCCCGGCAGAAGCCGAGTTCGCTAAAAAAGCATACGATATTTCCGACCAGATGATACATTTTGATTATCTTTGCTCTAAAAGCGAAGATAGGCGGCACCTCAAAATAAAAAATGAACAAGTTCATTTTGTTCTGCTTTCGGTTTGCACTATCTTTGCACCGTTCAAAAGAAGTAAAATGTAAATAAAAGCAATGAAGGTACATATTCATCCGCACTATGCCGCCTACGAGAGTTATATCCGAGCCATCCCATCGGAAGAATATGAACGGGAAGAGGTTATTGTAACCGAAGGAACACAGTCGAAAGAGTGCGGTTCGGAGACAAGGACTTCGTAATCAAGAAATACAAAAGACCTACCCTCATAAACTGCCTCATTTACACTTGGTTCCGCAAAAGCAAAGCGCAGCGCGCCTTTGAATATGCAGAACTTTTTCTGCAACGGGGAATAGAGACCGCCCCTCCGGTAGCTTATATAGAAATCAAAAAGAATGGTTTCTTCCACACCGGATACTTTATTTCCGAATACCTCCCCTACCCGCTTGTTACGGATATGTTCGGTACGGAAATGGAGGAAGAAGAGAAAAAACGGCTAAGACATGACCTCGTAGACTTCACTCTCCAATTACATCTGAACAAGGTCTTGCCACTGGACTATAATCCCAAGAATATATTTTTACCGGAAGACAAACGGCAAATATCACTTCGCCCTCATTGACATCAACCGCCTGAAGCTCGGTAAAGTACCCGGTATCAGAATGTCCATGAATGCCTTCAGCCAACTGGGTATTCCCGCCGATGACTTCAATCGAAAATAATACCTCGTATATGCCGAGCAAAGAGGATTCGATATTGAAGAATGCATATTCTTCACTCTCTTCAGCAGACTGAAATGGAGAAAGCAAAGACAAGTTTAAAAATTTCGTCAAAAGCAAGCTTCATTTCTGAAATGTCGTATCTTTGTACCAACGAGATTAGAAAATTATGCAAGATTATATCATCCAGTCCATCCAAGAAGGTATCAGGCTCAAAGAAAATATCCTGAACAACCGGCAAATGCTTACCGACATCGAAACCGTCGGCAATCTGATAGTACAAGCCCTTCGACAAGGGCACAAAGTCTTGCTTTGCGGTAACGGCGGCAGTGCAG
>ENA-OQKC01000714-OQKC01000714.1-human-gut-metagenome-genome-assembly--contig:-NODE-714-length-13385-cov-3.691054_pt1 | contig 13385 bp, 20 predicted proteins | sample MGYA00242774_ERZ504790 | MGnify/ENA primary metagenome ERZ504790 (study PRJEB26092, sample SAMD00036419) | human gut metagenome | host: Homo sapiens | study: EMG produced TPA metagenomics assembly of...
TTCTCATACTCGCTACGCTCTCCCGTATAAGGGTCGTAAGTGGTAGCATCTAAAATAAACTCCCGTTTTGTAAATGAGGAACCACCGTTTTTGGATGGTATTTGAACAGTTTGTCCGATTTCGGTTATCCGTCCGGTTATTTGATTTGCCATAACCTAATATTACTGGTTCTTTTTATTACATATTGCAATCTCCACACATATCCACAAGGGAATCAAATTCTTCTCGTGAGTATTCAAATCCATTGATTACGATTACCTCGTTACCATTTTCGACCAAATAAACTCCATCATTCATTTCCAAAGATTTTAGTGTCAGTTATCAATTTTCTGTTTTCTTCCAAGAACCGGACAAACTCTTCACAATGGTTAGTGAGGATTGGTATATCACGTTCAGGATTGAAAACGTATGTTTCTGTATAGGTATCTATCACATAACCGCCTTTGTTGAACTCTACAATGTTGTACTCAAATGTCCGCACATCCGAACCATTCTTCATCAAAGCGTATGGATAAACCAAATGTTGGTGGTGGTCTTTGAACTTCCCTACGGTATAGCTTCCGGTTGCTTTGATGTCGTGGACGCTGGCCGGCATCAGCTCGTCAATTACCCCATAAACCAAAACATTGCCGTATGCGGTTGGAAGAATCGCTTCTACTCTTTGTTGGGTTAATGCTCCTTTGAAGTAACCGGAAAACTCTCGGCAAAGTGAGATTGGGAAAGTAAAAACACGATTATTATAGGTAGCTTTCAAACCTATAACCTCGTTGGTCTGAACCTCATCGTAATACAAAGGTTTACCTGTTTCATCACAAGCTCCTTCGCGTATTACCTTATATACCTTTTCAACCTGCACAGTTTCGGATTTCCGATTTTCAATCATACAGTCAATAACCTCATTAAAGGCTGTTCCCTTGTCTGCCGCTTCACTATCAAACGGTTTGCGGTTAATACGGTCTATCAGTTCTTGAAACTGCTTCTGCCGAAACTCGTCTTCCGTACATGGTGGATTCTCACTCCACCCATAATAACGCTCATATATGACATCGCTATTAAGGTAATTGAAGTAAGAATCCAATAATGTTGCATATATACGATAATTAGGCTGCATCTGAGTAGATTTTAGTTTCCTTATTGAATATCAGTCCCAAAGCCTTTACCTTTGCAGCAAACAAACTTCTCGCCATCACCAAAGAACTACCAACGTGTTCAAACTCATTAATATGAGAGGCGAACTCATTAGCGGACTTGGCATCAGTTATAAATTCGATACTTTCTTTGATTTCCTCTATCACCTTATCATACTTTTCCTGTGCCTCTTTCTTGGCTGCAAGCATACCCAAATACGAATTGATTATCTTGGCAGTGATAAAGTCGTTCTTTGCGGTTGGATTACCATTCTTGTCAAGGATGGTAGGAACCTCCATTACTGAAGGAAGATTGCAAGTATTCTTACCGTCATTTCTTGAAGTTGGGTCAAAAGTGATGGTACGTCTTTGGACGCCTCTTTCGCTTTTCATTTCAAGATAACCGAGCAAATCCAGTTCGGTAACGATGGAGTTGTAGGACTTTTCACGCAAGGCAGGGATAAACACGGTATCATCACCTTCTTTCCGTGTGTCGCGATGGGCAACGAAAATGATGTGCTTGTTAAGCCCCGAAAGTGTTCGTGTCATCCATGAAAACTCCGCATTGATACCACTCCAATCCCTGATAGACGGTTGGCGGCTGCCACATTTATAAGTAATGATGAAATCCATCATCTTACCGATAGTATCAACTACAATGGTCTGATAAGCAGACAAATCCTCCTGCAAGACCTGTTGAACATCACTCCATGAAGTGACCTGTACGGTATCTATGTTTTCCAAATGCGCCATATTCATACGCTTAACGCCATTATCGAAATCCAATAATAACGGTTTCGGTGCGCTCAATGCCACTGTTGATTTTCCCATACCAGCTTGGCCGTAAATCATCATTTTCACTGTGGTAGGGATTACTAATTCATTTGATTTTTTGATAAGACTCATAATAGTAAAATTTAAAGGGTTAATTATTCTCTTTCTGTAGAATAGCATCTACATCACTTTTTCGGTACAATCTCTTACCTCCTATTTCCAACCTGCACAAATATCCAATTTTATGCCATCTCCATAAGGTTGACTTATCGGTATGTAGAATCTGACTTGCCTCTTTAATGGTTAAGTAGTCCTCTTCCGGTCTGATGAAAGAGTCCCTAATACTTCTCACAGTCTTTTTTACAAGATGTTCTGCGAACTCTTTCAAATCAGTGGACTTTATTGTCAAAGTAACATTGGCACCACTATTTAAAATATCCTCCATGTTCATTCTCTTACCCTTTCTATATGTTCAATTCTAAATCTTCGTAACCTCCTCATATCACCTTGTTCGTGGTAAAGTGACAAAGAAAATATACACAGTAAGCAACATGCGACGGACACACGGACTATAGGCGAAAAATCCATCGTGAGCCTCACACCGGCTATCCGTTCATAAAGCATTGTTGCAAGTTCTCTCCCATTCCGTACATGCAATATTTCAAAAGCCTTTTGCAATTGGTTATTAATCGTGCTAACCGCCCGGCATTTAAAATTGGCGATTTCCTTTTTCTCATACCCTTGTGCATACATCCGTGCTGTAATCTCGCATTCAGGGGTGAGTTCTGTGAATACCCGTTCCATAATCGTGTGAGTTAGATGACTATGACTCCCTTTTTACAACGACAATACCTTTTTTCGGATAAGACTTTGAAGCCCATTTTTTACCCTCAAGAAGATGCTTGGCATTTAGAAGTGATACGTTGTTGCGGATTGTCTCAAGTGAAGATATAGGCAGCTCTATCGTGGCTCCTCTCTTCATGTTTCTCATTTTCTCTTTACTTTCTACTTTTTCCATAAATGTTATATTAGAATGATTGGTGGGCGTTGACGGACTCGAACCGCCAGTCTCCTCCAATGAGGTGTGTTAACCATTACACCGAACGCCCCAATAAGAAAGGTGCGCTATCTTCACAGACGGCACACCCAGTACAAACACAAAATAAAACACGACAAAACAGTTTATACTAACACTTTTTACGCAACTCCATACCGGTTATCACTGCGAGTATAACAGACAAAATAAATATTGTGGATGTCAATACAATCCCCGCCATGTATAGAGGACCATCCTTTATTATGGAATTGCATAACATCATTGTCATACACAGCAGTACAAGCAACGAAAAAGAGAACATAATTATCTTCATAACATCGTCATTGCAACCAGTTCATCGCTATAGAATTCTACAAAATCGTGCTTTCCGAACTCTACCATTACTTTATCCCCATTGATGGCGCAAATCGCCCCAATCTTGCTTTCCCATCCGGGATGTTTACACTTAACCGGCATACCTATATATGGCATACGTGATTTATACATACTTTTTCCCATAATCGTGTGATTTTAAATTTTACCGCCCGTACAAGGATGAGGTAAAGCGGTGCGCACTTCGCTTTGCCCGTGGCTTTTAGTACGGTAGTAGCACTAACCTTTGCTGCGGTTGTGCACCCTACCCGATTCTCGCTATCGGATGCCAGTCTTTAGCTGTCAATAGGGCTATATTGTCGATGTGCGTGTCGGTCGCCTAATCCGTCATTACTTACACCTCAAAGACTATGGTTACACATCTATTAATTGTTAAACATTGCACTAGCTCGCAAGCCCCAACTTGTCTTATGTGCGTTCGTTATCTTTGGTTGGCAAAAACGGCTTATGAATTACACCGTAATTGCTTTCACAGACTTATCAAAGAACCAATCAATAGTACCCTACCCGATTCTCGCTATCGGATGCCAGTCTTTAGCTGTCAATAGGGCTGTCGTGCGTGATATAATCGTGTGATTAATCATCGTAAAAGAACTTCTCGCCCGGCTTTCTGAAAAGCCTATAACTTGCATACAAGCAGCCTAATACTATCAATGCCTCTATCATACAGCCATTCTATCAAGTTGAAACTCTATGTAATCAATCTCTTCTTGAATAACCTCTAAGGCCTCTTCTTTGGTATCGGTATTACAGAAAGCACAAGCCTCTGTGTCAGACATCTTATCAACTCTATCAAGGTCTATACAAGCCTTATCTAAAGCCTTTTCAAGCCCGTAGGCTTCTACACTGTCACATACTCTAAACTGTCTCATATCAGGCGATTTTTAAAAGGTTAGCTTTCTTAAAGCATCTGAACTCTTGGCGTTCAGTATCATAGTAAGTTTGAACGGTGTCGTTCTTCTTTCTGTTGTCAGTACCAGTGACGGCAGGCATCAACTTTTCATTTAGTGTACCGTAGGCTTCTCTCACAGAACCGTCCACCTTTTGAAAATAGAATTTCACAATCTTGCTTTTCATCTGCAATTTCAATTTCATGTTAGCCCAAGCGCATTTTAATGCTTCTGACATCGTGAAACCGTTCTTGCGAACGAACTGCCATGCAAGGCTCATAACTTCATGTAAAAAACTCTTCGTGCTCATAATCGTGTGATTTAATATGTTTATACTATTTGTATCATCAATCATTTAGTTTATCTTTGCTACGTGATTGAATGATGATGCAAATATACTAGAAGTTCTATATCTAGCATAGAATTTCTAGTTAATTATTGTAAATATGCTAGATTTTCTATAATCAAACCTAGAATATCTATATGACTTTAAAAGAAAGAATGTTCTATCTAAATTGAAAAAGAAGGACTTAATCCAAATCAATTTTATACCATCTCTGGATTAGGAAATGGGTACTTAAATAACGTAGGTGAAAGTTTCAGAAAGCCAACGATAGAAAAGATTAAAAAAAAGCTTCCCGCATTGGAATATGGACTGGATTCTTTATGAAAAAGGAGAGCCTATTTCCAATATATCTAAAGAAAATATAGAAATTCTAGAAGCCATACCATTAAACCAAAACTATATTATAAACGTACCATTAGTAAATCAATACGCACAAGCAGGTTATTTATGCGGATTTCAAGATGCTGCATATATAGCTACACTACCTACTATACCTTTTATAATAGACCACGAAGCTAAAGGAAACTATGTAGCATTTGAAGTAAGAGGTGACAGTATGAATGATGGAACTGAAGAGAGTTACCTTGAAGGAGACAGACTTCTTTGTAGAGAAATAGCTCCATATCTGTGGGCAGAGTCTAAATTGCATATCCGGAAATGGGATTTCGTTATTGTACATGAAGACGGAATTTTGGTAAAACGAATAATAGACCATAATGTAGAAAATCATACTATTACAATACACTCTTTGAACGATATGTATCCTGACAGAGTTATTGATTTGGCAGAAGTTAGACAAATCTTCAATGTGATAGAATTGCAAAGGCCAAGAAGAAGATAGTTTAAAAGTTTAATATACAAACTATTAAAACTAATACTATGAAATTCAATCAATACACATGGAACCTATATAAGCAATCTTCTGACGGACAAAAAGCTATTAAGGAGTTTGAGGAACCATCCAACAATGATACGATGATGGATTTGGTTTTCAAATACAATCCAAGAATGAAGTTATGGTTTAATGATGACAAATCCAGACTATCCATATCAAACATCAGTGAAAGCTTATGGTGTTACAATATCTGCGAATTTCCAGATGAGGAAAGACCTAATACACTGGAAGAAGCGAAAGAAAAGTATGAAGATGTTCTTTTTCGTGGGTTAACAGACAATGATGAAGTACTAATACCAGTCAACGACTATGAAATGATGTTGAATAGCATAACATGGACATCATTCTTATTATATTATTTTGCACCAGAGTTTTTCTTCCCTAATATATTTATTTACCGTTTCTTTGATTTACATAAGATAGCAGATATGTTTGAGATAGATTTACCGTCTATCCCAAAGAAATCAAACTATAAGGCGAGATGTATGTACTACTGGAGTTTATGCGAAGTGTTTTATCGATTTAGGGCAGAGAATGAGCTTTCTCCAGCAGAATTATGCGCTTTCCTATATGACTTTGCACCCAACTTCATGCCCCAAAAAGAAGCAGACGTTCCACAGCCAACACAAGCATGGTGTATCGGTGGATTGATTGATAAAAATGAATTATTTAGAACTACTTTTTGGCAAGCGAATCCAGAAACAAAGAAAGGCGATATTCTCATTCATTACGAAACCGCTCCAATTAGTGCAATTACCCGAGTATGGATAGCCCAAACAGATGGAGTGATAGACCCATTCTTTCATTACTATGGAAACACCTACATAGGGAATAAAATTGATATTCCACATATCAGCCTGAAAGAACTCCGAGAAGATAAATACTTCTCCAATCATCCGCTTGTTCGCAAGAACTTTCAAGGGGTAAACGGATGGTCAATGAGTGGCGCGGATTATTCGGAACTCCTGCGAATGATAAAGGCAAAAGGATTTGACACTGATGTTCTGCCCAAACTATACGTTCCGACATTACCTAAAGGAATAGTTATAGAGTATGAACATGATGTGGAGCAACTGTTATTAGAGCCGTTATTAAACTCTATGGGATGGTATGAAAAGAAAGACTTCATCCGGCAGTTACCTATTCAAGCAGGGAGAGGACATCGGGTGTTCCCGGATTACGCCTTGCACTATGACAACAAACCGGACGAAGAAAAAGCGAAAGTTCTGATTGAAGCCAAACTTCACATGAAGAACAACCAAGACATAGAAGCAGCCTTCTTGCAAGCACGTTCATACGCTCGGCTATTAGGTTCTTCTGCTATTGTCTTATGTGACAAGGACTATTTACTTGTATATGAGAAGAAAGATAACTTCGACCGGGACAGATACAAAAAATATCATTGGGGAGAATTTGAAAACCCCGATGTGTTTAATGAATTAAAGAACAAACTAAATATCTAAGATTATGAAGAAGATTTTATTTTTAATGGTGGCTGCTGCATTAGCGATAGTTGGGTGTAGCCAAAAACAAAAAAGCATTTCTGATATGACCCCAATGGAAAAAGAAGTATATGTAGATAGTCTCGTTAATGTTGCATCTGGAATAGATGGAGTTACATTGAGAGAAAATAGAAAAAACGCACTCGAAATTCTACGCAAAGAATATCCAAACCTCGAAAATAGATGGAAAAGAATGGAGGAGTGTATTAACAATATGGAATTATATTCAGAATAAATAAAACAATAATGCTATGGTTGACTTTCTAACCATCATACTCCTAATATTCGGAGTACTGCAAATCATCCTCTTCTTCAAGGTATGGGGAATGACGAATGACATCAAAGAGATAAGGAACAAGTACCTTAAAGACGAGGATGAGAAACGAAGACAAAAAGCAGAATACGACCCAACTCCCAAAATCAGCGGTGGGGTTAAAACAACAATATAGCCGGAATTATTTCCCGGCTTTTTCTTTCCCTATTCGCGAGTTGTGCAAATGTTGTGCAACTATCATAAAAAGAAAATGCTAACAAGTTGTCAATGAACCTATTAGCATTTTTTCTTGTGATTCCGTTGCGATTCGAACGCAAGACCCACGCCTTAGAAGGGCGTTGCTCTATCCAGCTGAGCTACGGAACCATCCTTAATTGCGAGTGCAAAGGTACGGTTTTTATTGAAATTACCAAAAGAATCCGCAACTTTTTTGCATTAACAATCTATTTTTTTTCTATTCAGCATCCAAGCAAAAGGTAAATAGCAACAAATATGGAAAGCGTAAGACACTATATATGACTCTATTCCAACCCATTCCACCAAATTCGTATACATCAATGAAGAAAAGAACTGAACTATAAAAAAAAGCGCCACAAAGTAATCGGCAAAACGAGAAAAGAGACAGGACATACCTTTTATTATATCCTTATCATCCCGAAAACGTCCCGATGCATAACCGAAAGCCATACCCGACAATCCCACACCAAACGAAATGAGATAATAAATCCCTTTTTGAAACGGAGAGTTCGTGAGAGATCCCGTCACGCTACGCAACATAGTCCATGGAGCAAAAGTGGTGCAAATAATCATTATGATATAAACAAGCAGTATACAACCTGCCAATATCAACGCACGTTTTTCCTTACGGGAAATGGGCTTTCCTCTTTTCACTATCCTCCCCAACGTACCCCATACCCCGGAATGAACCGTAATGCCGAACCCTAAAAAAAGCATCATTACTATGCCCAATGCCGGTGTTTGGACAAAATTCCCCATAGCATGCCTCAATTCCCACCGGATTCCTTCGGGACTGAGCAGGCTTTGCACCTTCCCCAGCCCATAAATACTTCCTATCCATGAGAACAAGGCTACAGCTACCGTCAGCAGAAAAAACACAGTAGCGGTATGAGGAAAATAATATTTACTCTTCATCCGGTTCCAAATTATCAATGTCAAGAATCCGCAACTCGAAAGCACGGGTCACCAATCGACAGGCATTGACACCACTTCTTTCATCCAATGTGAACAAACGGTTTATCAATTCATTCTGACGCTTCTCTATGGATTTGACCCCGAAAGGCATCCCTTTCAGATTAGTAATCATTTCTTTGGTATACCCCAAGGCCAGATGGCGAAGCAAACGCTCATCATATTCATCAATATCATAATTAATGACAGCTTCCTGCCTGCGCTGCTCCTGAGCCACCGACTGCTTGAAACGTGCCACTATTTTCTCCAGAATGGGATAATTGAAAACCAGTTTCTTGCCATCCATCACCGCCTGTACATCTGTGGCAGTCAGCAACTCTCCCGTCTTCAGGATTATACCATCCGCACCCGCATTCAGCGCATCCACCCATAACTTTTCGTTCAATACCTCACCAGTAAAAATCAGCACCTTCATATCCGGATAGTTCTTCCGTAAAGAAGAACAGATTTCCACACCGATGGTAGTCGATCCCCCCAAGCCCAAGTCCAATAAAACCATATCGGGCAACTGCACTTTCAGCAATTCCCAAAACTCATTCTCAGTCATAGCCGTTCCGATGACTTCCGCATTCGGAATTTCGTGTCTGAATATCTCTTCCGTTCCTTTTAATTCCAGTTTGACATCCTCTACAATGATGACTTTAAATCTATTATTCTCCATAATATGCATTGTTTTTTTACATTCTACATTCAACGGGCAGGCAGGGTGAACCATACGGTGAACCCTCCTTCAGCGGCAGGCTGCGCATTGATACGGCAACCGCGTCTTCCGGCAAATTCATCATGGTCACGAATCACCTGCTTACAAATAAGGTATTCCGTACCGGTCAGGACTCCTTCCTGCCCCTGCTTCATACGAGACAGATGCGGGTAGAACAACAAGTTCAACTCCTCCTGCGACTTTTCGCGACGCGTATCGCGGAAATCAAACCGCACAAAATCCTTATCCTTATAAATACACAATTCCAAAACACCATCCACCTCGTATGATAGCGCTTCATCTATTAAATTCTCCAACATAAACTTCAGCTGAATGACATCTCCCAATACGGAAACATGTTCCACCTCCGTCCTCAGTTCTACCCGATGCGGCATACGTTTTCCAGCACGTTTTATATACCGTACCGCATAATCGGCCAGTTCGCCGGCTTTCACAACACCTCTGCGGAAAGTAATTTCTTCCAACTGACGTGCGGCGCATGAACTCAGCAAAGTAAATATATCCTTATAATAACTGATCAACTCACCAATCGTTTCTACTTGCACAGCTTCGTTTTCTCCAACCTGACGGGTGTTCAACCTGTCGATAATCTGTTTTATCCGGTTAGGATAATAGATTGTCTCATGCTTAATGGTTGACAAGCAATTGTCCAATACCAGATTTTGCACATGCAACTGGTTTTCCTCCCGTATGGCTCGGCGCGCATCATCCTGCGCACTTTCTATATCCCGATATTTCTGCGCCATCAGTACCACTGCATTATATACAATGATGGCTACATATCCGGCCACAAGCTCCAGCATCAAGCGGTCGTCCTCACGCTCCACAGGCAAAGCGATTTTCAATGCCAGCACACCCGTGCAACGATTCTCGTTACCTGCTTCCACCCACAAGGGCAAACATTTTACCCTATCTTTCTCACGCCAATAAGGTGTCTTCGCGTCAAAACTACGAGCCATCATCTCACGCATTTCTTCATTCTCATCCTCCACCGGTGAAAAAGCATAATTCAAGCTGTGGTTGTCTTCACTATAAACCGCTACGCCCAACACATCAACGGGCAGCAACTCATTCACCGTCTCAAACATATCATTGACCAGACTTGCAGCAATATCCCGGTCGGCTCTTCCGTCAAGCAAAGAGGCCGAAAACACCTGCTTGTTGATTTCCAACACCTGTTCCAAGTTATAACGATAAATCAAACGGTGGCGGAAATACAGAATATAATATCCCACCAGCAATACCAACAAAATAACCACACAAAGAATGATAGCCACCGTCTTATTATTGGCAGAAAGCTGCATCTGGCGGCAATATTGCTCCAATGAGGTGTCCTCACTGATCTGTTTGTACAGCGCCGTATAAGCATTATTGTTATAACGATAAGCCTCCAGATTACCTAAAGCCAAAAAGGCGACTGCTGCCTCGTTGCGAACATCCAGCAAGGCATAGTAATCGGTATCAAAATGCCGGTTGAACCAATCTAAATCCGCTGCTACCCCTCTCCTTCCAATTCCAACAAAGGCCCTTTGCTGCCCGAATACATAATATAATGCTTATTCAAACAATATAGAGCACTGTCCGCATAACACAATGCCTGTTGATATAATCCATCAATGTTACAATTGTAAACATCGTATGCATATTCATTCGCAACAGCCAATAATTTATCATATCGCTGAATGGAATCATTGACAGTGAGCTGTTCCGCTTTCCCATCTTTCTCCCTCCCCTCATTACATCCTGCCAGGACAGGAGAAAAGCGACCAACACCAACATCAACGTTTTACGCACTCCTTTGGGCAAACGGAAATAGAAACGGCTGCCTTTCCCCAATTCACTTTCTATCCGGAACAGGCAGACCCGGAATATCTCATTGGTCTTCTTATATTTATCAATAATGCCTTTGCAATTCATCAAACCGAAACCGTGACCTTTATTCTTCTGCAATTCGCTGACATTTTCGCTGGTCTGCAATCCGATTTTACCCGAATCATAAACTTTCTCACTCAGAATACGCTCCACATCTTCCTGTGAAAGTCCCGGACCGTCATCTTTCACCGAAATCTCCACGTAAGATTCCGTTTCCTGCGCATAAACAGAAACATTTCCTCCCGGCTGCGTATATTTACGGGCGTTTTCCGTCAATGTATTTATCATGAAAAGCGTCAGAGCCTTATCCGCTTTCACAATGGCGGCAGTCGGCTCTATGGTCAGAGTCTGTTGTTTCATCTCGAAAGTCTTACGCCCTTTTACCAGTACATCAAAAAGGGAATTCAACTCAAAATTCTCTATATTCAAACTCAGTGTCCCCTGCCGCATCTTAATCCATAAGGCCAGAATATCATTATACTCATTGATACGGGTAATCAGTTCATCGATATAACGGTATTTGCTTTCTTTTATTTCTTCGTTCTGAATGTAGTTGTGTGCGGTTAGTTTATGCACTTCATTCATGATGCGGTCTATATAAGGCATAATGCCTGTGACAATAAACAGACAGGCTTTCTTCACCAGATTCTGCCGTTTATTCTCCGCCAAATGCTGTTCATGGACATATTGCTCCTTTTCCAGCCGTTTCCGTTCATCGCCCAACGAAATAAAAGCCAGTCCATTCTCCAGTGTCCACGAAATGTAAGGTGTAATGACCCTCATCAGTGCTTTATCATCTTTCTTCATTTTGTGCTCCGAATACAGGTGCACCTCGCCCAAAGGTTGTTCCCTGCCCGGAATATTCAAGATAAAACTTGTACAAATCCCTTGCCCCGGCACCTCATTCCCCTCTCCATTTTCAGCCACAATACGGAAGTCCGTCGCTCCCACCAACGAAAGGATATCCTCTTTCACCGAGGCAACTACCGCTTTTGTCACATCCTCTATCTCCCCCGCATCAATGGGTACGGAAGCCGTTATCTTACGGCATATTTCCAAAGTACGTTTCAACTTATCAATATAAAGAGCATTCCGCACACGCCATCTTTTATTCAATATCCAAAATAGAATGATAAGGACAACGATACCAATCACCACTACCACCAGAAGTCCGTTCAAGGCCTCCGATTCCTTTTCCAACGCATTATAACGGCTCTCCAATTCTTTGTCCTGGCGGGTGTAGTCCAAAATATCCAGATAAATATTACGATTATAATCCGACTGGGGTTTCATTCCTAACGCTGCATATGTTACACTCAATTGTTCACGGAAACGGGCAATCCATTCGGGAACACTTTTTATACCATCGTCATTAATCCATTCCAGTTCAATGGAAGTGGTAGCCATGGGAACATACGGACGTAGCCTGTCCATGGTATCCGTACAATGGTAATATTTCTCGTGATGCCGATTGACGTACCCCAGTGCTTCCGACAAGTAATGCAGCGCGTCTTCATACCTGCCTTGCTCGTTGCTGCACGACGCCAAAGTGCGGTATGTACCCGAAATCTGATACAAATCTCCATATTTTTTGAACAAATCCAAAGCCTGCCAGGCAAAACGCATGGTCAATTCCTCCACGACAAGTCCTCGCTATTGATGGCACGCATCACATTGGACGCCTTTCCATTATCAAATCGAAATTTTTCCTCTCTTTCAGCAATTCTGCCATTGCCTGAGATGCATTCGCCTCGAAATAGACATACCCGTATTCCCTGCTGATACCCAGACATTCTATCAGATAGTTAAACTCACCCAATACCACATCCTGCGGTGTATCCGCTTCATACATACCGCCAGACCCTTTCATATAATAATAATAGAGCAATTGGGCAGTATCACTTTCCAGCGCCTCGTCTACTTTTATTTCATTAATCGCCTCCAAAGACTGCTGTTCCTGCTGCAAATAATAGTAATAGATGGCAGAAGCAATGGAAAACTCGGAACGGGCATAATTAAGCCGCTCCAGTTCTCCGGGATCGGTTATAGCAGAACGGTCATCACTGATACGCTTCATACGCCGTAACGCACTGTTACGATAATCATAGAACTCCTTGTTCATGGCGGTACGCTGACAAATTTTCATCATACCGATATCTGCTATCAAACATTCCAATTCATTGTTTGATTCCTCATATACGCGAAGAAAAAAGATCTTCGGCTTTTTCAAAGTCCATGTGGATAAAGGCGCAGAAACCCTGATTATTCAATGCCCCGGCACGCAGGGAGGGGAATCCATCCGCCAGTTTGTAGGCGTCATGCGCCGCTTTACACGCTGTGTCCAAA
>ENA-OQKC01000716-OQKC01000716.1-human-gut-metagenome-genome-assembly--contig:-NODE-716-length-13378-cov-4.500189_pt1 | contig 13378 bp, 10 predicted proteins | sample MGYA00242774_ERZ504790 | MGnify/ENA primary metagenome ERZ504790 (study PRJEB26092, sample SAMD00036419) | human gut metagenome | host: Homo sapiens | study: EMG produced TPA metagenomics assembly of...
ATTTTGCCGCAGGATATTGCGGATTTTGGGAAGTATGAATATTACGGGAATAAGGAGCAGTTGTCAGTCGGTGGTCATACGCTGACAGCAGTTAACGGAGTGATCAAGCTTCACAGTCCTTTTGTATACGGTGATAGAGTCGTGTACAGAAGCCGTGAAATAAAAAGAGCGCCCATAAATGAGGCGGCAACCTCTGGGCGCATAGTTAAAAGATCAACTTTATTTTAGACGAAAAAGAGGGATTTGTAAAGAAATGAAAACTGTAAAGGTAACAACTGACAATAAAGTGTCCATTATTGATGTGGATTTCTCTGATTTCAAGAGCATTCAGCAAGCAATTGGTGGTTCTTTTGAGACGGTCCATACTCAACTCATGGCGGATTATTTCAAAAATCCGTCCGTGATTATGCTAGTCGATGAAGAGGGGCTTGTTAAAGGACTTTCGGAGAATGCATTAGGGTGCGCATTGTATGGAACGGCAAGGCATGGTTGTCCTATTGTTGGGGACTTGATTTTTGGTATTGTGGTGGGAGAAGATATTGTCGGTCCGGAAAATCCAGAAGCAATGATAGAGAGGCTGATTGGTACATTTATCGGATTAAAAAGGGTATGAAGTGAGAGGAGATTAATATGAACGAGTTGACATTAAATGTGAAGCAGAATCCAGGGGTTATCGAGTTGAATTTTGATGAGATCGAAAAAGCTCTGGATGCGAAACTGGCGGAGTATAAAGGTGCGGTATTTACCGAGGAAAGCAAGAGCATCGCAAAATCAGAGGTAGCCAACCTCAGAAAGCTGAAAAAGGACTTTGAAGATGCGCGGAAGGGCGTAAAGAAAGAATGGATGAAACCCTATGAGGACTTCGAGGCGAAGATGAAGAACTTGACTGAGAAGATTGATGAACCCATCTGCCTGATTGATTCTCAGCTGAAGGACTTTGAACGGAAGAGAAGAGAGGAACGGCGTGAGAAGATCAAGGAAATCTATCAGGAAATCATTGGTGACATGGAAGAGTACTGTGACCTTGGAAGAATTTACGACACAAAATGGGAGAATGCCACTACAACCATGAGATCTATCAGGGAGAGCATAGCTACTGCTGTAGAGAGTGCCAGAATTGCAGTAAGCACTATTTCCGGGATGCAGTCAGATGCTGTGGAAAAAGCGCTTGAGATTTATAAGGATTCTCAGGATATGGCTAAGGCAGTTGCCTACATAAACAATTATGAACAGCAGAAAGCTGAGATCATGCGCAGGGAAGAGGAGCGCAGACGTCAAGAGGAAGAAAGGAGGCGTTTTGCTGAGGAAAAACGGATCCGTGTAGCAGAAAGAGAAGCTATTGAGCGAGAAGCGAGGATCCGGGAGCAGGCGCGTCAGGAAGCAGAAGCAAGAGAATCCCAGGCCGCAAGACAGGAAGCGGCAGTTGCCCCGCTTGAGACCGAAAAGTCTGGTGGTGATGATGTGATGCCGTTTGTGCAGCCGGACACCCGGACTGTGTTTTATCATGTGGTGGCATCCGATGAAGATATCCAGGCTATTGATATGGCACTGGATAGCATTGGAGTTTATTACGAACGGAGGGACGGATAATGCAGGAAGGACAGGCAATGCTTCCAGGAGCACCGAAGATTTACGCGGCTATTGCAGGTGTGATCAATGACATCGGCGTGGTGTCCAAGGATAAGGTTAATAAGCAGCAGGGCTTTAAGTACAGGAGTGTGGACGACGTTTATAGCGTCCTGAATCCCGCTCTGGCAAAGAACAATACACAGAAAAACTCGCTTTCAAATCTGACACATATTACGCCTTATGCCGCAGGCAAGTTTATGATGATCGACAGTTCGACAAGAAGAAATCTTGAACTTTGCGAAACTCTCCGTGAAAAACAAAAAAGGGGATCTCTTCTGTGGGTTCTCGATAAAACAAAGACAGCAATGGGAGCTCGTACATTGAGAAAATATGTGGAGCAGCCGCTGATCGATAAGACAGAGATTATTCGTCGTCTGGATGCAGTACAGGAATTGAAAGAACAGGCGATTTCTCGTGAAGAAATCAGAGAATATCTGTCTCCTGTGTATGATTTGGAACGACTGATCACAAAGATAGCGTACGGATCTGCCAATCCAAGAGACCTGACTGCCTTTAGAAGTTCTCTGGAGATGCTTCCCGCACTTTTGTATATATTACAAGAAATGAAAGCAGAACTTTTAAAAGATCTTGCTGTTGATCTTGATCCTCTTGAAGATCTCTGTATACTTGTAAAAAAAGCAATCCGGGAAGATCCTCCCATTGCGATGAAAGAAGGAAATATTATTAATGACGGTTATAACGAAGAAGTTGATAAGCTGCGCCGCGCAAAGTCCGATGGAAAAGACTGGTTGGCAAAGCTTGAAAATGACGAGCGTGAAAAGACCGGGATTAAAAATCTAAAGATTAAGTACAATAAAGTATTCGGATATTATTTAGAGGTGACAAACTCTTACAAAGAAATGGTTCCGGAATATTATACACGGAAACAGACATTGGCAAATGCAGAAAGATATATTACTCCCGAGCTGAAAGAATTAGAAGACATGATACTTGGAGCGGAGGACAAACTTTATGCATTGGAATATGAACTGTACAGTGAAGTAAGAGATTTGATTGCAAGTCAGATAGAGCGTATCCAAAAAACCGCTAAAGCAGTAGCGGCGCTTGACGCCTTTGCTTCCCTTGCTCTCGTTGCGGAACGCAATAACTATGTTCGGCCTAAGATCAACGAAAAAGGAGTAATTGATATAAAAGAAGGACGTCACCCTGTTGTAGAGCGGATGATCCCGAATGAAATGTTTATTTCAAACGATACATATCTTGATGATAAAAAACACCGGATTTCTATTATTACAGGACCGAATATGGCAGGAAAATCGACGTATATGCGTCAAACGGCGCTCATTGCTCTTATGGCGCAGATCGGCTCGTTTGTACCTGCCAAAAGCGCTAATATCGGTCTTTCAGACCGTATTTTCACAAGAGTCGGAGCCTCGGACGATCTTGCTTCCGGTCAGAGTACATTTATGGTTGAAATGACGGAAGTTGCAAATATTCTTAGAAACGCTACGTCAAAAAGCCTGTTGATTCTTGATGAAATCGGGAGAGGCACAAGTACGTTTGACGGATTGTCGATTGCCTGGGCGGTGATCGAATATATAAGCGACAGCAGACTTTTAGGTGCAAAAACGCTGTTCGCAACACATTATCATGAACTGACAGAACTGGAAGGAAAAATCGATAGTGTAAACAATTACTGTATCGCGGTAAAAGAAAAAGGTGATGACATTGTATTTTTACGAAAGATTGTCAAAGGCGGAGCAGATAAAAGTTACGGAATTCAAGTTGCAAAACTTGCAGGTGTTCCGGAGCTTGTGATCGGCCGCGCAAAAGAGATTGTAGAAGAGCTAAGTGATGAAGATATTACGGCAAGAGTAAGTGAGATTGCGTCAAAAGAACGTGTCGTAAAAAAGAAACCGAAAGTAAAAAAATACGATGATGTAGATATTGCGCAGATGTCGCTCTTTGACACAGTAAAAGATGACGATGTTCTTGAAGAATTGAAAAATCTTGACGTTGGAAATATGACTCCGATCGATGCTCTCCTCTTTTCAAAATCTCGTTAGTAAGTCCGCCGATTACCACCCCGGCAGCAACACCTGCCACCAGAAGTGCCGGTGTGTATACAAACACACTTGCATTTTGTACGATCAGCATGGCAATGATCAACTGACCGATATTATGGGAAACACCTCCTGCAACGCTGACACCGATTAGACTGAAAGATGTTTTTTTCAGCATAAGTGTCATAACTGTCATACTAAGCGCGGCCCCTGCCAGACTGTACAGGATACTGAACAGATTTCCGAACATAAATCCGATCACCAGAATGCGGACAACAGAAACCAGAGCAGCCTCCCTAAATGAATATTTCTTCAAAATAAAAAGTACTCCCAGATTGGCAAGTCCAAGTTTAATCCCCGGAATCCCCGCAAAAACCGGCACCAGTGATTCCACATATCCCAAAATAATCGCCACAGCTGAAAAAAGCCCAAGGCAGGCTGTTTTTTGCTTCATAAATCTATTTTCTCCTCTCAAAAAATCCAAAATGGAATTATCAGAATTCTTCAGACATTTTAACATAGAAAAAATATTCCCGCAACCACAAGTTAGATGTAACTAATACTGATTTTTACTGAAGTATTTATTGAGAAAAAATGACGAATATCCCAGATAAAAAAGTGTGGATTTTTTCAGACAGGCATGTTACTATTTTATGAGTTAGTAGTGACTAATTTATATAATTACTGCTGACAGCATACCTATAGCAATCCTATATGAATATCTTTGGCAGAAGTCACTCCCTTTTGGTAAAAGTAAAATCCCTTTGGTTAATAAGTTGATTAACCCTCTGGTAAGAGTGATTCCGCAAAAAAATTTTAGAAGAGGAGAAAAACATGACAAACAAAAAACTTATGAAAAAAATAGCACCTGTTGTAATGAGTGCCGCAGTTGCTATGACCAGCATGCCATATGCAGTTCTGGCATCTGATTTCACAGACAGTGAGGTACTTACAGACAGCACAGATTTCTCTGTTTCCGAAGAGTTTGCCGCCGAGGATGCGCAGGAAGAATTTACCACCGAAGATGTCCAGGATGCTTTTGCTGCAGAAGCACAGCAGGGCGAAGCTTATGTGCTTATGAATATTCCATACGATGATTTCTACAAGGCAGAACTGAAAAATAATGATGTAAAAGTTGATGCTTTCACATCTGCAACTCTTAATAAATCAAGAACCGCAGGTATGATGAACGGAAATTCCGCTTATCACGTAGACCCCAATGGAACCGATGTAACAGGTGTTACTTTCCCTGTAAAGGTCAGTGATCTTTCCCTTCTGAAAGACCAGAAGCAGGTCACAGATTCCGACTCTGTAACGATCACAGTGACAAACAGAGGACAGACAAGCAGCAACACCTATACAGGAAAAGATTCCCTGATTGAAAATGCTTCTTACTCTTATTATATTTTAAGTGAAACACCGTCTTATTACAAAGAACTTACTGTAAATGCAGATGGCAGCTATTCTTTCTCAGCAATGAAAGGTGCTCAGACACAGACCGTTGCAATTGATGCTATATTAAAAACAGAGACAACTTACGGGGACTATGAGCTGGATCTGAATAATGAGACTTTTTCATCACTGATCGATACGACTACAGATAAGATTTATGGTGTAACCGTAAATACTACAGACGGAACCAACTATGGCCTGCGTCATCTGGAGAATATCTGGCGTGGAAGTATGCTTGCCTGGGGTACAGGATATACAACAGAAGTTCACGGATGCCCTGTTTCTTCTGCGCATTATAAATCAATCATGGGAAAAACAATTGACAGCGTTACTTATTACACAGATAAAGGCATGATTACTTTTGATGTTCCGGATGTAAAGGTGCAGACAACTACAGGAATCAAGGCAACAGTGGCAGATATTATGAATACAGACTCATCTGCAGCAGTTACCTTTGACCAGGCTCTGCCGGCAGACTTCAAGGCACAGTATACTGTAGACGGAACAGCGGTTTCTTGCACAGACGGAAAACTTGCAGTTGGAGCTCTTGCATTGGGAACACATAAGGTTGAAATTGCAGATGCCAGCGGAAAATATGCAGCCATTGTAACTGAATTTACAGTAAATACAGACAAAATGCCGGCTTCTTATGACAGTAACGAGACAAAACTGGTTGCAGCAAAAGGCATTACAGCAGAAGAGTTCTCTGCATACATTAAGAGCATCAGCAAAGTAAAAGTTGATGATACAGAATATGCCGCAACAGGAAGAGGAAGCAAGGTCATTGTAAAAGAAGATGGAACTCTTGATCTCACAGATATTCAGGTAACAGATGCAACTGTATTTGAAATAACTGCTGTAGGATATAAGAATAATCTTACTTTTACTTACAAAGAAGCAGAAAATACATTTGAATTAAATACTTCTTCCAAGACTCTTTATACAAAAGGCAGCACAAAAACCACTCTCAAAGTTACAACAAACCTTACAGATAAAATCACATGGAAATCCAGCAATACAAAAGTGGCTTCTGTAAACAGCAAAGGTGTTGTAACTGCTAAGGCAAAAGGAACAGCAGTGATCACAGCATCCTGCGGAGAATACCAAGTAACCTGCAAGATAACAGTTAAAAATCCATCCCTGAAACTTAGCAAATCTTCAGCAACTGTAAAAGTTGGAAAAACAACAAAAATTTCCGCAAAGGCAACTCCATCAGGAAAGGTTACTTACAAGTCAAGCAACAGCAAGATTGCAACAGTAAGCTCCAAAGGCGTTGTAAAAGGAAAGAAAAAAGGTACTGCCAAAATCACAGTAACCTGCAATGGTGTTAAGAAAGTATTTACAGTAAAAGTAAAATAAACGATAACAGGTAAATAATTCACACAATAAATGACCTCGGATTTTGCTCCGGGGTCATCTTAATGAGAAAAAAACAACATTAGCAGAATCTGTTATATATAGATTTTTGTATACTAAAATGATACACTTTTAAAGTTAGTTATGATTAAGTTTTGCTTCATCAAAAACAGATATCATATCCGGCAAAATAAAAAAATGAAGGAGAGGAAACAACGTGAATAATCAAAAGTTTTTATCTGACGTCTGATCGCACGTTTTGTTGAGTCATCATGGCGGTATTTTTCTATAACGGAACAGTAAAAGATAAAGAACAGGCTCAGGATATTGCAGATCTGACTGCCAAAACAGAGAGTCTGGAGAACCAGCAGGACCAGATCCTTATAGCATTAAAGGAAACTTATGAGGAACAGAAAACAGTAGCAGAAAGTAATGCTTCTTCTGATGTATCTTCGGAAGCTGATAATAAATCTGAAAAGGATTCTGCAGAGGATAAAGAAAATGCAGATCAGGCAGATTCTGAAGAAACCGATGATTCTGACAATGTATATAAAAATGGCACCTTCGAAGGTTCAGGAACCGGATACGGTGGAACGATCACTGTTCAGGTGACTCTGGAAGATGATACCATTACAGCAGTCAGTGTAGTCAGTGCACCGGGTGAGGACAGTGCTTATCTGTCACAGGGCGAGAATGTCATAAACAGTGTCATCAGCGAGCAGAGCACAGATGTTGACACCATTTCCGGAGCAACTTTCAGTTCTACCGGTATCTTAGAAGCAGTAAATGACGCATTATCAAAGGCGGAAAACGCATGAAAAAGAAACAACGAAAGGTACGGCTGATCCGTGCCGCCATACAGCTTATATTTTTTATAGCAGCGCCCTCCCTTTTTTCCACAGCATTTGCAGGAATCAAATCCATCTTTCTTGCAATCGGAGGACAGCAGAGCGTAACCTGGAACTCTTTTCTGAATATTACGGCATTATTGTTGATCATTACTATTTTGTTCGGACGTCATTTCTGCGGTTATGCCTGTGCGTTTGGCTCGCTGGGAGATGCTCTGTATGAGCTTACCGCATTTATCCGTGCGAAATGTTTTGGAAAAAAGAAAAACATGGATATCCGGAAGAATGGGTACACAGATTACAGAAAGTAAAATATGTGATTCTTGCATTTCTGCTTCTTTCCTGCATAACAGGATTCTATTCCAAATTACAGGGAATGAGTCCATGGGATGTATTCTCCATGCTTACAACAGGCAGACTGCCGAAATCTACCTACATTGTGGGAACAGTTCTGCTGATCCTGATCATGGTCGGAATGTGTACACAGGAGCGTTTCTTCTGCCAGTTTCTCTGTCCTATGGGAGCAGTATTTGCAATCATGCCGATCATCCCGGGAGCACTTTTCAAACGAAATCGTCCAAACTGTGCGCAGAAGTGCACTCTCTGTAAGAAGAGATGTCCGGCACATCTGGATATTGACGGCGATACTGCACATTCAGGGGAATGCATCTGCTGTCACGCCTGCACTGCAGTCTGCCCAAGGAAAAATATTCATACAGGCACTGTTATTGATAAAAATTAGCAACTGCTAACTTATTGAAAAAATTTGATTAGTAAGAACTAACTATATTGGTAGACATACTATCCGTACAGTGATATAGTCTATAGAGTTAGTTGGAAACAACAATAAGAGGATAAGGAATCAGAAAATATATGACAAACAGACGCTCTTTTGTACTGGGACTTTTTATTACAGCCTCTCTTTTATGCACATCCCGGACTGCATGGGGAAACTCTGAAATAAACACATACACCAAAACAGACTTTGCTATGGACACCGTAGTATCAGAGACTCTTTACACAACAGGTGAGGATATCACAGCAGACATAATCTCTGCATTAAAAGATGTGGAAGAAAACTGGATCTCCTGGACAAAAGAAAGTTCTCAGATATATCAGATCAATCAAAATGCCGGGAATACAACAACGGTATCTGATGAAACTGCCACCTGTTTAAAACAGGTACTGGATTTGTCGAAAGTTTCCGGCGGAGCCATGGATCCTACTATGGGAAGAGTGATCCGCCTGTGGGACATTGACGGAGAAAATCCGCACATTCCTTCAGATGATGAATTAAATTCCCTGCTTGAAAATGTAGGATATGACAAGGTGACTCTGGATGGAAATAAAGTTACCATGCCGGAGGGAGTAACTCTTGATCTGGGGGCTGCAGGTAAGGGAATCGGCTGCGATGCAGCACAGAAGATTCTTGATGCAGATAAAAATGTATCAGGCATGATCCTGAATCTGGGCGGCAGCAGTGTTATGAGCTATGGAAGCAAACCCGACGGCTCTGCCTGGCAGGTAGCTGTCACTGATCCGCGGGATACAGAAGGTGATTACCTGGGAGTAGTTACTCTGAATGGTACTGAATTTTTATCTACTTCCGGAGATTACGAAAAATACTTTATAGAAGATGGTGTTCGATATCATCATATACTGGATCCTGCTACAGGATATCCTGCAAGAAGCGGTCTCACATCTGTGACGGTTGTGTGTGATGACGGCCTGAACGCAGACGGACTTTCCACTGCATGCTTTGTACTGGGAAAAGAAAAGGCAGAAGAACTTTTGAAGAAATACAATGCAGACGGACTGTTCGTAGATGATTCTGATCATGTCTGGATGACGGAAGGCATGAAAGAAAGATTTCAATTACTGAAAGATACTTATTCCATCGGTGAATAGGTTTATCTTATATAAAGATCTCTGAACTGTCAAAAATTTCAGTTTTCCGGACAGTTTGGAAATATATTTATTAACTCATATTCAGGAGGATTTAAAGGTATGCGTAAGGGAAATTTAATCAAAATGGCAGCTCCTGCAATTTTAAGTGCAGCAATGATGGTTTCAGGATTACCGGTTATGGCTGCGGATTTTACATCTGATACTGCTGTGGAGACTGAGGCACAGACAGATGAGTTTGATGCAGCAGATGACACCGCTGATGCTTTTGCAGGCGATGAGGAAACACCTTTTGTTGACGATCAGGCAGCAGCAGAAGATGAATTCGCTGCAACAGCAGAAACAGGCTACAAATATGTCTATGCAGGTCTGACATGGACACAGTACTGGGCATCTGAGGGAGTTTATAATGCTGCAAACACAGCTTCCAATGGAACAAAAGACAGCCATGATGAACTTGACAAAGGCGGTTTCGACACAGTAACCAGAGCTACTGTAAACCATGGCCTGCACAGAGGAAGCTACCAGTGTGAAGCAATCATGTATGACAAAAACGGCGGTTCTTATGAGATTTCCTACTGGACCTCAGCTAATGATGCAGTTCTTACGGACGGAACAACTGTAAAGCTGAATCAGCCTGAGCGAGGACAGATCACAAAAGCTGACGGAAGCGTTGCAGAATTCGACCATTACAGCGTTGTAGGTCTGAAATATGTGCCTGTCGCAGTAAAGGCAGAAGATTATGAAGCCTTCAAATCCCAGTTCAAGGTTGTGGAAGACGGAAGCACAGTTGCCGGAGGATTTGGAGAAAACAATTTGCAGTCCTATAGTGCAGTTGCGGATGTTACCGCTGAAACAAACGGCTTAAAAGAAGCTGTAAAAGGTTCCGATGGAACATTCACATTCAAGGCCAGAACAAACGGTACAGGTTCCGGACTTAAAGATCAGGCACTCCAGACAGCATCCAATGTTACCGCAACAGTAAAAGAAGCCAGCGGAAGTTACGGCGAATTCTTAAGAGTAGATATTACAGGTGAGGGATATGGTGCTCTTGGTGCTAAAATGTATGCTGTAAAATGGGATTACTACGGAAATGGTGATAAAGTTCTGGCATCTTACGGAACAAAATTTGCAGCAGATAACTGGATGCACAAGGCAATGGGAATCCAGCTTGGTCTGACAGATTCCTACCGCTGCCAGCTTCCAAAAGGAACAGATGGAACCGGCAAATGGAAAATCACCGTATATGCAATGGGATATGCAGATACTGTATTTGAAGTTAATGCAACAGATGCAAACATCGTAAAACCGGAAGCAGGAGAAGCAGATACAACAGCATTAAAAGCAGCAGTAGAAAAAGCAGAAGCCTTAAAAGAAGCGGATTACACAGCAGATTCCTGGAAGGCAATGCAGTTAGAGCTTCAGGAAGCAAAGAATCTTCTTGCAAAAGAAAAGCCAACTCAGGCAGAGGTTGATGAAGCTACAACTCATCTGAACGCAGCAGTAGAGGCTCTTGTTAAAGCAGATACGAAGGTAACAGTAACTCTCAACAAGAAAACAGCCACTGTTTACAAAGGAAAAACAACTACACTGAAGGCAACTGTAACAGGAGCAGATGCATCAAAAGTTACATTTACTTCCAGCAACCCAAAAATTGCAGCCGTAAACAAAACAACCGGTAAAGTTACTGCAAAAGCAAAAGGTAGTGCAGTCATCACAGCTAAATGCGGAGATGTAAAGGTAACCTGCAAAGTAACAGTTAAAAATCCAACTCTTACACTGAACAAAACATCTGCATCTGTAAAAGTCGGCAAAACAACTAAGATCACAGCAAAAGCAGCTCCGTCAGGAAAAGTTACATACAAATCCGGCAACAAGAAAATTGCTACAGTATCATCCAATGGTACAATTAAGGGTATTAAAAAGGGTACTGCCAAGGTTACAGTAACATGCAATGGTGTAACCAAAACAGTTAAAGTAACTGTAAAATAATCTGACCTGACTGAAGTCAGGCGGATATTTGCAATCGGATTAGCAGACAAGAGGAAAGAAATCCTGTATCCCACAGAAAGGGCAGGATTTCTTTTCAACTGTAAAACTTTATACAGTTATTACAGTAATCACCTGAATATAATTTCCTGGAACTATTGAAGAAGGAGAAATTTATGGACAAAAATAATGAGCAGAAAAATAATAAGACTCCGGAAATGAAACCCAAACAGGACAGTTTCCGTCCATGGTTAAAGCTTATTCCTGCGGCAGCAGTTTTTGCAGCAGTCTGTGTAACCTGTTATCAGGCAGATAAAAGTCCTGTGGAGACTACATCGGTTTCCAATAATAATGTTATGTCTACTGATGAGATTAAACAATTGATTTCACAAGGAACTGCAGGTAAGGATTTTGATTCAGAAGACTCTTCTGAAACCAATGGAACATCAATTTCAAAAACATCAAAAAAGACAAAAAAACAAGTAAGATTAAAACAGGAACAAAGAAAAATTCATCTACAGGTTCCTCTGCAAATGGAGGTACAGCAGGGGGTGGTGCAGGAAGCACAGTCACACCAACTACAGAAGTTCCTGCCGGTGGATATGCAGACGGTACCTATATAGGCTCCGGAACCGGTTTCGGAGGAACGATCACTGTTCAGGTAACTGTCACTGACCATAAAATTGCAGCTATCAATATTGTAGATGCATCAAATGAAACAGCCTCCTATTTTGCAAATGCACAGGGTGTGATCAGCAAAATTCTTGCAAGCCAGTCTCCGAACGTAGATGCAGTCAGTGGTGCCACTTATTCTTCAAACGGAATTATTACTGCGGTTCAGAATGCATTGTCACAGGCAATTCCATCAGGAAATCAGGCAGTTGTTACGCCAACTCCCACTCCATCACCGAAACCTACAAAGAAACCTTCTCCAACACCGAAGCCGGGAGACGAACAGATTTACAAAGACGGAACCTATACGGGAACTGGAAAAGGATACAGTGGAACAATTACGTTGACAGCTAAGATTAAAAAAGGTGTGATCAAGTCTCTGGAAGCAGAGCATACAGATACGCCTATGTTCTTTAAGAAAGCATGGGATATCCTGGAAAATGAGATCATTCAGAATCAGTCTGTCGATGGCATTGATACTGTCAGTGGTGCAACCTACTCTTCAAAGGGTATCATAAACGCAATGAAAGATATTCTGAAACAGGCAGAAAAAGACACCACAAAAGTGACACCAACTCCAACACCAGAAGTAACAGTTACGCCAACTCCTGAGGCAACCCCAACCCCGACACCGGAAGAAACTCCGACTCCAGAAGTTACTCCAACGCCAGAAGAAACACCGGCTCCGACACCAACACCGGAAGAGACTCCGGAGCCTACGCCGGAACCTACAGGACCATATACTGACGGAACTTATACAGGCTCAAGCTACGGATACAGTGGAAGAGTAAATGTAACCGTAACGATTCAGGGCGGTCAGATTGCATCTATTGAACAGAGTAACAGTGATTCACCTGAGTACTTTGATTATGCATGGGAAACTATTTATCCTCAGATTATGGGAAATCAGTCAGCAGACGGAATTGATGCTGCAAGCGGTGCCACTTATTCCTCAGAGGGAATCCTTGGAGCAATTCAGAAAGCTCTTGCCCAGGCATTGGCATAAAATTATTGTAAGAGAAAAAATCATATGCTCTGGCTATTTCTAACTTATAACGTAAAAATGGAGGACAACAATATGATTAAAACAACTGTAAAAGTAGACGGTATGATGTGCGGAATGTGCGAATCTCACGTAAACGATGCGGTGAGAAAAGTCTTTCAGGTAGATAAAGTTACTTCTTCCCACAGCAAAGGGGAAACTGTGATCATTTCAGAGAAACCTGTAGACGAAGCAAAGCTAAAAACAGCCATCAGCGCAACAGGATATGAAGTAAAAGGTATCAGTTCAGAACCTTATGAAAAAAGAAAGGTTTGTTTTCATTTTTTCATAAATAATGAACATGTTCAGTAAATATCATAAATCATAGACCTACTAATCACGACCACCGGCTTAGCCGGTGGTTTGCTTTGACCCTATAAGGGTCTATTACCGGCACTGGAGTCTAAAGACTCATCGAAATAGGTTCGCCAAGCGCAACATCATTTACCTACAAAGCCCTT
>ENA-OQKC01000718-OQKC01000718.1-human-gut-metagenome-genome-assembly--contig:-NODE-718-length-13365-cov-2.410409_pt1 | contig 13365 bp, 9 predicted proteins | sample MGYA00242774_ERZ504790 | MGnify/ENA primary metagenome ERZ504790 (study PRJEB26092, sample SAMD00036419) | human gut metagenome | host: Homo sapiens | study: EMG produced TPA metagenomics assembly of...
GCTCAGATCTGAAAAGATCCTGATATAACGCATCAGTGCGTCATTTTCTATCATCTGTGCTTCTTCTTTCAACTGTGCAAGATTCTCCGTCGAAACGTCAAGCACATCCTCCATATTATCAGAACTTTTCACCAATAGCAAGTTTCTTAAATACCAGGTAAAATCGGTCGTCAACTGAGCGGGCTCCTTGCCTTCCATCACCAGCTCATTAACCGTCTTAAGCACCCCTTTTACATCCCGGTCTATCATTCTGCGAAGGAGGGCGCTGTACACATCCGTGTCCACCGCCCCCAAGACATCCAGCACCTTGTCGTAGGTAAGCTTTTCGCCGATATGAAAGGCAATGCACTGATCCAGAAGACTCAGCGCATCCCTCATAGAACCGTCCGCTGCCTTGGCAATATAACGGACCGCCCGCTCCTCCACTTCCACTTGCTCTTTTATCATCAGTTCTTTCAGGCGTGCCGTAATCGTATCAATGGTGATTCTTCTGAAATCATATCTCTGACACCGTGACAAAATCGTGACCGGAATCTTGTGAACTTCCGTGGTAGCCAGGATAAAGATCACGTACTCCGGCGGCTCCTCCAACGTCTTTAAGAGGGCGTTGAAAGCTCCAATGGAAAGCATGTGTACCTCATCGATGATATACACCTTGTATCGTCCCTGCGCCGGACGATACTCGACCTCCTCCCTGATACTGCGGATGTTATCAACACCGTTGTTCGACGCCGCGTCGATCTCCACCACATTCATATATGCGCCGGATGCGATATTACGGCACATATCACATTCTCCGCATGGACTGCCGTCCACCGGATGCTCGCAGTTGACCGCCCTGGCAAAAATTTTCGCCACCGTCGTCTTTCCGGTTCCCCGCGTCCCGCAGAACAGATACGCATGTCCGATCCTGCCTGATCTGATCTGATTTTTCAGTGTAGTAACAATATGATCCTGCCCCTTTACGTCTTCAAACTCTGCTGGTCGGAACTTTCTGTATAAGGCAGTATAAGACATAATTCATTCTCCTTGTCTGATCTTTGCTGATTCTAACTTTCCGTCTACTTGTCGCCAAAACTGATACCGATAGTCCGCGCCTCTTTGATGATCTTGGACTTCGGGTCCACTGTTTTAATTTCCCTGCCACTTCCTCAAGAGGGACCTTGCAGGTCTCTCCTTCTTTGATAGCTACCATGTATCCGTACTCGTGCCGAAGGATCATCTCCGCTGCTGCCGCTCCCAGTCTCGTGGATAGTACGCGATCATACGGACATGGAGATCCACCTCTCTGGGTATGTCCCGGAACAGTAATGCGGACTTCCTGATCACACTTCTTCTGGATCTTCTCCGCCAGCTCGTAAGCCACAGATGGATATTTTGCCTTCTTCTTTTCCATTACTTCTTTTAATTTCTTCTTTGGAAGCTCTGCGTCCTCCTTGGCAACAGCGCCTTCCGCAACCGCAATGATCGTAAAGCGCTTACCCGCCTCAGAACGCTTCTTGATATACTCCGCTATCACATTCAGATCATAAGGAATCTCCGGAAGCAGTACGATGTCTGCACCACCTGCAATACCGGCATGAAGCGTCACCCATCCGACCTTATGTCCCATCACTTCTACTATGAACACACGGCTGTGGGATGTTGCCGTCGTATGGATCCGGTCGATCGTATCGGTTGCAATATCCACGGCGCTCTGAAAGCCAAACGTCATATCCGTTCCCCACAGATCATTGTCGATCGTCTTCGGGAGCGTGATCACATTCAGCCCCTCCTCCCGGAGCAGGTTTGCTGTCTTATGTGTACCGTTTCCGCCTAAGATCACAAGACAGTTCAGACTCAGTTTATGATAAGTATGCTTCATTGCCGCCACTTTATCCAAACCGTCCTTGTCCAGTACACGCATCAACTTAAACGGCTGTCTCGATGTACCGAGGATCGTGACCGCCTCTTGTCAGGATTCCGGAAAAATCCTTTGATGTGAGCATATGAAAGTTGCCATAGATCAGACCTTTGTATCCGTCTTCAAATCCATAGATTTCCACATCATCCCGTTTTGTGCAAACACCTTTTACAACACCGCGCATTGCAGCATTCAAAGCCTGACAGTCTCCGCCACTTGTAAGCATTCCGATTCGTAACATATCCGTATCCTCCTACTCTTTGATTTTATCAATTCCGCACCAGAAATCGGTGCTAAAAGACTTTATTTCCTGTTTTATCTTATCACAAACAGGCGAAAATGAACAGTTTTATATTCTCCCTCAATTTTTCTCAAACTTTCCGATTGGTAATTTTCTTTCCATTGTGTTAAAATAGACACATCGTAAAACAAAACAGATTTGAAGGAGATAACTAAACATGGAAAGAAATGATCCTTGCTGGTGCGGCAGCGGCAAAAAATATAAAAAAATGCCATATGCCGATCGAAGAAAAAAATTCTTCTGCATTCAGAACGCGGCGAGATTGTTCCGACACGGGCAATCCTCAAAACGGCTGAACAGATCGAAAAGATCAAAGAAAGCGCCAGATTAAATACCGCTGTACTCGATGAAGTCGCAAAGCACATCCGCATCGGAATGAGCACTGCCGAGATCGACGACATCGTATATACGTTCACGAAAGAACACGGGGGAATCCCCGCGCCGCTTAATTATCAGGGATTTCCGAAAAGTGTCTGCACTTCGCTCAACAACGAAATATGCCACGGTATCCCGGATAAAAATATCATTCTTCAGGACGGCGATATAATCAACGTTGACGTCTCTACAATCTTAAACGGCTACTTTTCCGACGCCTCCCGTATGTTTAAGCTCGGAACGGTTTCCGAAAGAGCCGAAAAAATCGTCCGCGTAACAGAGGAATGCGTCAACCTCGGACTTGCGGCCGCAAAACCGTGGGGACATCTCGGTGATATCGCGCATGCGATCAACACTCATGCCCGGGAAAACGGCTATTCTGTCGTAGAAGAGATCGGCGGACACGGAATCGGACTTGAATTCCACGAAGATCCGTTTGTCAGCTATGTCACTCCAAAAGGAAGTGAAATGCTTCTCGTTCCCGGTATGATCTTCACGATCGAACCGATGATCAATGAAGGCAGTCCCGACTTCTTCGTTGATGAGGATAACGGTTGGACTGTATACACGATCGACGACGGACTGTCATCCCAGATCGAATACATGGTACTTGTCACAAATGACGGCGTAGAAGTTTTGACGAAATAGTAAATACCGCAGAACAGTAGTCTTCTTTTCTTCTGTTCTGCGGTTCTTTTATTTTCTCGCCGCAAACATCCTGCCTGCGAAAACAAGCAGCAAGATCCCTGCGATAATCATAACAACATACTCTTTCACCCATTGCGGCATTCCCTGATTCTTTTCATCATCGAACGCCTCACCCCCATTTTCTTCCGCCACTTCATACGGAATCCGTTCTCCGCGTACTAAAAGCCTGTGTGTATTCACTCCGTAAGGCGTACAAGTCAGAAGCGTCACATAATCTTTATCGTGATATGTCTGCAGTTGTTCCAATTCTTCCGGCTTAATAACTCTCACCTGATCTACCTTGTAGGCGAGCGTTTTATCAAGGATATGGAGAAAAAAACGATCTCCCTTTTCCAATTCATCTAACCTTGTAAATAATTCCGCGCTTGGAAGACCTCTGTGCGCGCTGATGACCGGATGCCGGTTCACTCCGCCGATCGGAAGAGCGGTCACGTCGACATGTCCCGCGCCTTTTTCCAAAACTTCTTCACTTGTGCCATGATAGATCGGAAGATCGACTTTGATCTTCGGGATCTTCAGATACCCCATTACGCCGTCTTTGTTTACATTCAGCACACTTTCATAATTATCGGGAAGCGCATATCCTGTTCCCGGAATAAACGGATCATGAACGGGATCACCGAGAAGAGTCTCGTTGTATTCTTCTGCCAGTTCCCACTGTCTTGCCATCTTGTCTTTATCAATTTGTTCTACAGTCTGAGCGTACTCTTCTATGACTTCTTTTTGCTCACGCTGCGCCAGATAGTTGCTTAACGCCGGATAAATGAAAATCCCGACGCCCGCCGCAAATAAAAGCAGGGACGTCAGGAATATGACCGGTGTTAATATCTGCCCGCGTTTATTGTGCCGTTTTCGGCTTTTTCTTTTTTCGCGCATACAGACTAAACCCTTTTCTTTCTGTCTTTTTCTTTCTCTATTTGTTTTTCTGCCTTTTCTCTGTCTGTTTTCCGTTCGGAACTTTTTTCTTTTCTTCCTGAAACTTCCTATCTTCTGCTTCTGCGGATCGCATATGTAAGAAGCATTACCGCTCCTGCCATGATCATAATTCCGCCGATCGTAAAGACTGCCGTTCCGATGCCTCCTGTAATCGGAAGGTTGAAATTACTTTTGCCGTTTGTAAGAACGAAGTTCAACTGCCATGTTTTTTGTGTATCAACAGATGCCGAGTTTGCTTTCACATTCGTTCCTTCTGCTTTTGACTCATCCAGCGTACCGTTTACAGCGTCTTTTTCAGACAGCGTGATCGTCGTCTCAGGATTTCTCGGCAAAGTATAACCTGACGGCGCTTTCGTCTCTGTCAATGTATATGTTCCAAGATCAAGACCTGCGATAAGCATTTCTCCATTTCCATCTGTCGTCAGTTTTGCATCTCCGTCTGCTGCCGGATAATACATCTTTCCGCTTTTCGCAAACTTTATTTCTGTATCGCCTTTTTTCAAAGCAAACTCCGCACCTTGAAGCGCCGTATTCTCGTCCTTGTTGTCTACCTTTTTAATCTTTACGCCATACGTATATAACTGACGGTCCACATTGATCTTTTTTTCAACGCCCTGTGTATTATAAGAAGCGCTGTTGTACTTCAAATACGCTGCGTTTTTCAAGTTATCCGGTGTTTCATAAGCTTCTGATACAACTTTTGCCTTATAAGTTACGATAATCTGACTTGCACCGTTGACTACCGTTTTCAAATTGCCGTAATCTTTGACGCTGTATTCAAATTTTCCTTCTGTTTTTATAAAGTGTTCCGAAAGATCTGTCTGCGCACCTGACGGGTTGATTGCCACTGAATCTTCAACCAACGCTACACCGGATGGAAGAACATCTCCGAAAACAAATGTTTTTACATTTGCACTATCAGGATAAACCGGAATATCAACTGTCAGTTCGTAAGTTACCGTATCTCCGATCGCCGTCGTAGATATTTCTTTTCCGTCTGCATTTTTTACAGTTTTCTTGGTCGTCGGGTTTGTTCCCTTTGCGGTAATTGTAATATCTCCGTCTACGATTGCCCATTCTTTTGTATCGTCGCTAAACTTCGGATAAATATGTGTAAATACCGGAGAATAGATCTTGCTTCCGCCTGTCATCAGCAGAAGATATCCGCCCATTGAAAGATTTCCGATCGTCGCTTCCGTCTGACCTTCACCCGGCTGAACGCTTCCTGCTGCTCCCATCTGAATCGTATCTGCCGCGATCGCCGACGACATCTTATCTGCAAATTCTTTTACCTTAACCGCATCCTTATCCGTATCCATTGTTATAAACGCTTCTGTTACGCCGTTGCCGTCCGCTTCAATATAATCTTTAAAGTTTGTTCTGACCCATTCTGCGGCGTTTTTTGTTCCACACATAAGCAGGCTCTTTCGGCTGCTGGTTGTCAAAATCAAAATTCACATCGATCACCCGGTACGCCGATGCTGTCCATCCGCTTTCATCTGCCGTAACTTTGATAGAACCTTTCGACTCTGCATCGATCTGCGCCCATGCCGGCATCGTCATCCCGATGACCATGATTACCGCAAGACAGATTCCCAACACTTTTTTCCAAATGCCGCTTGCCTTTTTTCTTTTCATTTTTGTTTTCTTGTCCATTAACTTTTTCCTCCTTATTATTTATATCCCCTTTTTCTCATGCCGCGTGATCTTACAGTTTTTCTCTTTCTCGAATCATACCAAAACCACAACCCGGCTGCCGCCGCGATCAGAACCGTGCCTGCAAGATAGCTGTATCCCCTTCCGCCTGATAACGGAAATTCGGCATAAGTATAGTTGATCACTTTATACGGATTCTCATCCGTTCCTTCCCCCGAAAATGCCGGAGGCCTTTTTACGCTTCCGGTTATCTTCAGTTCATGAGTCTCTTTCTCATATGTGACTTTCCACTGACCTTTCGCCGTCACGTATCCGCTCGGAGCTTTCAACTCCGCCAGACGGTACTCTGTGCCTTCTTCTGCCGGAAGATTTAGGAATTCGACTGTTCCGTTTTCATCCGAAACCGCCGTTCCCTGCAATTTCCAACAATCTTTATACGCATATCCGGCGTCGAGACTACCGTTTTCATCGTGCCGGATCAGATCTTTATCATGCTTTCCTCCATGAGACGGATCGCTGCAGATCAGCCGGTACAAAGCGAACTTCGCGTTCTTCAAAGGCTCTCCTTTTCGGTTTTCCTTTGTAAAGCTTACGACTCCGCTGTTTTTTCATTTCTCACCTGAAGAGTCACATTTTCTTTACTTGGAGAGAGGACTTTCCAAACTTACTCCGTAAGGAAGTACAAACTGATTTTCCTCTCCCTCCTGTATCGATAATTTAAACCGAATCGGATCTGACGCGCCGTATCCGTTCGGAGGCGTCGTCTCTTTTAAAACGTATTCTCCTGCCGCAAGGTTCTCGAAACATGCCGCCGCGCGAACTTTTTCACGATTCTGTGCATCCATTCCTTCCGCGCTTTCAGGATCTTCCATTCCCTTTTTATATGCGGCAATCTCTTCGTTCGTCAGCGGTACATAATAAACGTTTTTCTCAGCCGGATCGCCTTTCAGCGTATATACCGTATAAGACGTATCTCCCCGATGATACCTTCCGCTCGAACTGTCATAATTCGGATCGCTTATACTGATCTCATTTTGCCACATATAAACGGCCGTCCGGTTTTGAACGATATTATCTTCCGTATCATAAAGCGTAAAACCTGCGTTTTCCAAAGGCACGTTTCGGGAACTGTCTGTTTTCAAGACCGCAACATTATGAGAGCCGATATTTGTAAACGTAAAATTATGACGGCTTTCTCCCGTTCCGCCCTGCGCTGTCCAAAACCCTTTCTTCGCACATTCGCTTCCGATCGCCCCTTCTTCTTCCGGAATGATCGAAATATGCTTCTTCTCTGCTTTTACATCTGTATGAGAATGATTCTGTTCGGTATCCGAAAGTGGGTCATCACTTCCCAATACCGTTGATCCTGCGTCCGCTTCCAAAGTCAGAAGAGCGGTTTCATCTACTTCATGTACTTCATATTGTGCGCCAAGCGGGATATTTTCATAGACAGTACTTCCTGTCAATTCCCCTGCTTTTACAACTACAGTCTGCGGAACGACAACGACCTTTTCCTTATTGTTTTCATCCGTTGTTTTATAATGGATATGGAACAAATAACCCCGCTCTTCTCCATACGCTTTCCCTGAAGTTTTTTCGTAATCTTAATTTCTCCGTGAGCAGGCACTTGTTTATTCGCAAACGTAACTTCCTGTACGCTTTCTTTCATTGTACCTTCCGCCGTTTTATATTCGACTTCCGTTCCGTTCACATTATATTTCTTTGTTCCCACCTTCACCTTGTGGTCATACTCATCACCTGTGCGTACACCGCCTCTGTCAGGATCTGTCTGCACGAAATTTTTTGCCACGTTTTGAGGATAAGTATAATTCCCGCCGATCTCGATATTTTGCGGTATCTCATTTTCCTCGTGGATCGTATATACAGTCTCTTTCGGAATACCGTACACTGCTACGCTTGCAGTCTGTTTTCCCGCCGGAACAGTTACGTCGATTTCCTGAACAATACTGCTTCCGCTTTCCGACATGCTTCCCGATCCGAGATTTCCTTCAAGGCTCATTCCGGCTACGTCAGTATAATGAACATGAAATTTATATGTATGATCTTTTTTCGGATCGATCTGATCGACGGTTTTTGTAATGATCAGTCCTCCGCTGATCAGATCGTTTTTATACGCCACAGTCAGATGGATCCCGTTTTTCTGAAGGTTGTCAGGATCGAGATAGCTTCTGAAAACAAAAGTCTCGTTCTTTTCCGATACATGTCCTTCTCTGTTTGAACTCGGATAGTGATACCCTTTTCCGTCCGCGCTCTTTACATTTCTGTCGTCTGACGCCGTATATGTTCTTACATCCGTCACTGTATTATTCAAAATCTCCGGATCATTTTCCACCGTTCTTGCCGTCGGATGCAGCGCAAGAATGTTATCCGCAATATAACCTTCCGTATACATTCCCGACGCACCGTCATATACCGCATTTTCCAAAATCGACCATGAAGTCCGAAATACTTTGTTTCTCAGCGGATCGTCTTGTGTGATCTGCAAATAACTTCCCTCACGGAATTTATCGACAAAGACGCTTTGTTTCCATCTGTAAGCTCTAACAGTCCTCTCGATCTGACCATGAGGTCATTTCCGTTGTTCACAACATCTGTTTCCTGTATCGGATTCAACCGGAAGAACGCTCCGCTTACCGGATTTAAGACCGCCTCATTATAGCTAAGAGGCCGCTCTTTTGTTCCCAGCGATTCATAATCTGAAATCTGATCGTCGCTTGCATAAAATCCGGTCGATTGGTTCGGAATGATCTTTCCTTTAAAATCCATATCCGCCATATACAGACTTCCTCTGTCACGTGCAAAGGCGAACTGCACTTTGGCGACATTTTTCATATCAAAATCCGATATTCCCGAATTCCAGTCTGCCAGATTCAGACGAACGATCGACCACTGGCCTTTCGGCATCGAATTACTGTATCCGTAATACGTCATCTGACTGGCAGGTCTGGTGATCACATTTCCGTGCCGGTCTGTCAGTCTCGCTTTTAACGACCACCCGGTAGTCGCTGGAAGCATCCGAGTTATTATAAACTGACATTTGAAGATATGCCGCTTTTGACAGATCCACACTGCCTCCGTTCTCCGCACAGTCGATCGTTGTCCAGTATTTTCCCGAAGCAATTTCTTCCGACATCTGATACTGATCGAGATTTTTGCCGCTGTCTTTATTCACAAGCTTTATCACATCGCTGCGCTCACCGATAATCGGGCCGTCTGTCTCTGCGTCCGGATCTGCTTCTTTGAGCTCACTTTCTCCGGTCTTAGACCCTCTGTATGTTCCGCTGTTTTTAAAATCGTTAAACTTAACAGCGCCTTCGTTACGGAGATAACCTACCGAATCTTCCACGGGAATCTGCCTTCCGCTTGTCGCCTGATTCAATATTTTATAAGTAAAACTTCCGATATATCCTAATGCTTTTCCGAATACGTCCTGATTTGCCGAAGCAGTGCTTACCTGATTTGTCAGATCAAGCTGATTCGTTTTCGGGAAATTAAAACGGATCTTTAAGTTGGAAACACCCGCTCCGCGCTCCGCATAAAAAACTCGTAATCTTATGTATGCCTTGCGAAAGTTCTTCCATATCTAAACACGGACCGTTCGCATCATTTTTTTCATAAATATTCGCCTGTGCATGATGCTGATTTTTATTGATCGGATATCCGTCCTCTGTTGCGCCGTCTTTATTTAATCCGTACACATCTACCGCTCCGGTCTCAAAGTTAATATGACCTTCCAGAGGATTATGTTTCCCTGCCATATCAAGTACAAGTTTTCCGTCGATATACAATAAGAAATCATCGTCTCCCGAAAACTCAAATTCAATCGGCTTCTCAATATATTCTCCTGCCTTTTCTCCCGGCATACGCACTTTTCCGTCTTCCGTCAGCTTAAATTCCAGTTCCATCTTCATACCGAAGCAGAAATTCGTTTTCATCCTATCCAACCGGTAAAACGAGTTTTCTTTCGTTGCGTCGTTTTTGTCATTAAACGGGAAAAATCCGAATTGATCTTTTCCCATTGCGACATCTCTGTCACCTGTTTTCAGCGCGTCTTCCTTTTCTCCTTCGTCTAAATAATAGCCTTTATCGGGATCTTCTTTTAACCGCAGCACATGATCGGACTTCAAACTACTGTACTCCCAATAGCCGTCATCTGCAAGGAAAAACGGAAATGAAACGTTATTATACACGTATCCCAGCGCCGAGTGAAACGCATTGTTTCCGCGAAGAAAACTCTCGTCAAACTGCGGAAGTTTCACACCTGCAGTTGAGATTTTTCCATCTTCCAGTTGTTTATCGACATGCCCGTAAGCATACTTTAACGTATTTCCCGAATGCCAGTCATTCGGTCCGATCTGATTTCCCGACATATTGCCCGGAGAAGAATTATTTAGCGGATTATCCCCGTCTGTTACAGCCGGATGCCTGATATATTTTCCATAATACCACGCCGCCGCTTTTTCATTTTTCCCTTGGAAATACTTGGAGATGCCGTCGTTCAATATTCCGAAACTCGTTTCATATTCGTACGGCGATCCGTTTACTTCGCTCAATCTTTTTCCTTGAAGTTCATAATCCGAATAATAATCATAAAACGTCGTATTTGCGTAATAGTATTTTGGATCATACGACTTGTTTTTCGCTATCGGAATGTTCTTTCCCTCATCTCCGTGATCGCTCGCCTTAAAGATCGAACTCCATGTTCCGTTGATTTTCGACTGCTCACTCGTATAACTTAAACTTTTCTTCTGAAGTACGTCTGCGAAAAAGCATGGAAAAGCATAAGTATCGTCAATCTCAGTTATATCCGTCTTATATTTTACAACTTTGCCGTCTGCTCTGTTTTCACATATACGAAATTGAATATACTTTTCTTTATCCGACAGTTTTTCATGTGTAAAAAATGTTTTATAAAAAACTTCATTTTCCATATCTTCGCTTGCCTGACCCGTTCCCGAAGATTCCGGCAGCGCCTGATCCATCTTTTTCCATTCGGTTTCCACTGCCTGCCCGTCTTCCGGGTTTTCGCAAAGACGATATTCCACCGTATCCGCCGCTTCTGTTTTCCCGCCTTCTACACCACTTGCAACGAGCGCTCCCGACGTTCCGTACATCTGATCTTTAAACGCGACATACCGGTCGCCGTCTGTTTCATAACTTCTCCAAATACGATGACTGTCATCCAAGTTCCTCAGAATGAAAAAGTTATCGCCTGATGCAATATTATATAACTGATAATATACTTTATCGTCTTCTTTATTATCGGAAGGATGTTTAAAACCGCCTTTTTCATTAAGCTCTCCGTTTGAAATTGCCAGAAGCGACAGTTCTGTCAGACCTGATCCTTTTCCAAACGCATAATAAGTACATAATTCATAGCGGGTCTCTCTTGTAACTTTCTTTGATACGATCTTTCCGTTTTTATCTGCGTAAGATACCCATAACTCATCCCACACTTTATCTGTTTTCGTATCATAATTTCCGTCTTTGTCATTATCAACATAGATCGCCAGTTCATCCAAGATGTTATTACTTGATGACGGATGACCTCCCCAGTAGGACGTGTGATAGGACATGTCCCAGTAAAAGCAGTCTCTTGTCTTTTGCGTAAATACAAAAGATCCCGATCCTCTTTGCTTTACCTCTCCGGCGGCGTCTATTACCGGCTTCTTTTTTATCTCATGATAAGGGTCGTTCGGATTTGCGGCCTGACGCAGATTGTATACGATCTGAGAGTCTATTTCTCTCGCTTCTCCGTTTTTATTCGTTACTTCCATCTCAAACGCAACATAAGAACAGCCTTCCGGTATTACCGTTCCGAACAGTCCCGCTTCGTCGACGCTGATCATTCGATATGTCTTCGGTATTTCCTTTTTCCCCGCATTCCCCGGTTCAATCGGATCTTCTTTATAAAACAATGCGTAGACTGTATTTACATGCAGTTTCTCAAACGTTGTCGCTCCGCCGAACGCACTTGCCTCATACAAGTTCGGGATACTTGCAAAATACATTGCTTCATATACCGCGCTGTCTTCCGCTGTTCTGTAAACATCCGTCTCTGTCATCCGCTCCCCGAGAGCGCAGAGCGCATGTTGCCTCCCATCCAGATCATAATAGATGTGAGAACAATATTCATCATTGCACAAGCTTTCCTGCTGCGCAGATGTCATGTTCTCTTCTTCCGATGATCCTTCAGAAACCGTTCTATCCGATGCATTCGGACTGTTCTTCGCGTCTGTCTCATCAGACGTCTGCCCGTTTTGCCGTACAGCATCGTTTTCAGACATCTGCCCGTTTTGCCCATTCTCTTCTAACGGATATAGGGCGCTCCCATCTATTCCGTCGGACAGACTTTCTCCTTCCTTCCCCACCTCTGCGGAAGGGTTTTCTGTTGTAATTTCACCTGGTTTTGCCGAGACTTCCATAATCGGCCGGATGATCATAACGATCAACATAAGCACCGCCAAGACTTGCGATGCTTTCAGATTCCCCTTAAATATTCTGTTTTTTCTCCCCATTATACACCCTCGTACTTATTAGTATTATACTTATCTGTACAAGTTCCCCACCCTTGTACGAATATATCCGTATTCTATCACTCGCATATAGGAATTACAACCCTGCCGCCTGATCTATTTAAGTTTTCCTCATTTTTGTGATATTTTTCTATATTTTTCCACATCCGCTCTTTATTTTCCCTTTTTTTCGCCGCTTTCTTTCGTCTTTTTGCACAGCATCCAAAGATATTTTTCGTATTCTGCTCCTTCTTTCCCCGAAATTCCAAGCGCTGCCGACTCCCTAACAGCCTTCTCGATCATCTCTCCCGCCAGTCTGACCGAATCTTCTGTACGGTCTCCGCGAGCCTTTCCGCCTGCAATTACGGAAGCGAACAGATCTCCTGTTCCCGAGTAACTTGCCCCGATAAAAGAAGAGATCCCTGCCGTTGTTTTCTCACGCGTCACCGTAAGATTTGCGACCTTCCTGCCGCCTGTTCCGGTCTCTTTTCCGACTGTACACTCTTTCGCAGCGTCCTGCTCCTCAAATAACACCCCTGTCACGATCACTTCCGATACGCCACTGTCCAAAAGTCTGCCTGCCGCTTTCGACACTTCCAAAAAAAAGAGCTTCTCTGTCTCCCGTTTCCGAAATATTTTGAATCTTATCATAATCATAATCCGTCAAAAGACAAAGTTCCGTCACATTCGGCGTCACGATATCCGCTCTTTTAACAAGCTGTTTCATCTCTTTCTGAAATAACCCGTCAAAAAACAGAAAATCGTTTTCCGTTATCTCCGAGCACCGGGTCTACAAGAAGAAATGTGCCTTCTTGTGAAACAGATCGAGAAAGTGATTCACTTCCCCGATCTGTCTGTGGTCTGACATAAAACCCTGTAACGATCCCGTCAAACCTGCGCGCCTGATTTCTTCCATTCTTCGGTAATCACTCCCCACTCTGCTCTGTAAA
>ENA-OQKC01000719-OQKC01000719.1-human-gut-metagenome-genome-assembly--contig:-NODE-719-length-13364-cov-2.704691_pt1 | contig 13364 bp, 9 predicted proteins | sample MGYA00242774_ERZ504790 | MGnify/ENA primary metagenome ERZ504790 (study PRJEB26092, sample SAMD00036419) | human gut metagenome | host: Homo sapiens | study: EMG produced TPA metagenomics assembly of...
CTCACTTTCGGCTCCACTCCCAGCAGTACCCGTTATCCAGGGGAACAGATGTAAAATCACAGACCAGATGAGGAAAGGAAGAATACGCGGGGATACGTTTCTTGTAGAATGCCGAGCGTCACCCCGTACCGGCAACAGCAATGCACCGGTAATCATTACAAAAAGCGGTACGCAAGGACGGAGCGCCGCACCGTAGACAGCTCCCCAGAACTTGATGTCAACAATGTCGGGCGATGTGCCCGGATAGAAGTTAAAAGGGTCTGTGCAATGGCAGCAAACTACTGTAAACATTGCAACAAGGCGTACCACATCCAGCCATACGATGTGTTGTGCCGGAGTTTGTCGTGTAAGAGTTGGTTCCATGTTTTATTAAATTAGTTGTTTGGAGGGCTAAAGATAAAGAAGTTAACCGAGAAATGAAAAGGAGAATGTAACAAAAATACGACAACAAACGAGTTTCAGTTTTATTCTCCTATAGAGAACAATCTGTTTTATCAAGGCAGAACAGAGTGTTCCAATAGGGAAGAACACTTTGTTCCAACATGAAAGAACAGTTTGTTTCTTCCTATTGAAACAATTTGTTTCAACATAAAGGAACAGTTTGTTTTGCTTGATGAAACAGAGTGTTCTATGCCGCGAAACACTTTGTTTTCCTCTACAAAACAAAAAAGCCGTAACAAGATTTTCTCCGTTACGGCTTTCCTTATATTATGCCTTTCTAAAAGGCTTCTGTTTTACTTGCTGCAATTCCAGGGCTTCAGTTGCTTGAAGAAGTCGTTGCCCTTATCGTCCACCAAGATGAATGCAGGGAAGTTCTCCACCTCAATCTTCCAGATAGCTTCCATACCGAGTTCGGGATATTCCACGCACTCAATGCTCTTGATGTTGTTCTGTGCCAAGATAGCGGCAGGACCACCGATAGAGCCCAAGTAGAAACCGCCATACTTTTGGCAGGCATCTGTCACTTGCTGGCTGCGGTTACCTTTGGCAAGCATAATCATGCTGCCGCCGTGGCTTTGGAAGAGGTCTACATACGGGTCCATACGTCCGGCAGTAGTCGGGCCCATGGAGCCGCAAGCCATGCCTTGAGGAGTCTTGGCAGGACCGGCGTAGTAGATGGGATGGTCTTTGATGTACTGCGGCAGGTCTTCGCCACGGTCCAGACGTTCTTTCAGCTTGGCGTGTGCGATGTCACGGCCTACGATGATGGTTCCATTCAGAGACAAACGGGTGGAAACCGGATACTTGGTCAGTTCCTTCAGAATATCGGCCATCGGCTGGTTCAAGTCAATCTTCACCACGTCGCCTTCACCGGCCTTACGGAGTTCTTCGGGAATCAGTTCACCCGGATTGCTGTCGAGCTTTTCAATCCAGATACCTTCTTTATTGATTTTACACTTGATGTTACGGTCGGCAGAGCAGGAAACACCCAGACCCACGGGGCAGGACGCACCGTGACGCGGCAGGCGGATGATGCGGATGTCGTGAGCCAGATACTTGCCGCCGAACTGGGCACCGAGGCCAATCTTATGAGCTTCTTCCAGTACCAGCTTCTCCAGTTCCACATCGCGGAAAGCGCGGCCGAACTCATTGCCGGTAGTGGGTAGGTTATCGTAGAAGTGGGTGGAAGCCAGTTTCACAGTCAGCAAGTTCTTTTCGGCAGAGGTACCGCCGATAACGAATGCGATGTGATAGGGAGGACAAGCTGCCGTACCCAAAGTCTTGATTTTTGAGATAAGGAAGGGAACCAATGTTTCGGGGTTGAGGATAGCCTTTGTCTCCTGGTAGAGATAAGTCTTGTTGGCAGAACCGCCGCCCTTGGTTACGCAGAGGAACTCGTACTCCATACCTTCCGTAGCTTCAATGTCAATCTGTGCGGGAAGGTTGCACTTCGTATTCACCTCATCGTACATGGTGAGGGGAGCATTCTGCGAATAGCGCAGGTTCTCTTCGGTATAAGTCTTGTAAACACCCAGTGAGAGAGCTTCTTCATCACAGTAGCCGGTCCATACTTGTTGTCCCTTTTCGCCGTGGATGATTGCCGTACCCGTATCCTGGCAGAAAGGAAGTACCCCCTTGGATGCTACCTCTGCATTGCGCAGGAAGGTGAGTGCCACGTATTTATCGTTATCGCTTGCTTCGGGGTCACTCAGAATCTTAGCAACCTGCTCGTTGTGCGAACGACGCAACATGAACGATACATCACGGAAAGCCGCATTGGCCATTGCCGTCAAACCTTCTTTTTCAATCTTCAGGATAGGTTTTCCTTCAAACTCGCTTACTGACACGTAATCTTTTGTAAGCAGATAATACTCAGTAGTATCTTTCCCCTTCTCGAACATGGGCTGATACTTGAACGGAGGTGTTGTTGCCATAATTACTCGTATATTTAATGTTTAAAAGTGATTCGGGTAGCAAAGGCAGCACAAAACCGCCTTTACCGAGCAAAGGTAAAAACTATTATTGAAATAATTCTTTAATTAGAGTAAAAACGCAACAAATCATAATTAATTTTCTGACACCCGCTGCATCCGCCCTATCAGTTCATCGCCCAGCGCCGTCTTCACCTCAATGTGTTTCAGCACAGCCATTACAAACGGATTGCTTTCAAAGTCGCCGCGTACCTGCTCAAAATCGAGTTCCTTTTCCAAGCGTGAGCCATCAGCTCCAAAGCCCGTCATGGAAGCCAGTGAAAATTCTTTCTTAGCATCCTCATACACCATGCGGTCGAGGCCAACTACTGCTTCTTTCCATTTTTCGACAATATGTATGACGTCTTCTGCCGTCATACCTTCCGGCTTGATACCATAGAACTCTTCCAACTTCTCATACGCCCAGGTCCATTCGTAGGTATAGTAGTTGCTGTGCATCTTCTCAAACTCGGCATTGATAGACTTCAAGCGATTGACTTTGCCGGACTCAATACCGTCTATCAGCGCATCTATCTCACTCTTTGGGGCTATCAATCCGGAAATATCCACCCATTCGCCGCTGCCAATGGCAGTATCGGGCTTCAAACGGGCACGTATTTCTTCATTGCTCCGGAAGTCAATGCCTTCCAAGCGCTTGATGACAGAGTTTCCGAGGAACTTATGAATGGCTATTTCATAGAAGCGGATACCTTTCACCAAAGCCGAGTTACGTATCTTCGCACTATGGAAAGAATAGATATCCGAAAGCTCGCCACTGGCATGACGCAGATTCTGCAACGTTTCCCGTCCCTTGAACATTTTCTGCACCGTGTAGGGGCTGAGAAGATTATAGTTGATGTAATCCAGTTTGTTCGGGTCGGTACGCCCGTCACGTTTCGGCCACTTCTGGGCATCACGGATGGTACCCACACTACGCAGGTTGACACCGGGTACAAGGTAGGTGGTATTATTCTGCTCTATCAAGTAAGAGAACGGCAGGTTCGAAGTATCAGAATGGTTGACATGGCGCCCCATTACCAAGGAAAACGCTCCCACCCTTGCAGGCCACAAGATGTACGAATCGGAAGTCGTCTTGGCACCACGCTCCAAAGTGCCTTGATGGATAGGCCCTAACTTATACATATGGTTGCTCTGATTGGACCCCGAACCGGCATTCATAAAGGAAAACATACCGGCAATCAGCAACGTGGATTTATGGTGTGTCACCGTATAAGGTCCGGCAAAAATAGCGCACGCCTCCCCGTTCTCTCCCTGGCAGTTGCTGAAAAACAAAGAATCCGAAGCAGAGTAGTTGTGTCCCAACTTGCATGCCTGCCCCACGAAGCAGCGGCTCAGCATAGCTCCGTCATCTACATGAGACCCGGTAGAGATGATGAAATCATCACAAATCACCCCATGCCCGATGTGTACCGGCGCCACCTCGTTGCTGTTGATGCTTCCGTTATACAGACGGCATGTACCACAGATGCGGCAATAATCACCGATGCGCACATTCTTTATGGAACCGGTGTTCAATATCATTACATGGTTCCCGATGCTTCCTACAGCAGAAGCATGTTTGTTGGAATAAAAATCCGTGATTTCCTTCATCCGTGCAATCAGCTCCGGGCGATGGCGGTAAAGCGCCAGAATATAGGCTTGGTGTGCGGAGAGTTTATCATTAATCAGCACCTCACGGCCTCCCGTCTCATTCAGGACAGACACTTCTACCCCGTTACCGAACTTCGACACACCGTCTACCAGAATAATATCCACATTCTCAATGAAGGTGTCATGCCCTATTTCATAATTGGCAATGTAGTTCTGGATATTCTCAATGCAACAGTTATCTCCCACCGTTACATTATGCAGCGTCACATGCCGCAAACCGGAATGCTTCCTGATTCCTCCCGGCAACATAAATTCTGAATGGAACACTCCCAAACACACCTCACCCGAAAAACGGGTATGATGCACAAATTCCGTTGAGAACTCTTCTGCAACGGTTACTTTCCCCCAATCATCAGCCAGACATGACTGGCTCTTCAACCGGAGAATTTCATCTTCGGTCAGTCTTCTGTAATTCATCCTTATAACGAGTTATGAGTTATGAGTTATAAGTTATTGCCTTTGCCGGCACTACCGATTCAAACCGCTGCTAGCAAATAACTCATAACTTATAACTCATAACTAAAATTAAACTTCTTCTTCGTAGGTCTGATAAAGAAAGTCATTATAGGGGTACTTCTGCACGTGCAATTCCTTCACACGCTGATAAACTACACTCTTCAGTTCCTCCATATTGATTTTTTCGCGGGCAGAAATAAAGAGGCAGTTATCCTCCATCTTAGCCATCCACGTCTTCATCAGTTCTTCGAGTGTCAAGTTTTCCTTGGTTCTGGGGGTAAGGTCGTCAGCCGCTTTCTCTATATAAGTATAAGCGTCTATCTTATTGAATACAAGAATCATGGGCTTACCGGCGGCACCGATATCTGCCAACGTCTTGTTCACAACTTCTATCTGTTCTTCAAAATCCGGATGAGAGATGTCTACGATATGCAACAGCAAGTCCGCCTCGCGTACCTCATCCAGAGTAGACTTGAAGGAGTCTACCAAATCCGTCGGCAATTTACGGATAAAGCCCACCGTATCGGATAGCAGGAACGGCAGGTTCTCAATAATCACCTTACGCACCGTAGTATCCAACGTGGCAAACAGCTTATTCTCTGCAAAGACTTCACTTTTCGAAAGCAAAGTCATCAATGTGGATTTTCCTACATTGGTATATCCCACCAATGCCACACGAATCAAGCGTCCGCGGTTCTTCCGCTGGGTAGACTTCTGCTTGTCAATCTCAGCCAAACGCTCCTTCAACAATGACATACGGTTCAAGATGATACGGCGGTCCATTTCCAGCTGCGTTTCACCCGGACCGCGAAGTCCCACGGAACCTTTACCTCCACCGGCACCGGAGCCACCACCCTGGCGTTCCAAGTGGGTCCACAAACGTTGCAGACGGGGGAGCATGTACTTATACTGCGCCAGCTCCACCTGCGTTTTTGCATTGGCAGTCTGGGCACGCATGGCAAAGATATCGAGAATCAAGGACGTACGGTCCAGTATCTTGATTTTGAGTTCAGCTTCTATATTGCGTATCTGCTTGGCGGAGAGTTCATCATCAAAAATCACCATGCCGATTTCGCGTTCGGCTTCTTCTTCATTCCGGATATACTCTTTAATTTCTTCCAGCTTGCCCTTGCCGACATAAGTCACGGAATGCGCTGCATCCAGCTTTTGGGTAAACCGCTTCACTACTTCCGCCCCGGCTGTCTCAGCCAAGAATGCAAGCTCGTCCAGGTATTCATTGGTCTTACGCTCATCCTGAGTCTTCGTGACAAGACCTACCAATACCGCTGTTTCTGCCTGCGCTTCGGAGATTACAAATTCTTTCATAGTTTCTATACCTTATTATATATACGTATTGTTGGTTCGGGCAGCAAATATAAATAATTTTGGCGGAAGCGCCTTAAAAAGGGGAATAAAATAAAAACAGATACAATAGAAAAATGGCATGTAAAATGAAGTCGAACTTCATCTTACATGCCATTTCAAATTACATGTTATCTAATTGCCAGGATAATCAGAACCCTTCCGGCATCTCCAACGTTTCCGTGAATCCCTGATACAGTACTCCCCATTTACCACCGTCAAGTATTACTAAGCCCTGCATCGGGAAAGACAACACGTTCCCTTTACGCTCCATACCTGCAGCTGCAAAATATAGCATACCATAGTCCGTCTTGTCATAACCAGTAGGTTGAGGATCCCAACCTATCAGTTCTTGATTGTCATCGCTTAACGTAAACATGATGGGATATCCTTTCGTAATGCAATCTTCCAGCTTATAGATATTAGCCTCTTTAGCCTTCAGTACAGGTTGATCCCAACCCTCGCCAAATAATTGAGATGCATAGTAGCCTGTACCTATATTGAGCCAAGTATAGTCACGCTTTATATTGACCGTCACCTTGGGTGAGCCATAAACATAGGAATCTTCCTCAGGAATGGCAATAGTATAAGATGCAGTAGTACCCACAGCTATGTCAAACGCAATCTTTACTTCTTTGAGTGCTTCACCGGCAGCAAAATCAACCGTTGTCGGCACTGTTACGTTCTCTGCATCTGTAGTCAAGTGGATAGATGCAGCCGCATCTGTTTTCTGACGGCCGATTTTGACCACAAAAAACTGTTCATCATTCGGATAATAAGTCAAATCAGTGTTATCAGCATAAATATAAGCTTGTACACCCTCGGTAGGAACCGGAGAAGGCTCCCACTCCACACCGTCTGAACAAGCCGTCATAGCCAAACCGCATACGGCCAAGCCCAAAAACAATTTATTGAATATCTTATTCATATACAAATTCTATTAAAAGTTAGTTCATTGGTTAATTGTTACCCGGTGCAAACTCCCCTATCGGAGTAGGACGTTTAGCAATAGCACCGGACGGGTCCGGATTGTTCATTCCCTGAAGGGCGGTATTTGAATCGACTTCGGTCTTAGGAATCATCAATGTCCAATTGGGCTTCACACCTTTACAGTTTATCTTGAAGATATCTTCTATAAAGTTGGTACCCTCATAATTCTGAATGACATCCGGTTTCAGACGTTTAGCCGTAGGGAATGCGATTCCCTCACCCCAGAACTCGATACGCATCTGCTTCAACACCTCAAGTTGGAAATTACGCAAATCACCCGTACTGAAATTGTAATTGCTCTGGCGGTACTGCTTCATAAAGTTATTCAACAACTGTACGCCTGCTGCCACATTCTGGCTGGCACCTACTGCTTCAGCCTCTATGAGATACATCTCTTCCACACGCATCACGGGAATATCTGCAGCCGCACCCACAGAATAAGTGTTATAGTCACCACCCACGGGGCGGAACTTCAATGACATATAATCCGGTTGTTCATCCAGCCATGCATTGCCTCTCACTGACTGGTAAGCGTAAGTACTTCTGTCCGGGTCAAGGTAAGAATATTTGCGGAAATCGGTAGCAGGAATCGCGTCATAAAGTGAACGTGCCATCTGGAGCTTAGACAAAGAAGCATATCCCCAATCCGCTTCATTGGAAATGTGACCAATGAAATTAGCAAGATTACCCATATTGGAAGCCGTGGGGTGAAGGTACCACATCCATGCAGAAGTAGCCGTATTGAAACCGGTAGTGGGATTATGCCACTGTGATTCGCTCATAGGTGTTGCTCCCGACTTATCAATAGCCTTGCGGGCATACTCGGCAGCTTTAGCAAACTGACCATCCCACATATATACTTTGGCCTTCAGACCATATACGACCGCCAAGTCAGGAAGTTCTTACTGACAGGTGTATAGACTCCAGACCGATCTCTGCCTTGTCAAGGTCGGCAAGATAAAATTCACCAATTCTCGTGCGTTGCACGCGGATTGCTCTTCGCAATGTCGTTAGTTGTCGCCTCAGTCACAATGGGCACCGTCAGCCCCAGTACCTTGCTACAATCGGTATAGATATTTTCTACCGGTTCGAAAAGTACCATCAGCGTATAATAGTCCAATGCACGGAAAGCATGGGCTATACTTCCAAGTCCACGCATTTCATCGGTAATTGTGGGATCAGTCACATCAACGGCCGCAATCACGTCATTGGCCGATTTAACGAACTTATATAGGGTGAAGTAAGGCAAATATGAATAATAGCCGGTGTCGTTCATACCATTATTGGCATTGAAGAGCCACCACCAGTCATACCCGTAATCTGTAGCCACAACATCACCCAGCAGTTCTGTCTGGGCCAACATCAATGAGGGATAAGCAAGGTCGGTCTCATGGGTTTGCTTACCGTACACCAGATAACCCTGTACCATTTGCGATGGCAAGCCATTAAGCGAAGCCTCAATTGCTGTAGCCGATGCACCAATCTGATCGGAGGTCGCTGTAGAATCTTCGGGGAAAACCTCTTCTATACAGCCGGTCAATACCGTGGCCGATACGACCATAGCCGAAAATAATTTGAATATATTCTTCTTCATAATCATTGTAATCTATATATTAGGTTTAGAACTCAAATGACACACCACCAGAGATGGTACGCATCGGTGAATAGAAAGTAGCATTGGTTGTCTCGTCGTATGACTGACGTGGGTCGAACCCTTTACGTTTAGACCAATAGAAAACATTTTCTGCCGACATATACACACGCAATGAGTTGATGGCCAACTTTCTTGTCCACTTGGAAGGCAACGTGTAGCCCACATTAATATTCTGGATATTCAAGAAGCTTGCATTTGTCAAGAAGCGCGTAGACATTGCCCCTGAATATTGGTCGTTCATCTGGAAACGCGGGATATTAGTATTTGTGTTCTCAGGAGTCCATGAGTTCAACAAATCCTTATGGTAGTTGTAACCAGCCGTACCATAAGGTGACGACATGAAGTAAGCATACGTACCATCATACTGCTTACCACCAATCTGGTAAGTGAAGTTTATGCCAAAGTCCACGCCATAGACTTTCAGTTTGGTACCGAAACCACCATACACTTTAGGTATTGAGCTTTCCTCTGTGATGTAATAGTCAGCCTGAGCATGATTCGTAGTCGTTTCACGTCCGGTGATATTGCCGGCCTCGTCCTTGACATTCTTATAGAACAAAGACTCACCCTTTTCATTCACTCCGGCATACTCCTTCAAGCGCCATGTAAACATAGACAAATCTTCACCAATGAAGAAGCTTCCGTTAGAATAGCCCTTATATCCTTTTCCATCAGCTGTATACTCAGTAGTAATCAACTTATCAGGATCAAGCATCGTAATACGGTTCTTCAAGGTTGAAATGTTCACATTCACATCCCACGTAAAGTTACGTGTATCGAAGATATTCACATTGAAGTCCATTTCCACACCACTATTGACCATGTTACCAACGTTGTCCATATAGGAAGCATAACCCAATGATGGAGCCACGGTAAATGAGAACAACATATCCGAAGTCTTACGTCTGTAGTACTCGATACTACCGGTCACACGGTTCCACAACTGGAACTCTGCACCGATATTGAAGTTAGTGTTGGTTTCCCAAGTGATGTCTTTAGTGCCCTTAGATTTAAATGAAGTACCAAGGCTGTTGTTTAGAGTTGATAATGTTAAATCTATCCGTATAGAGGAAGTCACCGATATTGTCATTACCTTGTGAACCAATAGAAGCCTTCAGCTTCCAGTTCCTGCACCCATGAAGCATCAAACCAGCTTTCTTTGTTGATAAGCCACGCACCGCCTACCGACCAGAATGTACCCCAGCGATGGTCCGGATGGAAACGGCTGGAAGCATCACGACGCAAAGAAGCCGAGCCGAAGATGCGTTCGTCATAATTGTATTGCAAACGGCCGAAGAAACCTTCATTGTTACGACGCTCTTTATAGGAAGAAGCACCTTGTCCGTCGATAATGGCACCATCCAATTCCTTATTGCCTTGAGAGAACATCTGCGACTTGCTGGCCCCAAGTTTATAGTAGCGATAATCATAATATTCGTGACCTAAAAGAATATCGAAGTTATTGTCGCCAAACGAACGGGCATAAGAAACAAGTTGTTGCAGGTTGTAATCGTAAGTACGTGTATGATACTTACTCACTGTACCGCCAGTGGAGTCGAACTGCCCGTAGTAAGGATTGTAAACGTAACTATGACGTGTCTCATCCAAGTTGAAAGCACCATTGAATGTCACCTTCAAGCCTTCTATAGGAGTTATATCTACAAAGGCGTTGCCGTTAATGGCATTTCCTTCAGAGTTTCTGGTATTTAGTTTATTGTCTAGAATAGGGTTGGCATCAGCAATGAAAGGACGCTGCATACCTGCATTAATACCACTACCGTAGTCCATCATTCCAATACCATTATTATCCACCATGATGCTGCCGTCAGCATTGCGCACGTAGGCGGGATAGATGGGAGCCATTTGGGTAACAAACGCCCATATATTACCGGTAGACGAACTGGTACCATTGTTACTCAACGAGTTGGAATCAAAACGTGCATATCCCATATTACCACCAATCTTCAACCACTTCTTTGCCTGATAGTCGGCTTTCAAACGGCCTGTCAAACGTTTCAGGTCAGAGCCTTCAGTGATACCCTCATTTCCAAGATAACCTAAAGAAACATAGAAAGAAGACTTTTCATTGGCTGCGCTCACCGAGAAGTTGTATTCCTGACGCAGACCGGTACGCATTCCCACATCTTCCCAATCATCCGGAGTCAGCAGATAGTCACGTCCTTTATAATTCACAACTCTACCCAATGTGGCGTTGGGATTAAGTTTACCGTTCTGACCAATGAGGAATTGCCCATCGGGAACTGTATATACATTGTATCCCAATCCACCGTTGGAGCCAAACAGATTCTTGTTTGCCTCAAGCCATGCAGCTTGGTCATTCATTCCCGTTGACTTATAATAATTGTTCATGGCACGATAATGCATCTCGTAGTACATGCCAGGATTGTCAATCACTTCATATTTCTGCAACGCTCGAGTGTTAGCACCCCACTTAGCATCAAAAGTCACCTTAGCCTCTCCCGACATATTGGCCCTTTTGGTAGTGATGATAATTACACCATTAGCACCACGAGCACCGTAAAGAGCATTGGAAGCCGCATCCTTCAATACTGTCATTGACTCAACGTCGTTAGGATTGATATTATTAATATCACCGCTATAAGGAGCGCCGTCCACAATAATCAGAGGGTCATTCTTTGCATTGATTGAGCTAAAACCACGAATCTTGATGGATGACTTTGAACCCGGAGCACCGTCATTGGAAGTCAGTGTCACACCCGGCACAGCACCTGCCAAGGCATCAGTAACATTCGTCACTTGCGACTGCTCCAGCTTTTCGGTACCAACCACCTTAGCCGAACCCGTAAATGCAGACTTCTTTGCTGTACCGAAAGCAACCACCATTACCTCATCAAGCATCTCAGTATCAGACTTCATCACCACTTTTACGCTGGATTTTATTGCCACCTCCTGGGTCTGCATACCAATATACGAAATTACCAGAGTTTTCGCGGAACTTGGTACGTTTGGTAATGTAAAATCACCATCTACACCGGTAATAGCACCAATTTGTGTACCTTTTACCAATACAGAGGCTCCAATAACTGGCTGCCCGTCTTCTTCAGAAATTACAACACCTGTAACCTTCTGGGTTTGGGCAGTTACTAGGCCTATTCCGACAAAAAGACAGGCCAATAACAGCATTAATTTTCTTTTCATAAATTCTCTCTTAAAGTTTAACTTTACATTAATTGTCTCTTCATTCTAACAAAATGCAAATATATTAATAAATATGAAACATACAACTATTTTATTGAAAAAACCTTGTAAATCTATCAAATTGTTAATCTTTTCGATTATTTTATTGCTGAATAGCATGTTTTAATACAATTATAGAACCTTAAAATAATGATGTTTGCTACCACTCTGTTTTAATCATTTTGCTCCATTATTAATCCGAATACATATATTTTAAAACAAAATAGTTAAAAATACTCTCATATTTGCGCAAGTTCATCCAATTAAGCAAGACATCTTGAATATTTTGGATAACTTCAAAGAACAGAACCGTCAAAGAAGGAGTCTTTTTTTTGCAGATATTAATTCTTATTCAAAACCCTGTTTTGCACAGAATATCATCTTATTTGTTTATAGTATTAATCAAAACAATTTGAGATGAATAAAATTATTTACAGTCTTGTGTACAACAGAAAGAAATGTCTGAACAAAAGAGGAATGGCACTAGTACAGGTAGAAGCTTATTTGGACAGAAAGAAGAAATACTTTTCAACCAAAGTCTATCTGAAGCCTGAACAATGGGATGCAAAAAAACTAGTTGTAAAAAACCACCCTAATGCAGATGCTCTCAACCGCCTGATTTACGAATTTGTCGCAGCAATAGAGAAAAAAGAATTGGAGTTATGGCAGCAGGGCAAACGCATATCGTTGGAATTATTAAAAGATGCCTTAGCTGCCAGAGAGAACAATTCTTCATTTATATCCTTCTTTAAGCAAGAAGTTTCGAATTCGTCTTTAAAGGATAGTACCAAACGCAATCATCTTTCTACTCTTCTATTACTGCAAGAATTCAAAAGGGATATAGTATTTTCCGATTTGACATTCGAGTTCGTTTCATCTTTTGAGTACTTCCTGCAACAGAAAGGATATCATACCAATACCATTGCGAAACATATGAAACATTTAAAACGTCACATAAATATCGCTATTAATAAAGAATATATTGAAATCCAGAAATATGCTTTCAGGAAGTATAAAATAAAAACCGTGGAGAACAAACACACCCATTTAGTTCCAGAAGAACTGGAACAATTAGAACGTTTGAGCCTGACGGGCAAGCATATGAAACTGCAAAAGTCATTGGATGCTTTTCTGTTCTGCTGTTATGCAGGAATGCGATACTCTGATTTTACAAATTTATCAAAGAAAAACATTGTAGACATAAATCAGGAAACGTGGCTTATATATAAATCTGTAAAGACCGGAACAGAAGTGCGGTTACCCCTTTATCTCCTTTTTGCAGGCAAAGGAATTGTAATCCTTAATAAATACCGCAATAATCTGGAGTTTTTTTTCCGCTTAAGAGATAACTCAAATATCAATAAAGACCTGATAATCATTGCAAAGTTGGCAGGATTATCAAAAAAGATTTCATTTCACACAGCCCGTCACACCAATGCAACTTTACTTATATATAATGGTGTAAATATCACTACTGTACAAAAACTGCTTGGTCATAAAAGTGTAAAAACGACACAAGTGTATACCAATATTATGGATATGACGATTGTTCACGACTTGGAAAAAATGAAGCAAGCAGCACTGGGTATTAAAAAAAAACC
>ENA-OQKC01000722-OQKC01000722.1-human-gut-metagenome-genome-assembly--contig:-NODE-722-length-13334-cov-3.971076_pt1 | contig 13334 bp, 11 predicted proteins | sample MGYA00242774_ERZ504790 | MGnify/ENA primary metagenome ERZ504790 (study PRJEB26092, sample SAMD00036419) | human gut metagenome | host: Homo sapiens | study: EMG produced TPA metagenomics assembly of...
ACGAGTTTGCGATGAAGCTCTATCGCGAGCGTCATCGCACCATCGCCAAGTGCACCGAGGACTTCGATCGCGGCCAGTTCAACACCGCGATCTCGGCCGTCATGGAGCTCGTCAACGCGGCGAGCGCCTATCTCAACGCCACCGAGGGTACCGCCCGCGACAAGGCGCTGTGCTACGGCGTGGCTAAGGATATCGTGAGCGTCCTTGCCCCCATCTGCCCGTTCTGGGCCGACGAGCTGTGGCACGAGGCCCTCGGCTGCGAGGGCAACGCCTACACCGCCGCCTGGCCCGAGTTCGACCTGGCCGAGTCCGTTGAGGACACGGTGCAGATCGTCGTCCAGGTGCTCGGTAAGGTCCGCGGTCGTGTCGACGTTGCCCGCGATGCCTCCAATGAGGATATGCAGGCTGCCGCCGAGGCCGCTGTCGCTAAGTGGCTCGAGGGCAAGACGGTCGTCAAGGCCATCTGCGTGCCCGGTAAGCTGGTCAACTTGGTGGTCAAGTAAGCGCTGCGCGCAAAGCTGACATGCAATAAACGAGGGACGGTCCGGTTGGGTCGTCCCTCGTTTTGTGTTGTATGCCCTGCCTAATCATTGCGTCGCGCCGTTTTCTATGGGATGTGTACCAGGTCCCTAAAGTAGACGTTCCCCGTTGCCTCTTCGAACATCCAGATGTTGAGGTAGATGTCGTTGAGGTCGTTGTTCACATCAAAGTCCGGATCGTCGAAGGTGCCCACAAAGATGAGCATGGCGCGCGTTTCCTCGCCCGCTGCGACCTGCTGGCGCATGCGCACATCGCGGACCACGCCGTTGACGTAGGCATAGGAGTCCACATCGCCAAACATCATGTCGACACCGGTGTTGTTGGTCACCGTAAAGACGAGTGCGGCGTCCCCGTAGCCGTCGGTGTCCTTTCCCACGCAGGTAACATGGACGCTCTCGTCTGCCTCAAGGCCGATGGGGAACTGTTCTTGGGAATCGGGACCCAAGCTCTGGGGATCGATTTCGTCTTCGTTGATTTTATCGAAGCTACCCTGTGGCGTCGTTTCCTCGGCAGCTTCGGTGCTTCCGGGAGTCGGCTCAGATGGCCCGGTTTTGCCATCGATATTGCTACATCCCATCAGGGCGAACGAGCAGACTGCGATGGCGAGCGCAGTCGTGCAGAGGGTGCCGAGACGTTTCATGGGTGCCTCCTTGCCGTAGGGTTTAGGAAGGTTGTGCGGCCAATGCGCGCGTCCGGCCTTTTGCTGCAGAATGTCCCTAGCTGTAGTTTGGCCGATGTGCACCCAAGAGCGGAATGCCCATAGGGCCCGATTCGCTTGGCGGGTTGGGACGTTTGGCCCGTTTTGGCCCTTTTGGGGGAGCGCCATATGGGGGTTCTCGCTCAATTATCCGTTTCTTGTGGAGAACCTGTGCTTGCACTCATCTGCAGGTTTGCGTTGTGCTTGCACGTTTCCGCAGCTATTGGTATAGTTTGCTTGCAAATGAAGTTGTAATTGAAAGAAGTGGGGTTTCGGCCCCGCTTCTTTTTTGTATGGATGGAGGTGCCGCAATGGTCAAGACCAAGACCGAGCAGGCGATCATCGACGCGCTCGAGGCCGTCGCTCCCCAGCACGATGTCGACATCGTCGACGTCGAGCTCGTGGGTGCCACCAAGGCCCCCTGCGTGCGCGTGCGTATCGAGGGTGCCGAGGGTCAGAGCCTGTCGCTCAACGACGTCACGGCCAACACCAAATGGGTCGGCGATGTGATTGAGGAGCTCGACCCCATCTCTTCGAGCTATACGCTCGAGGTGTCGAGCCCGGGCATGGCGCGCCCGCTACGCCGCCCGTGCGACTTTGCCCGCTTTGTGGGCGAGAACTGTGAGCTCACCTCCACCGCCACCGAGGGCCGTCGCAAGTACGCCGGCAAGATTGCCGCCGCTACCGAGACGAACGTGACCCTCGAGCTCGAGGGCGGCGAGTCCGTTACCCTCGATTTCTCTGATGTTAAAAAGTGCAAGTTGAAGCCCACCTACGACTTCAAGCCTGCGAAGGAAGGAAAGTAAGATGGCAGCATCCGACATGATGTCCGCCCTGATGGAGCTTTGCCAGGAGAAGCACATCGACCAGCTCTACCTGATCGACCGCCTGGAGCAGTCGCTCGCCAAGAGCTATGCCGAGATCCTGCATCTTGAGTGGGGCGCCAAGGTGACCATCGACCGCACCACCGGCAAGATCTACGTCTACCGCCTGGAGCCGATCGACGATTCCATGGACGAGGAGGGCAACTTCACCGAGTTCGAGGAGATCGACGTCACCCCCAAGAACACGAGCCGCATCGCCGCCCAGCACGCCAAGGCTGAGATCAACGCCATCGTGCGCAACTCCGCCCGCGAGCAGATCTACGAGGAGTTCTCCGGCCGCATCGGTGACCTCATCAGCGGTACCGTGCTGCAGTCCACGCCCGACTTCACGATCGTCAAGATTCGCGAGGGCGTTGAGGCCGAACTGCCGCACTTCGACCAGCGCCGTTACGAGAACGAGCGCAACGAGCGCCCGATGGGCGAGCGCTACCTGCACAACCAGCACATCAAGGCCGTGATCATCGACGTTCGCGACCCCAACTCCAACCTGCAGCCGGTTCGTGGCGAGCACAGCCGTCCGCCGATTGTCATCTCCCGTACCCACCCCGAGCTCATGCGTCGTCTGTTTGAGCAGGAGGTGCCCGAGATCTATGAGGGCACCGTCCAGATCAAGTCGATCGCCCGCGAGCCCGGCCAGCGCTCCAAGGTCGCCGTCCACTCGCTCGATGACCGTCTGGATCCCGTGGGCGCCTGCGTCGGCCCCAAGGGCAGCCGTGTTCGCGCTGTCGTGGGCGAGCTCCGTGGCGAGCGCGTCGACGTCATCCTTTGGGATGCCGATCCTGCCGTCTACGTCGCCAACGCCCTGTCGCCCGCCAAGGTCACCCGCGTCCTCATCGACGAGGAGAAGGACTACGCCGGCGTCATCGTGCCCGACGACCAGCTGTCCCTCGCCATCGGCAAGGAGGGCCAGAACGCCCGCCTCGCCGCGCGCCTGACCGGCTGGCACATCGACATCAAGTCCGAGACCCTTGCCGCCGACATCCTCAAGAACGTTCCCGTTCACGAGGAGCCCGCCGCCGACCTGATCGGTGACGAGGAGGACGAGGACGTCCGCCGCTGCGAGTATGTGTCCGAGGACGGCATCCAGTGCCGCAACCAGGCTCGTCCCGGCTCCCGTTTCTGCGGTGTCCACGACACCGACGCCTTTGATGATGCGGAGGACCTGATCTAGCGCGCGGTCGCGCCGGGCGGGTCCCGGCGCGTCTCCCACGCTCGTTCAGTCTCTAGGCACCCAAGGTGCCAGAAAGGGTAGGTGAAGTCATATGGCAAAAGTCCGTGTGTCCACCCTGGCCAAAGAGTTCGGCATGACCTCCAAGGAACTGATGGGTCATCTCGCCGATATGAAGATTCCCGCTAAGTCCGCTTCCTCCACCTTGGAGGACGCCTATGTCGCCATGGTTCGCAAGCAGCTCGCCTCGGTGATCGAGGCCCGCGCCCAGGAAGTCGAGGCCGCCAAGCAGGCCGAGGAGCAGGCAGCTGCCGCCGAGGAGGCCGCTCGCGCCGCCGAGGCCGAGCGCGAGCGCATCGCCGCCGAGAAGGCCCGCGAGGAGGAGCGTCGCCAGTTTGCCGCAGCCCAGGCTGCCGAGGAGGCTGCCCGCGCCGAGGCCGAGGCCAAGAAGAAGGCCGAGCAGGAGCGCCTTGCCCGCGAGAAGGAGGAGGCTGCCCGCGAGGCCCAGCGCCGCGCCGTTCCCGCTTCCGACTCCGGTTCGCGCTTCCGTTCGCTGCTCGACCAGATCGCCGCACAGGAGACCGTTCTCAAGGAGAAGAAGAACGCCGAGGACAAGGCCAAGGCCGAGCGCGCCGCCGAGCGCGGTAACCGTCGTGGCGGCAACAACGACCGCCGCGGTGGTCGTCGTAACGATCGCAACGCTTCCGACAACAACTCCGAGCGCAACGCCTCCGAGAGCCGTCCGCACAGCCATCGCACTAACGCCAGCAACAACGTTGCTGCCGGCATGGACTTCCCCAACCCCGATAAGCAGGGCAAGGGCAAGAAGCGCAAGGGCGGTCACAACAACGAAGAGGACCACTACAGCCGCATGGCTCGCGAGGCCGAGGACTACAGCCGCGAGAAGGTGCTCGAGGAGGCTCGCGCTGCCGTCGAGGAGGCCTCTCGCGAGTCCACCGGTCGCCGCAAGAAGCGCAAGGAGAAGCGCGAGCGCGAGGCTGCCAAGGCTCAGGAGGAGCGCAAGATAGAGGAGGCGCTGGCCCAGGGCGTGAACCCCGAGGACCTCGACGCCATCAAGGTCTCCCAGGGCGTTACCGTCCAGGAGCTTGCCGAGGCGCTCGACGTTCCGGCCAACGACATCATCAAGCGCCTGTTCCTGCTGGGTACGCCGCTCACCATGACGCAGTCCATGTCCGACGACCTCGTCGAGCTCGTCGCCGACGACCTGGGCCGTCAGATCAAGATCATCACCCCCGAGGACGGAGAACACCTTCTCGTTCTACGATGATCCTGCGGACCTTAAGCCGCGCGCCCCGGTCGTCACCGTCATGGGTCACGTCGACCACGGCAAGACGTCGCTGCTCGACGCCATCCGCCACACCGGCGTTGCTGCCGGCGAGGCGGGCGGCATTACGCAGGCCATCGGCGCTTCGCAGGTCATGATCAACGACCGCAAGATCACCTTCATCGATACCCCGGGTCACGCTACCTTTACGGCTATGCGTGCCCGTGGCGCCAAGGTGACCGACATCGTCATTCTGATCGTGGCTGCCGACGACGGCGTCATGCCCCAGACCGTCGAGTCGATCAACCACGCCAAGGCCGCCGGCGTACCCATCGTCGTCGCCGTCAACAAGATCGATAAGCCGGGCGCCAACCCCGACCGTGTGCGTCAGGAACTCACCGAGTACGGCGTCATCCCCGAGGAGTGGGGCGGACAGAACATGTTCGTCAACATCTCGGCCAAGCAGAAGATCGGTATCGACGACCTTCTGGAGACCGTGCTGCTCCAGGCAGACGTGCTCGAGCTCAAGGCCAACCCGGACACCTTTGCCTCCGGCAACGTCCTCGAGGCCAAGCTCGACAAGGGCCGCGGCTCGGTCGCTACCGTGCTCGTGACCCGCGGTACCCTGCACGTGGGCGATACGCTGGTCGCCGGCCTTACCTACGGCCGCGTCCGCGCCATGCTCGACCCCAAGGGCCGCGCCGTCACCGAGGCCGGTCCCTCCGACGCCGTCGAGATCCTGGGCCTGCAGTCCGTGCCCAACGCCGGTGACGAGTTCCGCGTGTTCGAGGACGAGCGCGAGGCGCGCGCCCTTGCCGACGAGCGTTCGCTCAAGGCCCGTATCGAGGAGCAGAGCCGCGTCAAGCACGTCACGCTCGAGAACCTCTTCGAGACCATTGCCGACGCCGAGGTCAAGGAGCTCAACCTGATCATCAAGGCCGACGTCCAGGGTTCCATCGAGGCCCTTCAGGACTCGCTCGACAAGATGGATCAGTCCGAGGTTCGCATCAACACGATCCACTCCGCCGTTGGCGCCATCAACGAGACCGACGTCGTCCTGGCCGACGCTTCCAACGCCATCATCATCGGATTTGGCGTCCGTCCCGACGGTAAGGCCCGCTCCGCCGCCGAGCGCGAGGGCGTCGAGATCCGTTGCTACGACGTCATCTACAAGTGCCTCGAGGAGCTCGACGCCGCCCGTATCGGCATGCTCAAGCCCACCGAGGTCGAGGTCGCCACGGGTACCGCGACCGTCCTGGACACCTTCAAGGTGCCCAAAGTCGGTATCGCCGCCGGTGTCCGCGTCGAGGAGGGCGAGATCGCTGCGACCGATTCCGTGCGCCTGGTGCGCGACGGCATCGTGGTCTTCAACGGCAAGATCGCCTCGATGCGCCACTACAAGGACGAGGCCAAGAGCCTCAAGAGCGGTTCCGAGGGCGGCATTGGTCTGGAGAACTTCCAGGACATCAAGCCCGGCGACCAGATCGAGGGTTACCGCATCGACCAGGTTGCCCGTACCGAGTAGGGGGTAGCGCTATGAAGCAAACGCAGGCAACCCGCCGTCTGGGCGAGCAGCTTCGCGAGAAGCTCGGTTATATCCTACTCTTTGAGGTTTCCGATCCGCGTCTCGACCTGGTTACTTTGACCGCGGTCGAGGTCGCGGTGGACCGTTCGTTCGCGCGCGTGTACGTGTCGTGCGATGCGAGCCGCTACGACGAGGTCATGGAGGCGCTCGCTAGCGCTAAGGGCCGTATTCGCAGCCTGTTGGCTCGCTCGCTCGATTGGCGTGTCACGCCCGAGCTCGATTTTCGCATCGATCGCTCGACCGATGAGGCCGAGCGCATCACGCGTGCGCTGGAAAACGTTCCCGCCACGCTTGCGATCGAAAAGGACGAGGACGGCTATCCGATAGCGGATGCCGCCCAGGAGGCAGCTTTAGATGACTAATTCCGCCGACCTCGCCTCGTGCGAGTCTGCAGATATTCAGCGACGCATCCTCGAGCTCATCGAGGGTGCGTCCTCCATTGCGATTTCGGGACATACTTCTCCCGATGGCGATGCCTTGGGCTCCGTGTTGGGTCTGGGCCTTTCGCTCATGAAGTTTTTTCCCAACAAGGACATTGCGCTGTTGCTGGCAGACGATGACCCGGTTCCGCGCATCTACCGCTTTATGGAGGGTGCCGACCGTTTGGTTCCGGCATCTGCGTACACCGGCAATCCTGACCTGTTCATCTCGGTGGACGTGCCGGTCGTCGAGCGCCTCAATAATTCCGCCGAGGTGCTTCGTCGCTCCAAGCATGTGGTGTGCTTCGATCACCATCCGGCGCGCGAGGAGTTTGCCGAGCTGAGCCTGAGGCGTGTTGAAGCTGCAGCCTGCGCTATGATCATCGACCGTTTCTTGGACAATTGCGGCATTGTCGCACGTGATGGCGTTGCAACCTGCCTGCTGTGTGGCTTGGTTACCGATACCGGCCGTTTTCAGTACCAAAACGCCGACGCCGCCGCGTTCCATGCTGCTTCGCGCCTGGTGGCGCATGGCGCCAATCCGGCTCGTGTCGCACTCGAGGTCTATCAGAGCATGCGCGTCGAGTTTTTGCACCTCAAGTCCATTGTCATGGGCCGTATCAAGACGGTCGCGCACGGGCGCGTGGCGTATAGCTATGCCTTCCAGGGCGACCTTGAGGCCTGCGGCGTCACCTCGGATGAATGTGACGGTCTGGTCGATGTGGTGCGTTCGGTGATGGGCGTCGAGGTCTGCCTGTTCTTAAAGGGCATCGACGGCGATACCAAGGTGCGCGGCAACCTGCGCTCCAAGGGTGACCTCGATGTGTCCGAGATCGCTGCCAACTTTGGCGGTGGCGGGCATCATGCCGCCGCCGGCTTTTCCAACAACGGAACAATTCGCGAGACGCTCGCCGTGGCACTTCCCATGCTGGCCGAGCTGGTGGGGGAGGATCCCGCTTCGGTGACCGTCGAGCTTTAACTTTTTGGATGGTACATGGCTCGTCGTACGCCTTCTCAACTGAATATGCTGCTCGCCGTCGATAAGCCGGTGGGCTGCACGTCCCACGATGTGGTCTCGCAATGCCGACGCGCCCTCCATGAGCGGCGCGTCGGCCATGCCGGCACGCTCGACCCCATGGCATCCGGCGTCATGGTGGTGGGCGTGGGCCAGGCTACTCGTCTGCTGGGCATGCTAACCCTCGATACCAAAAGCTATGTCGCCGACATCTCGTTTGGCGCCGAGACCAATACCGATGATGCGGAGGGCGAGGCGGTCCGCACGGTGGCTGTTGCCAACGAGCTCCGCGATCCTGCCTATGCTCGTGAGCGCTTGGCCGCCATGCTGGGCCCGCAGATGCAGGTGCCGCCGGCGTTTTCTGCTATCTCGGTCAATGGCGTTCGCGCCTACAAGTCTGCTCGCGAGGGCAATGCGGTGGACCTACCTCCGCGCCCCGTCGAGGTCTATGCCGCCGACCTGATCGCCGTGGGCGGCGAAGGTGATACGTGTGTGTGGACCGTGGCGTTCTCGGTGAGCAAGGGCACCTATATCCGTGCGCTCGCTCGCGACCTGGGCCGCGCTTGCGATAGCGCCGCGCATATTTCCGCGCTGCGCCGCACGGCTTCCGGTGTTGTTTCCATTGGCGCTTGTCATGCGGTCGAGGAGCTTTCTCCCGAGTCCGCGGCTGGCTTTGCCCTGGATCCCATTGCGGCCCTGGGCGCCACACGTGTTGACTTGCCGGGCAATCTTGCCGACGACCTGCTCTGCGGCCGACGCATTCCCGTTGAGCGTGCGCTTGCCGATTTCGATTCCTCGAAGGCGCCGTTTGCGTTGGTGCTCGATGGGGGACTCAAGGCGCTCGCCCGCATTGAGGGCGGCCGCTTTGTTATGGAGCACGTGTTTCCGCAGGCAGTCGGCGGTGTTCGATGATGTTGTCCGCTCGCGAGCTCGCGCGTGTCTTTTTCGCGGGCGAGTCGGACGAGGCTCGCATCGTTGCTGCCGATACGTTTGATGAGTGTGAGCACTTGGGTGCCGCATCGATTGCCATTGGCGTGTTCGACGGCGTTCACCGTGGACACCAGGAACTCATCGAAGCGCTTGTCCGTGATGCCCGTGCCCATGGCTGTAAGGCGGTCGTGGTTACCTTCGATCCCGACCCGGACGTTGTGGTGAGCCCTTCGCCCGCTCAAAAATTGATGACGACGGCCGACCGTCTGCATGCCTTGGCTCAGACTGGGGTCGATACAGTGGTGGCCGTTCCCTTTACGCCTGAGGTTGCGGCACTCGACCATGTCGGTTTTCTCGCACTGCTGTCACGCGTAGTCGACATTCGCTCGATTCGCGTTGGCAGTGACTTTAGGCTGGGTCGTGGCGGTGCTTCTGGTGTTGCCGAGATGCGCTCCTGGGGTTCCGAGCACGGCGTTGACGTGTATGGTCACGACCTGCTTTGCGAGGGCGGTGAGGCCATTTGCGCCACCCGCATTCGTCATGAGCTGGGACAGGGCCATGTGGAGCTTGCTGCTGAGTTACTCGGCCGTCCGTATATGGTGCGCGGCGGTGTTATTCGCGGCCGTCACGAGGGTTCTGGCATGGGCTTTCCCACGGCAAACTTGCATGTTCCCGACGGCATTCAGGTGCCAGCCGATGGCGTGTATGAGGGTCTGGTGCTGGTCAATGACATCGTGTGGCCCGCTGCCGTGAACGTCGGACTGCCGCCGACGTATGCCGACGATGCCGCTTCGGCGCATCTCGAGGCCAACTTAATTGGTTATACGGGCGACCTGTACGGCGCTTTCGTTTCGCTGGCGTTTACGCGCTGGCTGCGTCCCTCGCGTGTGTTCGATTCGCTGGATGAGTTGATCGCGACCGTCGAGGGTAATATCGAAGATATTCGTCACAACTTGGGCGATCAGGGGGTGAGCATCCGTGATTAGCGATGAGGAAAAAGACCAGGTACGCGCTGCGTCTGACTTGGTTGCCATCGTGCAGGAAACGGTTGAGCTCAAGCCCCGCGGCCATGAGTTTTGGGGCTGCTGCCCCTTCCATGGCGAAAAGACGCCGTCCTTCCACATTATTCCCGCCACGCAGGTGTGGCATTGCTTTGGCTGCGGCGAGGGTGGCGACGTCTTCACCTATATCATGAAGCGCGAGAACCTGAGCTTTCCCGAGTCAATCCGTTATTTGGCCGATCGCGCAGGTATTGAGCTGCACGACACCGGAGATCGCCGCGAGCGCGGTACTAAGCGTGCCCGCATCTACGATCTGTGCGCCGAGACCGCCCAGTTCTACCACACCATGCTTATGCGCGGTATGGACGGTCGTCCGCGCGAGTACTTTGCCAGCCGCGGCATGGGTGGCGACGTCTGCCGCCGCTACTGCCTGGGCTTTGCACCAGGCCGTAACGCGCTGGTGTCGCACCTGTCCCAGGCGGGTTTTACCCCGCAGGAGATGATCGACGCCAATGTTGCCGTGAGCCGCGGGCGCGGGCAGCTTGCCGACCGCTTCTACGACCGTGTGATGTTCCCCATCTTTGACGAGCAAGGTCACAACATTGCCTTTGGCGGTCGCATTATGGGCGACGGCCAGCCTAAGTACCTCAACACCGCCGAGACGAGCGTGTTTCATAAAAAGCGAAACCTCTACGGTTTTAATTGGGCCAAGGAGTTTATCGTCGCGCAGGATACCGCCATCGTGGTGGAGGGCTATACCGATTGCATCGCCTGCTGGGAGGCGGGGATTAAAAACGTTGTCGCCACGCTGGGCACCGCGCTCACGGAGCATCATGTAAAGACGCTCACCCGCTTTGCCAAGCGCATCGTGTATATGTTCGATGGCGATGCCGCGGGCCAGAAGGCCGCCCGCCGCGCGATTCAGTTTATCGAGCAGGATTCGATGGACCTGCGCTGCGTGGTACTGCCCGACGGCAACGACCCTATGGAGTTTATTACGGCGCACGGCGGCCAGGAGCTGCAGGCGCGCATCGACGCGGCCGAGCCGCTCATGGACTTTGTCTACCGTTCGCTGCAGGAGTCGAGCGACATCACCACGCCGGGCGGTCGCGCCAAGGCGCTCGAGGATGCGCTGACGCTCATCTATCCGCTGCGCGATAGCTATATGATCGACACGTACTTTATCCAGATTGCCGACCTGCTGGGTTTGGATCTGGAGACCGTGCGCGCGAGCTCGGGCCGTGTGTTTCGCGATGTCGCCAAGCGCGAGGATGCGGAACGACGTCGTGAGCAGAACTATGAGCGTCAACGCGCGCAAGCTGAGCGCGCGGGCAGCGCGGGCGGTCGGGCGTCTGGTTCGCAGGGGACGTCTCGCGGTGCCTGGGCCACGGGTGCGACGCCACCGGTGTCCGCACCGGTCGAGGAGGACCCGTACGACTACGTCCCGCTCGATGCCTATGGTGCTGCACCAGTGGAGGTCGTTGACGACTTGCCGCCGATCGATGTGCCTGATGGTATGGGCGCTGTGCCTGCGGCTGACGGTTCGGGCGCACCGGCTGCGGCGGCGCCGATGGTTCTTACCGATCTTGAACGCAAGTCCTTGGCAGGGGAGCGCGAACTGTTGACGATGCTCACGAGCTACCCCGACCTGTTCCGCACGTATGCCGACCGCATCTGCTCCATCGAGTGGGTTGACCCACGTCACGAGTCCATCGCATGGGCCGTTCTGGCAACGCCGCCGGGAACCGATCCTGCAGCCTGCATGGATGCGGCACGCTCGGTGTGTCCCGAGGCGGCAACGCTTGTGAGTGCCGGGCGCATCTCGGCGACGAGCAAGCACCCCACCGAGACGAACATCGCGTTTATGCTCGATACGCTCGAGCTCTACACCATCAAGCGTCGCATGCGTGCCGCACAGGCCAAGCTGCGCCAGGACCGTTCGCTCGATGATGAGGCCCGTCGTGCGCTGACCGTGCAGGCCGCGCAGGACTCGCAGCGTCAGCGCGAACTGCAAAAGTCGATCGGCGGCGTGGCGGATCCGTTTCGTTTGATCGGCCTGGAGGCCGCAGGCACCGAACAAGCCTAGATGTTGTGGTCAACCAGCGTATTCTCGTCTATATCCAGCTTTCTTTTTGGGTATAGACGTCAATGTGTGTGCTAAAGTATTGAGTCCTGTGGACTATGAAGGGAGAATCTGTGCCAAAAAAGACTGAGAGCACGGGTACTGGGCTGGAATCCTACGTTGCAAAGCTCATGGGCAACGGCTCAAACAGGACTTCGGTAACCGAGGACGAGATTCAGGTCGCCCTGAAGGATATCGATGTTTCTGACGAGCAGCTCACCGCGGTGTATTCCGCGCTGCGCAACAGCGGCATCCAGATTATCTCCGCGAGCGGTAACGACGACGCCCCCATGGACGTCGACGATGACGATAACGATAACGATACCGATACCGATACCGACGATTTCGATGACGACGACGAGCACGATTCCGGCTCGCTCGACGATCACGAGCTCAAGATGGCCCGCCAGGCCGACGCCGAGATGGGTTCTTCCAAGAGCAAGAAGAAGCGCACCGTGCGCACGTCCCGTTCGCGTTCGCGCGTGCGCGGCATCGATGCCTCCACGGTGATGCTGACCGGCGACCCGGTCCGTATGTACCTCAAGGAGATCGGCAAGGTCGACCTGCTGACCGCCTCCGAAGAGGTCGATCTGGCCATGAAGATCGAGGCCGGTCTCGATGCCACCGAGAAGCTCGAGGCTGCCGATGCTGGTGAGCTCGAACTCACGCGTGCCGAGATGCGTCGTCTTACGCGCATTGAGAACGTGGGCCTCGAAGCCAAGCAGGCGCTCATCAGCGCAAACCTGCGTCTGGTCGTCTCCATCGCCAAGCGCTATGTCGGCCGCGGCATGCTGTTCCTGGACCTGATTCAGGAGGGCAACCTCGGTCTGATCCGCGCCGTCGAGAAGTTCGACTACCAGAAGGGCTTTAAGTTCTCCACGTACGCCACGTGGTGGATCCGTCAGGCCATCACGCGCGCTATCGCCGACCAGGCCCGTACCATCCGTATTCCCGTGCACATGGTCGAGACCATCAACAAGCTCGTCCGCGTGCAGCGTCAGCTTCTCCAGGACCTGGGTCGCGACCCGACCCCCGAGGAGATCGGTGCCGAGATGGACATGAGTGCCGACCGCGTCCGCGAGATCCAGAAGATCTCGCAGGAGCCCGTGTCGCTCGAGACCCCCATCGGCGAGGAAGAGGATTCCCAACTGGGCGACTTTATCGAGGACTCCCAGGCCATCGTTCCGCCCGATGCCGCCAGCTTCTCCATGCTGCAGGAGCAGCTCACCCAGGTGCTCGATTCGCTTGCCGATCGTGAGCGCAAGGTTATCGAGCTGCGCTTTGGCCTTGTCGACGGACATCCCCGTACGCTCGAGGAAGTCGGCCGCGAGTTTGGCGTCACGCGCGAGCGCATCCGCCAGATCGAGTCCAAGACCCTGGCGAAGCTCCGCCACCCGAGCCGCAGCAGCAAGCTGAAGGATTACATCGAGAGCTAGTCAAGCAAGAAGCGCCCTCAAGCACATCTGCTTGAGGGCGCTTTCATGTAGTCGTTGGGGACGTTCTTGAATGACTAGTCGTTTAAGAACGTCCCCAATGACTGGGTCGTCCCCAATGACTAGGTGGTTGATTTCCGATCTCAGCCGAACACATTGAGCAAATAGGCCGTTCCCGCACCTAGCCGAACGCCCCCGCTGCCCCTCCCGGGGCCCGGGGGCGCCGTTTTCCCAGTTGAAGGAACGGTGGAGATG
>ENA-OQKC01000725-OQKC01000725.1-human-gut-metagenome-genome-assembly--contig:-NODE-725-length-13315-cov-3.883910_pt1 | contig 13315 bp, 8 predicted proteins | sample MGYA00242774_ERZ504790 | MGnify/ENA primary metagenome ERZ504790 (study PRJEB26092, sample SAMD00036419) | human gut metagenome | host: Homo sapiens | study: EMG produced TPA metagenomics assembly of...
GTGTCCTGGCCGATCAGCACGATCTCGCGCACACCGCCGGCAACCAGATCGCGCACCTCGGAGATGATGCTCTCGGCATTGCGCGAATGATAGCGGCCGCGGATGTAGGGAATCATGCAGAAGCTGCAGAAGCGGTTGCAGCCATCGGAAATCTTGACGTAGGCGACAGCACCCTCGACGGTACGTTTGACCTGCGGGATATAGGCTGCAATCTCACGCTCGACACCCAGCACGCCATCGATGACCGCCACGATGCCGTCTTCCTCGTCAGCCTTCACAAAGGCAGCGACCTCGGGCAGCTCGTCAGGCAGGTCATCGCCATAGCGCGACGGCACGCAGCCGCACATGACGATGGGGCAAGAACGAACGCCGTCCTGAACCTCGTTGGCGAGCTCGAGCGTGGTCTCGATGCTCTCGGACGTTGCGGAGGCGAGGAACGAACATGTATTGACGATGGCGATATCGGCATCCTGCGGGTCGAATGCCTCCTCGTAGCCCGCGGCGGTCAAAAGAGAACGCATGCGGTCGGTGTCAACCTCGTTCTTAGCGCACCCGAGGGTGATGTAGAGCACGGAGCCCAACGGTGTATCCATGTTGGAGAGCGGTCCTTTCGATTGATATTAGCGGTAGTTGGTGAACTGCAGCGGCTGGCCGTAGTCCTGGTCGCGCAGGAACTGGATCACGGTCTGCAACGCGTCCTTCGAAGCAGAGGAAACACGCAGTTTGTCGGCCTCGATGGTCACCTTGACCTTGAGCTTTTGGTCCTTGATGTCCTTGTTGATCTTCTTGGCGGTCGCCTGGTCGATACCCTCGACGATATGGCCGAGCACGCGCACGGTGCCGCCCGACGCCGCCTGCGGAGCATCCCACGAGACAGCCTTGAGGTCGATGCCGCGCTTGATGAGCTTGGAGCTCAGCACGTCGATAATCTGCTTAGAGACAAAGTCAGCCGGGGCGCTGATCGTAAAGAGCTTGTCGCCCTTCGAAAGCTCGATCGTGGCGCCGGAATCCTTAAGGTCATAGCGCTGGGAAATCTCGCGCGTGGTCTGCTGGAAGGCGTTGTCGACCTCTTGCATGTTGACCTCGGACACGACGTCGAAGCTGGAATCTTTAGCCATGATGTTTCCTTTCGCGTACGAGCGGCTTAGTAGCTATCGTACGAATAGTCGGTAGAATCGGTGGGCGTCTGACCGTCAGTTGCGGTATCGGCGCCATCCGCGGACTGGGCATCGGTGCCGTCGGTGGTATCGGTACCATCGGTGGTGTCGGTGCCATCAGAACTTTCACCATTCTCGGAATCAGTCGTCTCCTTCTTAGGAACGGTGATCGTCACACGAGCCACGCCCGAGGTCTTGGTATCGTAACGGACCTTTTCACCGTTCTTGGTAACGGTAACATCGGAAGGCTTGGACGTGGTGATCTCGATCGAGGACTCGGGCGTGTACTCCTGCTCAAAGGGGCCAGTCGCCTGAGCGCCATAGACCGACTTGCCGTCGACCTTGACCTCAATCCACGCGGTCTTTCCCTTGGCAACGGAAACTTTGACCTTCGTGACCTCGTTCTCTTCCTTCTTGGCCGTCGTCTTGGTAGCGTCCGAATCAGTCGACTCATCCGTCGGCTCATCGGTGTCTTCGTCCTCGTCGACCGTTTCGGTCTTCTTAGAAGACTTCTTGGTCGTCGTCTTGGTAGCAGTGGGCGTCTCGGGCGTGGTCTCGGGCGCCGAAGATGCGCAGCCGCGCAGAAGCACCACGATGAGCACGATCAGCAGCAACGCCACGGCACCGATGCCGGCGTAGACGATACGCGGATCGAGCCCGTTGTTTTGAGGAGTACGCGATCCGCCGCGTCCACGACCGGAACTGCTGCGGCCGCCTCCCTGAGGCATACAACCACGATTGCTATCGGAACGGCCGCGATAGCCGCCCTGGCCCTGAAGGCTGCGCTGACCCGAGCGGGGCGCAAGTTCACCGCGGCCTTGATAGCCACGTTGGCCCGAACGCGGAGCCGAAGAGCGCTGGCCATACGGCTGTGATTGAGAGCGAAGACGCGGCGTCACCCGCGTGGTATCGGCATCCGCATAGCCACCGCGAGAGCGTCCGGTGGAGACACCACGGTGACCGCGATCGGAATAGCCGCCGTCGCCGTAGCCGGCACGAGGGTCACGCGCCACGCCGCGGGCAGCGGGAAGTGCACGGTCCTCGGGCATCGGCGTACTGCGGAACCGGTCACGCTGTGAGCGAATCTCCTCGCCCGAACCCGTCTCAGTAATATAACCGGCCTGCTGAGGACGCAGTCCATAGCGGGTCGAACGACCGCCCTGAACCATCAGGAAGCGCCCGTTATCGACCGAGGAACGCGAATTGACGTAGCCGGCGGCGTCCTGAAAACGACCGCCCTGCTGCGACGTTTCGCGTTCGTATGCCATCAGGTCGTCAAAGTAGGCATTGACGACCTCGCGCGGATTGAGGCCCAAAAAGCGAGCATAGCTCGAAATCATGCCCTGCGCATAGCCGCGCGGCGGCATCGAAGCAAAGTTACCGGTCTCGAAAAACTCGATGATCTGCGGCCTGATTTTGATGGTGTTGGCGACTTGCTGAATGGAAAGGCCCATTCGGCGACGCTGCTCGAGCAGCATGTCACCAAAGCGTGCAGCCATCAGAATCCTCCAAACTCACGATCTTCACGTGCCATCTCGGCGTCGACAGATTCCAGCGCGGCAAGACCATCTTCGTCCAGCAGAACCTCGCGCGGCTTGGAACCGTCGGGCGGGCCGACGACACCCTTTTCTTCCAGCATGTCCATAATACGCCCGGCACGAGCATAGCCAACCTTCAGACGACGTTGCAGGCCAGATGTGGAGCCAAGCTGCGATTCCACCACAATATGGGCGGCTTCCCAAATGAGCGGATCATCGTCTTGCGGCTCGGCGACTCCGGTGCGAACAATGCCGCCGCCACCCGCCATGGACATGGAAGCGGGCGCCACGGCAGACAGGATCTCCTCGTGGTAGTCGGGCTCGCTCTGCGACTTGACGAACTCGACAATCTCGTTGATTTCGTCATCCGAGACAAAGCAGCCCTGGATACGGCGGGGCTTGCCCCAGTCGACCTTGGAGAACAGCATGTCGCCCAAACCGGTGAGCTTTTCGGCACCCATCTGGTCGATGATGACGCGCGAGTCGATGCCCGTGGCGACGTTAAAGGCGATGCGGTTGGTGATGTTGGCCTTGATAAGGCCCGTCACCACATTGGAACTGGGGCGCTGCGTGGCCACGATAAGATGAATACCGGCGGCACGGCCCAGCTGAGCAATACGCACGATCGAGGCCTCGACATCCTTACCGGCGACCATCATCAGGTCCGAGAGCTCGTCAATGATGATGACCAAGTAGGGCATCTTTTGCGGCGGGTTGTCGTAATGCTCAAACTCGCCGGCGGCCTGCTTTTCGTTATAGGTCGAAATCTTACGAACGTTAAGGCGCTCGAAGACCTTCAGGCGACGCTCCATCTCGGACACGGCCCATTGCAGGGCGCTCGCGGCCTGCTTGGGCTCGGTCACTACAGGCACGTAAAGATGCGGCAGACCGTTATAGCCCGCAAGCTCGACGCGCTTGGGGTCGACCATGATCAGGCGAACGTCCTCGGGAAGGGCGCGCATGAGCAAGGTCGTGATGATGGAATTGATCATCACCGACTTACCAGAACCGGTCGTACCGGCAATAAGCAGGTGGGGCATCTTGGCGAGGTCGGCGACAACCGGCGTGCCCTCGGCATCGCGGCCGATGGCCAGCTCGAGCGGACCGCCCTTCACATAGGGCAGCACGTCGCCCAGGTTGACGTTCTGGCGCTTGCGGTTGGGAATCTCGATGCCCACGAGCGAGGTGCCGGGGATCGGGGCAAAGATACGCACCGACTGGGCAGCGAGCGAAAGCGCGATATCGTCCTCGAGGCTCGAAATCTTGCTCACGCGCTCGCCCTCGCCAGGTTGCAGCTTAAAGGTCGTCACCGTGGGGCCGGCGATCCAGCCGACCACGCGGGCACTACGACCAAACTCCAGCAAGGTGGACTGAAGAGACTCGGCAGTCTGTTCCAGCTCCTTGTCAGAAGACGCGGAGGAAGCCGACTGCGGGTTGGCATGCAGGATTTCGAGTGGCGGAAGCTTGAGGCCATCCTCTTCTTCGCCCTCGTTATCTGCGGCGCCGCCGTCCGCTCCCCCATCGCTAGCCGCAGCCAATCCGACAGCACTCGAGGCAGGCGCATCGGCAACCTTGGGATGCTTCAAGAAGTCGGGAATCTGAGGTGCTGCCGAGACAAGATTCACGGCAAACGGCGGCTCGGACTCGTCAATCTTATCGGGGTCGTCTTCCATCGAAAGCTGACCGGTTACCTGGTCGCGCTTTGCATGGCGACGCGGAAGCAAAGTTGTCTTTGCGGTCTCAATCGGAGCCTCGTCGTCCTCGTCATCGCCCTCAGTGAGCTCAATCTCGCTATCGGACCAAGACGGGTCGGGCTCACTCGTATTGAGTTTGGGCGCAGCCTTGCCCTTCTTGGCATGGCGGCGCGGCAACAGCGTCGTCTTAGCGCGCTCAGCTTCCACGGCATCGGACACGTCGACAAACGGATCCTCGTCCTCGTCGTCATCGTCCAAAACCGGGTCCACATCGTTGCCCATGACCGTGGTCACGGCAGCATCGGAGCCCTTTTGACGAAGAATGCTCAGGTGAGGACGGGCAACGCCGGGCACCGACAGGGCCTCATCGTCACCCCACGGACTCGCGTTGACGTCGGCACGACGGCGCTCGGCAAAATCTGCCGCACGGTCGCGGGCAGAGCGCAAAACGCCGCCCACCGAAAAGCCGATGATGACCAGGCCCACGACGACAAGGCCCAACAGGACCACCATCGCGATAGGCTTACCCAGGGCATTCTGCAGCGCACTCGCAATAAACGCACCAATGTAGCCACCCGAGGCGGACAGATTTTGCGGCGTGAACATAAGGTCGCACGAGTCGCTCGTACCTGGCACCATCAACGAAAGAATGGAGACGACGGCGATAAAGACCACGGCGCCGCCCGCAACAGAGCGCGCGTTGAGCGGCGAGTCCTCGCCTAAAAAGAGCGTGGCGGCAAACAGCAAAATGACGATCGGCAGCACGTAGGCGCCCAGACCAAAGCCCAAGTGGTAGAAACCGGCAACCGCAGCCGTAACGGGCGCAGTCGCCGGCGAAATCACGGCAATAAAGGACGCAATCGCCAAGACGGCAATGACCACGCCGGCGATATCGCGGTTGGCCGAGGGTTCGACCAAGGGCTCGAAATCATCGAACTCGGACTCGTGACCCTTATTGGCACGCAGATGGGAACCGGCACCCTTAGCAGATGCCGGTTGGTTGTTGGCCTTATTGCCTTTGGCGTTTTGTGCAGATCCGCGCGCCAAACTAAACCTCCATGACGACCGGGATGATCATCGGACGAGTGCGCGTACGGCTCCAGATAAAGTTGGAGAGCGAGTCGCGCACGGCCTTGCGAATGGCATCGGAACCGCTGCTCGTAAAGCTGAACTTGCCCTTCTCGATCGTCTTCATAATGGACGCGGAGGCATCCTCGGAGAACTGGTCGTCGATGGCAAACGAGACGCCGCGGCCCGAGAACTCGATGGCCTCGATCTTCTTGTGCTTGAGCGAGACGATGGCGACGGCCGTGACCATACCGTCGTTGGCGAGCTTCTGGCGATCGCGCAGGACGATGGGGTCGGTATCGCCGATACGCAGGCCGTCGACGTAGACGACGCCGGACTCGACGGGCGTACCGCGTTTGACGATACCGCCGCGCATCTCGAGCGTGTCGCCGTTATCGAGGATAAAGATATGATCGTCCTTGATGCCCATCTTGCGGGCCAGCTGGGCATGGGCGCGCAGATGCACGGCCTCGCCGTGAACCGGCATAAAGTACGTGGGCTTGGCCATGGCCATCAGGAGCTTGAGCTCCTCCTGGCTACCGTGACCGGAGACGTGGACGAGAGCGCGGTTCTTATCCCACACGTCGCAGCCGAGCTTGGCCAGGCTGTTGACGACCTGCTGGACGGCCTTCTCGTTGCCGGGAACGGGAGTTGCTGAGAGGATGACGGTATCGCCCTCGTGGATGGAGAGCGTCTTGTGCTCGCCATTGGCCATGCGGGACAGGGCCGACAGCGGCTCGCCCTGCGAACCGGTGCACATGACGACGATCTTGTCGTCGGGCAGGTTATCGATATCGAAGGCATCGATGATATCGGCATCGTCGATGTTGAGGTAGCCCAGCTCGCGCGCGACGCGGGTGTTGGTGAGCATGGAGCGACCGGTCACAACGACCTTACGGCCGCACTTACGGGCGGCATCGCAGATCTGCTGCAGGCGATGAATGTGGCTCGAGAACGACGCGACGAACACGCGACCCGGGGCGTTCTTGATGGCGTGCAGCAGATTGGGACCAACCTCGGCCTCGGACTTGGTAAAGCCGGGAACCGTGGCATTGGTGGAGTCGGAAAGCAGCAGGTCGATACCCTGCTTGGCAAAGCGGCTGATAGCGGCATAGTCGGGCGTAACGCCGTCGATGGGCGTCTGGTCGAGCTTAAAGTCGCCGGTGTGCATAACGGTGCCCTGGTTAGTGCGAATGAACACGCCCAGAGCGCCGGGGATGGAGTGCGTCATAGAGAAGAAGTCGAGCGAGATGCCACCGAGATTGACATGGCTTCCGCCCTTGACCTCGCGGAACTTGGGCGCGCGGATGCGGAACTCAGAGAGCTTGCCCTCGATAAAGCCAAGCGTCAGCTTGCTCGAGAAGATGGGCACCTTGTTGTTGAGGTCCTGCAGCAGATACGGAAGCGAACCGGTGTGGTCCTCGTGGCCGTGGGTGACGACGATACCGCGGAGCTTCTCCTCGTTCTCCAGGACATAGGTGTAGTCAGGAAGCACCAGGTCGATACCGGGCTGGGAGTCATCCGGGAACATGAGACCGGCGTCGACGAGCACCATGTCGTCGCCGCACTCGAAGACCGTCATGTTCTTGCCGATGCCGTCAAGGCCACCGAGCGGAATGATCTTCAAGGGAGATGATTTTTTAGCTGCCATAGGTTAGTGTGGTTTCCTTTCTTCGAAACGGGTCTGGAACAACCGGCGGGGCGCTTCTGGCAAACCGACCGCCGGGAACGTACAAACATGCATCATAGAGTCGACGCAGTAACCTCAGTATGATACCCATTTGCCCACCAACAGACCACCCATGCATCAAAGCCCCATCTGAACTGGTCCATCCCGCCGGTTTCCCGTGGGGCGGGCACTGATGAAGTTTCCTGCTCTACAGTCCTGCTCACGACGGAGGCCACATTAAGTGGCCTCCTGTTCGTGCGGAACTCGCGATAAACTTCATCAGTGCCCGCCCCACGGGAAACCTGCCAAATAGAGACAGGTTTATTTTGGTCGGTTTTATCTGGGAAGATGCTGCTGCGGCCATCTACAGATCTGTAATCTGACTACTGAATAGACTGTCTAACTAAATAGCGAGCGGCATTAACCAGCCCTTTTGCTTGCGCCCGGGAGGGACGCATATGAAGTTTATCGCGAGTTCCGCACGCAAAGGAGAGCACTTAATGTGCTCTCCGTGCGAGCAGGACTGTAGAGCAGGAAACTTTACCTGCGGCCCCGCCGAGAATAGCAAAAGGGCGACCCCCTTAGGAGTCGCCCTTGTTGAGCTGCTTATGTACGGCTGTTACTCGGCGTCGTGGTGACGGCGAGGCTTTCGGCCTCCGTTGTCGCCGGGACGGCGCGGACGGTCGCTGCGCTCAGAGCGCTCGCGACGCGGACGCTCACGGCGCTGGAAGTGCTCGCCGTCGCCCTCGGAGGCACCCTCGGCACGAGCCGGGGCCTCGGGCTTATCAAGACGATCGAGCGAGATCTTGCCGCGATCGTCGACCTCGATGACGACGACCTTGACCTCGTCGCCCACGTTGAGGACGTCCTCGACCTTCTCCACGCGGCCCTTGGCGACGCGGGAGATGTGCAGCAGGCCGTCCTTACCGGGCAGCAGGTTCACGAAGGCGCCGAAGGGCTGGATGGAGACCACTCGACCGGTGTACTCCTCGCCCGGCTCGGGAACCTTAATGATGAGCTTGATGCGCTCGACAGCCTGATCGACGGACTCGCCGGTGCCGCCGACAAAGACGGTGCCGTCCTCCTGGATGTCGACCGAAGCGCCGGTCTCATCCTGGATACCACGGATGACCTTACCGCCGGAACCGATGACGTCGCGGATCTTGTCGGTCGGAACCTGGATGGAGACGATACGCGGAGCTGTGCTGCGTGTGGTGTGGCGCGGCTCGGGGATCACATCGAGCATCTTCTGCAGAATGAAGGCACGACCCTCCTTGGCCTGCTGCAGGGCGCGGGCCAGGATGTCGAAGGTGAGGCCAGTGGCCTTGTTGTCCATCTGCAGGGCGGTGATGCCCTCGGTGGTTCCGGTGACCTTAAAGTCCATGTCGCCCAGGAAGTCCTCGAGACCCTGGATGTCGGACAGGACCACGGTCTTGCCCTCCTCCTGGATCAGGCCCATGGCGATACCGGAGACCGGGCGCTTAATGGGCACGCCGCCGTCCATAAGGGCGAGCGTGGAGCCGCAGGTCGAAGCCATCGAAGAGGAGCCGTTGGACTCCATGACCTCGGAGACGACGCGGATGGCGTAGGGGAACTCGTTCTCGTCGGGAAGCACCGGAAGCAGAGCGCGCTCTGCCAGGTTGCCGTGACCGATCTCGCGGCGCTTGGGGCTGCCCATGCGGCCGGTCTCGCCGGTGCAGAACGGCGGGAAGTTGTAGTGGTGCATGTAGCGCTTGCCCTCGGTGGGCTCGATGGTGTCCAAGCGCTGGCCCTCGTTGAGCATGCCGAGCGAAAGAACCGAGAGCACCTGGGTCTGGCCGCGCTGGAACAGGCCGGAGCCGTGAACGAGCGGCAGGTAGTTGTCCTTCACCATGATGGGACGGATCTCATCGGCGGCACGACCGTCGACGCGCTCACCGGTCTCGACGACCATGGTGCGCATGGCCTTCTTCTCGAGCTTCTTGAGCGCCACGGGGATCTCGCGCTCCCAAGCGGCCTGCTCCTCCTCGGTGAACTCGGCACGGATGGACTCCTTCAGAGCCTCGACCTTGCCGATACGGGAGAGCTTGTCGGCGTCACGAAGGGCGGCTGCCATCTCGTCGTAGTGGGCGAAGATGCGCTCCTGGACCTCCTCGACGGGCTGGTCGAGCGGGTACTCCTTCTTGACGATGGGGCCGTTAACCTGCTCCCACTCGGCGACGAACTCGTCCTGAGCCTGGCAGAAAGCGGCAAGGGCCTCCTGGCCAAACTTCATGGCGGCGAGCATGTCGTCCTCGGAGATCTCCTCGGCGCCGGCCTCGACCATCGAGATGAAGTCGGCAGAGCCGCCCAGCTCCAGGTCCAGATCGGAGTTCTCGCGCTCCTCGTAGGTGGGGTTGACGATAAACTCGCCGGTCTCCACGTTGCGGCCGATGCGCACGCAGGCAAGCGGGCCCTCGAAGGGCACGCCGCCGAGCGTCATGGCCAGGGAAGCACCCATGACGTTGATGACGTCGAAGGGATTGACCTGGTCGGCGACAAGCGAGGTAGCGACGATGTGCACCTCGTTGCGGAAGCCGTCCGGGAAGCTCGGGCGAATCGGACGGTCGATCATGCGCGCGGTGAGCGTGGCCTTCTCGCTGGGACGGCCCTCACGCTTGAGGTAGCCACCCGGGATGCGGCCGGCGGCGTACATCTTCTCGTTGAAGTCGACGGTCAGCGGGAAGAAGTCGTAGTTCTTACGCTCCTTGGAGACGACCACGGTGTCGAGCATCGTGGTGTCACCCTGCTTGACCAGGCAGGCGCCGGTGGCCTGCTTGGCAAGCTCGCCCGACTCAAAGGTGTAGGTCTTGCCGTACAGCTCAAAGGTCTTGGATACGAGTGTCATTGTTCTCCTTTACCCCGCAGACCCCTTGCCTGCGGGCTTCTCATGTGACGCGGGCCCCCTGCCCCCGCCACGCTTTAGAGCGTGATTGTTCGCGCCCTTACACAAAAAGAGCGCCCCGCTGCGCAGGACGCTCTTAGCATGTACAAATCCTACTGGATGTTGTCGCGGATGCCCAGAGCCTTGATGAGCTCACGGTACTCGACGATGTCGTTCTTCTTGATGTAGGAGAGAAGACGACGACGACGGCCGACGAGCATGAGCAGGCCACGACGGGTGTGGAAGTCCTTCTGGTGGGACTTCATGTGCTCGGTCAGCTCCTTGATGCGCTCAGACAGGATGGCGACCTGAACCTTGGGGTTGCCGGTGTCGACCGGAGTGTTACCGAACTGGGCAGTCAGCTCAGCCTTGCGCTCTTTGGAAACAGTCATTGTTTCACCTTTCGTTTTGCGTCGCTATCGGGCGACTCGATTCGCCTCGGACTGGGAAGCCGCCGGTGGAGCGAGCAACCAAGGTCGAGGTACCAACAGGCCGATATGTTACCACAAGCAGCCCGCGCCTGCGCATCATCACCGACCCAACATGAATTCCATCGCACGGAGGCGCTGATCGGTGTGCGTCGCAGCCCAAACATGCGAAAGCCCAAGCAAGAATGCCGCCGTATGCGGGTCGATTCGCTCGGCCATAAGCGCATCGAAGGTCATGGATATGAGGGCGCGCAGCCATGCGACCTCGCCGGTCGACACGAGCTCGGCACCCGGAACGCTCGACGCGCACGATCCGCACATGAGCCCGCCCGCCTGTGGTGAAAAATACGACAGCATGGGGTCTCCGCACAGCACGCAGGCCGAAAAATCTGGTCGATAGCCAACGTGCGACAGCAGCTTAAAGACATATGCCGCCACAAGTAGATCCATATGCGCCGTGTCGAGCCCGCTGCCCACCAGGGCAAGCGCTCGCTGCGTTATAGCAAAGGTAAACGGGTCCTCGGCGTCCTCGAACGAGCACACGCGCGCGACCTCGGCGATCGCGCTTGCGGCGCAGGTCGTCTCGTAATCGGGCGCAACGCCGAGCGGCGCCTCCATAAGCTCGGCCTGGGAAACCACGTCGAGTGACCGTCCATGTGCGAGCAGCATATCTACCGTACAGAACAGCTCGCAGCGCGCAGCCAGGCGTCCGCCGGGTTTGCGCGCGCCCTTTGCCACGGCACGAACCTGCCGCCCCCGCTCGTCAAGCATCGTCAAGATCAGGTCGGTCTCTTTGAGCTTCGTCTTGTCGAGGACGAGCACCTTGGTGCGATATGTCCGGGAGCCTGCCATGCGCGCCGCGCGTCCTTAGTCCTCGGCGTTGTAGCCAAAGCGGCGAATCTGGGCCTCGTCGTCGCGCCAGCCGGCCTTGACCTTCACGTCCAGCTCCAAAAAGACCTGCGTGCCAAAGATGCGCTCAAGATCGCGACGGGCGTCGATACCGATATGCTTGATCATCTCGCCGCCCTTACCGATGATGATGCCCTTTTGGCCCTCGCGCTCGACGTAAATGGTGGCGTGCACGCGCAGCACCTTCTTGGTCTGCTCAAGCGCATCACAGATCACGCCAACGGAGTGCGGGATCTCATCACGGGTGCGGCGCAAGACCTTCTCGCGCACAAACTCGGCAACGAGCGTCTCATCGGAAGCGTCGGTACCCATATCCTCGGGGAACCAACGCGGACCCTCGGGCAAAAAGTGCGCAACGGTCTCGATAAAGGCATCGACGTTGAAGTTCTTGACCGACGACGTCACGATCTCGTCGTCATATTCCATGAGCTCGTGGGCGGCCTTGAGCTGTTCCATAACCAGGGCGGGATCGGCCTCATCGGCCTTGGTGAGCACCAGGACCTTCTTGGAACGGGAGCATCTGACGCGCTCGGCAACCCAGGCGTCTCCCCTGCCGATCGGCTTGGTGGCATCAATCAAAAACGCGACGACATCGACATCGTTCAGCTCGAACAGCGCGCTCTTGTTGAGCTCGGACCCCAGGCCGTCCTTGGGTTTGTGGATACCCGGAGTATCGACAAAGACCAGCTGGTAGCCGGGACGGTTGACGACGGCGCGCATGCGGCGGCGAGTCGTCTGGGCCACCGGCGAGGTGATGGCGACCTTTTTGCCATAGCAGGCATTAAGCAGCGTGGACTTGCCGGCGTTGGGACGACCGACCAGGGCCACAAAACCGCTGCGGAAACCGGGCTCCACGTCACCAAAGCCCGCGAGGCTGTCGTCCTCGTCGCACAGGGCGTCGAGCTCCTCGTCGCTCATGCCCTCAAACGGGTCGAACTCCTCGACATCCTCGAGCTCCTCGGTATCCACCGCATCCAGGACCTCGTCATCCAAAACTTCATCGGTAGGCTGCATATTGTCGGACATGGGAATCCCTTTCTAAATAAAGCCGAGCGCGCGGGCAAATACCAGCAAGCCCACAATCGCGGCGGTGATGGAAAGAACGTATACGGAGGCGGCGGCGATGTCCTTCGCACGCTTGGCCAGCGGATGGAGCTCCTGGGTCGCCAGGTCGACGATGGCCTCCATGGCGGTATTGCAAAGCTCGCCGTGGATCACCAGGCCGCAACAGATGATAATCGTGGCCCACTCGGCGTTGTCGAACCCCACGATGCAGCCTGCAATGACGGTGCACACGCCCGCCACGAGCATGACCTTAATGTTGCGCTCGGTCTTGACGGCGGTGACGAAGCCCTCCATAGCGTAAGAAAACGACTTTAAGAAGGACGGATGGTCCTTGTTCGATCCAGGAATCATAGACGGCTCCTAGTCGTGGGCGTGGTTGGTGGTGGGGCCGACGTGGACTAGCTTGGGGTCCTCGCCGCGCTCGAGCGCCAAATCGCGCAGGATGGCGTCCTCGCGGGCCTCCATGACCTCGGCCTCGTCGTCCTCGATGTGATCATAGCCCAGCAGGTGCAGCATGCCGTGAACGAGCATCAGACGGCACTCGTCAGCGGGGCTATTGCCAAAACCGGGGGCCTGATGGGCAATAACCTGCGGGGCCAAGATAATATCGCCGAGCTCGAGCGTCTCATCGGCGGGAATGTCATCGTCAAAGGCCGAATCGCACTCAAACGAGAGTACATCGGTGGTGCGATCGATACCGCGCCACTCGTGGTTGAGCTCGTGCATCTCGTCCTCGTCGACATACGAAAGGGAAATCTCGACTTCACGCTCAACGCCCTCGGCGGCAAGCACGACCTCGCAGATGTGCTCCACCTCCTGCGCGTCGAGCAGCGTATCGAGCTCGGCATCGTTGCTGATCAATACACTCAACGGGACTCCTTTCGG
>ENA-OQKC01000727-OQKC01000727.1-human-gut-metagenome-genome-assembly--contig:-NODE-727-length-13263-cov-2.651111_pt1 | contig 13263 bp, 14 predicted proteins | sample MGYA00242774_ERZ504790 | MGnify/ENA primary metagenome ERZ504790 (study PRJEB26092, sample SAMD00036419) | human gut metagenome | host: Homo sapiens | study: EMG produced TPA metagenomics assembly of...
AAGGTTCTTTAGCATGGATGTGTATTACATTAATCATTTAAACGAAAAGATTCTCCTCGACTCTGAAAATGTGATTTTGAAGTATCAAGAGTTGTTCAACTATTCATGGGATGCAGATACAGACAACGGGATAATAACGTCATTTACAAGAGAAATGGCAACATATCCCATTACGGTTACTGTAACCGCGGATTCGGATGAGGAATTTGCGGACATCCTGAATAATTTCCACAGCATCGTTGTAAAAGACATCATAAATCACAAACCCGGGCGGCTGTATATTGGAGATCAGTATTTGTCATGCTATATATCCGGCGATATAAAAACGGATGCGTTTATGGGTGTTCCGATACAGGTTAAAAATCTTACCGTTGTGACGGATCATCCGTTTTGGATTCACGAGGTATCAAGATCTTTCCAGCAGATTATATCGGGGGATGATCCAGAGGGGCATTTAGATTATGAGTATGATTTTGACTATGATTACACAATGCCATATGGCAGTGATTTGATTTGGACAGTAGATCATTTTGCCCCCTGCGAATTTCTTCTGACGGTTTTCGGGCCTGTGACAGATCCGATGATCTTAATTAATGGGCATTCATATCAAGTTTATACGTCCCTGGAAGAGAATGATTACATGCAGATCAATAGCCGGAATAATACGATTGTTAAATATAGGTCGGATGGAGTCCGACAGGATATTTATGATTCTCGAGCAAAGCAACAGTCGGTATTCGATCTGATCACGCCGGGAAATATCCGTGTTGTTTGGTCAGGAAGCTTCGGCTTCGATCTTAAATTATACTGCGAAAGGAGTGAGCCGAAATGCAAGACGAAAGGCAGTTGAACCTTGCGGATCAGAATTTCCGGGATATCCGTCCAGTGATGGGAGCGGAAATTGATATGGCGATTGGATCGGATGAAAACGATTATGAAATCAAGATTCGGCGCGATCAGTGGGATGACCGATATAAGTATGGGAATGTGTTTTACATCAATGATACAGAGTTTGGCGGTATTATCGGGAGGAAGAAGATAAACACGATAGATAGCACAATATCTTTATTTGGCAGGACGTGGAGAGGAATGTTGGAAAAGAAAATCATTCGACCACCCACTGGGCAGGATTATAAGAAAGTATCCGGTGAACTGAGTGCAGTGTTAGATGGTCTGATCGCAGAACATTTCGGTGATTATTTTGTTGTATCCCGAAGTGATACGGGAATATTTGTAACTGATTATCAATTTGATAGGTACTGTACTTTACTGGCGGGTCTCACAAAGATGTTAAAAAGTGTCGGGTATCGGTTACAGATACGGTATGTACAGCAGGAGAGAGGGCAACCCGGATACGTGGAATTGTCGGCAGTACCGATTGAGGACTACTCGGAAAAAATTGAACTGTCACAGGACAGCAGGTTGAACTTTACATTTGATGAAAATAAAAACGGTATCAATCATTTGATTTGCCTTGGAAAAGGCGAATTGCAGGATCGGCAGGTGATTGATCTGTACGTCCAGGAGGACGGCAGTATTGGCAGAGATTTGTTTTATACAGGAATCAGGGAAGTTTGTGGGGTATATGAAAATACGTCAGCAGAGCGTGATGAGTTGGAAGAAAAAGGAAGAGAAAAGCTGGCGAAGCTTATGAACAGAACTATTTTTGAAATGAATGTTGAGCAGTTAAAAATGAATGTTGAGATTGGGGATATTATCGGCGGGCGTGATTACGGCACGGGGATGTATGCGGCAAAGCCGATTGCAAAAAAGATTTACCGGGTAGCGGGAGGAAAGACCTCTCTTGAATATAAAGTAGAAGGAGATGATTAATTATGGAATTAGTAACAGGAAGATCGGGGAAGCCGCACATCACATCACAGCAGGTTCGGCAGCTTCAACAGGGTATTTTTGGGGAGAATGCCTGTATCCTTAATACGGGAAGTATGCTGACACCGGAAGTGCAGAGCTCAAATAAAATCCGTATCAAAGATGGCGCGCTGATGTTTCAGGGTGCTCTCTTTACTGTTAAAGTTGGGGTTTACGATGAGGTAACTATCAACAATGGTAATCAAGGAATGAAGAGAAAAGATGTGATTGCAGTCAAATATACATATGACTCGTCACGAAACATTGAGTCAGGAGAATGGGCGGTTGTGCAGGGTACGCCAGCGGCAAGTAATCCGGCAGTGCCTAGTATGCCGGTAACGGATGGAGATATTCAGGCGGGTGATGCAGAAGTGTATTGTCCGGTATTTGTAATTAATTTGGATGGGATAAATGTTACGGGCGTCGATATCATACCTCCGATGATGGACGACATGTCTACGATAAATAAATATTTGTCACAATTACAGTCGTATCACGATAAAAAGACGCTCACACCGACCGATCTGGGAATAAGGAACGGAGTGTGGGAATCCATAGCAAACAATTCGTATAAAACCGGGAAAACGATACACCTAAATATGGAAATTTATACAGCTGCCACAATAGTTGCAAACTATGTGTATGACAATGTTTTTACAATACCGTCACAGTATCGCCCATTAAATGATACTATCGTAAATGCAATAGCGTCAGATGGGGCGTACAAAAACGCGGTTGCCTGCACAGCTATGGTAAAAGAAAATGGTAATCTGTTTATCTGCATACCCAAAGCGACAAACAATTATCTTTTTATCGACGCGGAGTGGGAAATTAAATAACGCTTATCACTTCCATGTTCCACGCACATAATAGGATAAAGTAAAGCTGGCTTTCCCCCATGATGTTGCGGCGAGCACATGGTATTTAAAACCGGATTTGAAATTGTCGGAAGATCCATAAACATTTCCCCAAATAGCTCCACCACCTCCGATTGACAAAACTGGACGGCATGAAGTTTTGGATGCGACGGGATATTTAACGGGAAACTCGATCGACTGATAGATATTCCCAGCTTTTGCATCGATCGCGCAAGTTAAATTTGAGTCAAACCACATTTCGAGCGTTCCGTCATTCCACTTACGATATTTCCCATTGGGATTGTTACCTTCCTCGACAATGTAGTTTTTAGTTTTCAATGTCTTATCACGTAACTCCGACAAACATTTATTTTCCCAAAAGATTAAGAAAGGATTGATTTTTATGAAGCTTATTTTTAATGATGCAACCGAGATTATTGTTCAGCAGGTTGAATCCCACGGGGATTATCTGCGAATTCTGACGGTTGGAAATACTCCGGAACAGTTAAAGGTGCTGTTTACTGACCCTAGTCGGACAGCCCGCATGATTGTACAAGAGCGAGGGCAGACGATTGCGACCTACAAAGGTTATACGGCATACGATCACGCGGAAATCTACACAGGACAGATCTATGGAGTGGTGTTATACAAGGAGGGGACAACGACCGAGGAACGTCTCACCAATGTCGAGGATGCTGTTAACCAGACAAACACAGGTCTGCAAATGGCAATCGCGGAGTTGACAACAGTGATCGCTACGCTTGCGACTTCAGCAGCGGGGACGCCGCAAGATATAGAGGGAGGTGAAGCAGATGTTTAATGAAAACAGCGTTATTGTAAAAACGTGGGTAAGCCTTGTCCTCGCCGGTACATATACCAGGGAGCAGGTCCCAGGTTTAAGCAATCTTCGGGATGTGGTGTATCAAGTGCTTGATGGAACGAAAGGAGAATAATCATGACATTTACAAAAAACAGTATTTTAGTAAAAACTTGGGTAAGTTTAGTGGTTTCCGGAGTATTTACATTCGATCAGGTTCCAAACCTGTTTAATCTCCGGGCAGTAGTGATCGAGATTACAAACGACCTGGCAGGAGAGTGAGAATGGCGGTAGTATAAATGTATCGTAAGAGACGTAACCACATGGAAATCAGAGCGAGACCGTAACAGGTCTTATTTTTATGCGCTAAACAGACAAGAAAGGAAAGTGAGGTAAGGAATATGAAATATGCGGAAGCGATTATTGACGGATACAATGCGATTGCAGGAGCGATTGTGGCGGTGTTGTCCTACATATTAGGAGAGCACTGGATCTTATTTGCAGCCTTTTTGCTACTTAATGTAGCAGACTGGATAACCGGGTGGATGAAGAGCAAGATGGCCAACAAAGAAAACTCTGTCAGAGGCTGGAAAGGCGTCCTTAAGAAGTTGGGGTACTGGCTTATGATTATGGTTGCGTTTGGGGCATCGGCAATCTTTATCGAGATCGGTAAGGCGATCGGTGTAGATTTAGGGATCACTACACTGCTTGGATGGTTTGTACTGGCCAGCTTGCTTATAAACGAGATCAGATCAATCTTGGAGAACTTCGTAGAAGCTGGATTTAACGTGCCGATTATATTGATTAAAGGTTTAGAGGTTGCAGACAAGGTCGTAAATAAAGATGGAGATTCAGAGGGCGAGTGATCCCTTTGTGAAATTCGTTGAACATCAAAGGACGATATGATAATATAGAACACGGAGCAATCGTGTTGCAGGGTGGCTGACCTCTATTCTACATAGAATGGAGGTGGTGCTGATGGACAAGAATCATTTTGATTTCAAAGACCTCATGGCTTTTGGTATGTTCATTCTGGCATTGCTTACGTTCGTTTTGACGTTTTGTAAGTAATTTTCTACATAGAAAAACCACCCCAAAACTTTGGCTGAGTGTAGGGTGGAATTTCTATTTCGCTATTCACTGAGTTCAACCCCTTGTGGGCGGTTGTTCCTTTGTATTATCAATATACCATTTCGAAAAAAATAATTCAAGTATTTTTAGGAGGCGAGTAATCGTCTTTTTTATTGGAGGAAACATATGTTAAAGATTATGGGAAAAGCTCAGGTATCCGGCAGGAATTATGGTCAGAAGATCATCAGCATTTTGAATGGCATATTATCTATTAAGGCATCAAATAAGACATCAAAAACAGAAAAGGAGAGTACAACCATGAATATCAACACAAGTCTTATCAGTAACAACAACAGCTATGCAGGTCATAAACCGGCATATATCGTAATTCACAACACAGATAACTATGCCAAGGGTGCAAATGCGAAAGCACATGCTAAGGCTCAACATGATGGAAACTTTAAAGGCTATTCTGCACATGTATATGTGGATGACACAGAGGCATATCAGGCGCTTCCGTATAACCGTGGCGCATGGCACGTAGGGGTTAACTACGGCGGTCGGCTGTTTGGTACTGTCAACAACAGAAATTCAGTAGGAATCGAGATGTGTGTCCAGGCTGGCTATAATTATGAGAAAGCTTTCCAGAATACAGTCCGGTTGTGCAAACAGCTTATGAAACAGCTGGGAATCCCGGCAGACAGAGTTGTGCAGCATTATGATGTATGCGCAAAGAACTGCCCGTCAGCGATCCGTGCAAAAGGTGACTGGAACCGGTTCAAGCAGCTGATCGGAGCTGAGACCACCACGCCAACGGTAGACAAGTATTATCGCACAAGAAAGTCCTGGGCTGACAGCAAGAGCCAGATTGGAGCATACAAGAGCCTTGAGAATGCAAAGAAAGAGTGGAAACAGGGCTACACCATCTATGATTGGAACGGAAAAGCAGTGTATCCTGTGCAGACTTCAAAAAAGGCAGTAGTTCTGACAGGAAAATTTGAGACCCAGCTTCCGATCATCCGGAAAGGGGATTCCGGCGTTGCAGTTTCCGTGCTGCAGTCTGTACTTGGTGTTACTGTGGATGGCCATTTCGGAGACGATACAGAAGCATCTCTGAAAGTTTTCCAGAAAAACACAGGCGTAAAGGTAAGTGGAACCTGCGGTATTGATTCCTGGAAAAGGGTGATCGAACACATGAAAGCCAACACTCATAATTGAGAAAAACATTTGCATTTTTAAGGAAAATATTGTAATCGACAAAATAATAGAAAAACTTCTATACATTTTTGCGGGAATCAGTTATAATAAAAGAAATTGCGGGTTGTAAGACCGGCAATGCAGAGGAATGTTATTGAGGAAATTACCAGTAACAGATAAATTCAGGAGGCTTTACGAATGGCGGTAAAGAATACAGCACAGGTTGTTATCGATGGAAAGATCATTACTCTGGGCGGGTATGAGTCCGAGGAATATTTTCAGAAGGTTGCAGCCTATATGAATAATAAGATCAGTGAGCTGAGTCAGATGCCGGGATACTCCAGACAGGCCATGGAGACCAAGCATACACTGCTCAGTCTGAATATTACAGATGATTATTTTAAGGCAAAAAAACAGGCGGAGATTTTTGAACAGGATCTGCAGCAGAAAGACCAGGAGATGTATGATCTGAAACATGAACTGATCTCTTTGAAAATGCAGATTGAAGAGGCGAAGAAGGCAGAACAGGAAGCTCAGGAACAGAAGAATCTTCTGGACGGTAAGGTGAAGGAGCTGGAGAAAGAACTTGATGAACTGCTTAAATAAGGAGGGGGGATTGCTTCGGTAATCCTCTTTTGTTTTATGGTCATCGGATTGATTAACAGATGGGAGATGAGGGAATACTGTGAAAAATATGATAACAGAACTGCTCTCGCCGGCAGGTTCTTATGAAAGCTTTGAGGCAGCTATTGGTGCCGGGGCTGATGCGGTATATGTAGGGGACCGGCTTTTGGAGCAAGAGCTTATGCGCAGAACTTCACCCAGGAAGAGCTGATCACTGCCATTGAGACCGCACATATCCATAACCGTAAATTATATCTTACTGTGAATACACTTTTGAAGAACCGTGAACTGGATGATCAGCTGTTTGAATATCTGCTTCCGTATTATGAGGCAGGGCTGGATGCGGTGATCGTACAGGATCTGGGAGTATTTTCTTTTATACGCCGGAATTTTCCGGATCTGGATATTCACGCAAGCACACAGATGACAGTAACCGGACCGGAGGGAATGCGGTTTCTGGAGGAAAAGGGAGCAACGCGTGTGGTTCCGGCCAGAGAGCTTTCCCTGGAAGAGATATCTGCCATGCATAAGGCAAGTCCTCTGGAAATAGAGACTTTTATCCATGGAGCTCTCTGTTACAGCTATTCCGGCCAGTGTCTGATGAGCAGTATTTTCGGTGGAAGAAGCGGAAACCGTGGCCGCTGTGCACAGCCATGCAGGCTTCCTTACAGTGTAACCATGGATCACAGAAAATATAAAGGAGACAAGGATTTTTGTGCATTAAGCCTGAAAGATATCTGCACTCTGGATATTCTTCCGGATATCCTGGAGGCGGGTGTTATGTCTCTGAAGATCGAAGGGCGTATGAAACAGCCGGCGTACACAGCGGGCGTCACGGCAGTATATCGAAAATATCTGGATATGTATTTAAGTGGAAAAGAATATCACGTTCAGGAAAACGATCGGAAGTATCTTCTTGAGCTTTTCAGTCGGGGAGGATCCTGCAAAGGATACTATGATATGTATCGCGGGCCGGAAATGATGGCTTTTGCCAATGAAAAAAAATCCGGTAATATCCAGCCGGAGATCAGAAAAATAAAGAAAAAATTCATGGGAATTTAATACTTTCTCCTGAAAGTCCTGTTATACTGGAAATAACCTGCAAGGGCCAGACAGTAACTGCTATGGGCGGTGAGGTACAGTTTGCTAAAAATCAGCCAATGGAAGAACAGAGGATCCGTCAGCAGATGGAGAAACTGGGAAATACAGATTTTCAGTGGGAGGATCTGAACATTGAAATAAATGGAAGGATTTTTGTTCCGGTTAAAGTTCTCAATGAAGTACGAAGAGATGCTCTGAGTCAGCTGCGAGAAGCACTGATCGGATGTCAGAAGAGAGCACAGGTTACGAAGCAGCCGACGAAATCTAAGGATCAGGCTGCCTGCCACAGAAGGGTAACAGACAGCCTGCCTGTGCATGTATCCTGTGAACGTTCGGATACTGCGGAAGTACTTTTGAACGAACCGGGGATTACAGGTTTTTATTTTCCTTTTGATACTATGGAAAAATATTTTTCACCGGAACTTGCTGCAAGCAGTGAATTATATCTTTCTACTCCACATATCCATCGCGGAGAAATCCCCGAAAAGTGGCTTCGATCAGCTCAAAAATGGTTGGAGCAGGGTATGAAGGGCTTTCTGGTAAGAAACCTGGAATCTTACGCCGTACTGAAAAAAATGGGATATGGCGAAAAATGTATCCTGGATGCATCCATGTATACCTGGAATGATCAGAGTGTTGATTTCTGGCGGGAAGAGGGAGTTCTTCGAAATACAGTCCCCCTTGAGTTGAATGAGGGTGAACTGAAACATAGAGATAATACTTCTTCGGAGCTGCTTTTATATGGTTATATCCCACTGATGCTTTCCGCGCAGTGTGTAAGGAAGAATCTTTTCGGATGTACAGGAAAATATGAGACGGCTTATCTGAAAGACCGCTATAACAGTGAATTTCCGGTAAAATGCAGTTGTGATCCATGGGGAAAAAACATACTCCGAAAAAAGCAAAATACTGTTATAATATCATTTATAATAGCATTCCTTACGGACTTCCGGGTGAAAAAGATCAGGTAAAAAAACTGAACCTTCACTCTTTGCGACTGGCATTTACGATCGAAGAGCCAGAGAAAGCAAAAGCGATCCTGAAAGAATTCCGGACGGTTTATCAGGAAAACGGAAAACCTTCCGGACGCAGGTATACAAAAGGCCATTTTAAAAGAGGAGCCGAGTAAAAGTGTATGATTAATGTAATTACAGAATTATCTAAGTATGTGATCCTCACATTGATGATCGTCTATACCTTTCATTGTTTTTATATGGTGTGGCGGCAGGATGAGGAAGAAAAGAGAGAACTGCTCCATCAGCAGCTGACCATGATCTTTTTTATTGATTTTACAGCATTTCTTGTGATCTATTTAAAAAGCATGGATTTCAGGGTCATCCTGTTCTATATCGAAATGATGATCTTTTTTGCAGCGATCCAGATCCTTTATCGAATTATTTATCAGAATGCATCGCTGCTTCTTTTAAATAATATGTGTATGCTCCTGAGCGTAGGATTTATCATGCTCTGCCGGCTTTCACTTCCGTCTGCAACTAAGCAGCTTCTGATCGTGGCCGCAGGTAGTGCAGTATCACTGGTGATACCGGTAATGATACGAAAAATGAAATTTTTAAAGGATCTTACATGGGCTTATGCCGGAATTGGTATTGTACTTCTGGCGGCAGTTCTTGTTCTGGCAAGCACAAGCTACGGTGCAAAGCTTTCTCTTATGGGAATCCAGCCTTCCGAGGTGATCAAGATAACCTTTGTATTTTTTATGGCTTCACTTCTGTGTACCAAGGTGGATTTTCGCAAAGTAGTACTGGCTACGATCGTTGCAGTGATCCATGTAGGGATCCTGGTTCTTTCCAGGGATCTGGGTAGTGCAGTGATCTTTTTTGTCACCTACCTTGTACTGATCTATGTGGCAACCAGAAATCCGAGCTATTTATTTCTGGGACTTGGCGGAGGATGCGTTGGTTCGGTGATCGCATATCATCTTTTTGGACATGTCCGTCAGCGAGTCAGTGCCTGGAAGGATCCGATGGCTGTCTATCAAAATGAAGGTTATCAGATCGTGCAGTCTCTGTTTGCGATCGGAACCGGAGGCTGGTTTGGAATGGGACTTTGTCAGGGCTCTCCGGAGAAGATCCCGGTCGTAAAAAAATGATTTTATCTTCAGTGCTATTTGCGAGGAACTGGGGGGTATTTTTGCCATTTGCCTGATTCTTGTATGCACAAGCTTTTTTCTGATGATCGTTACTATTGCACTAAAGATCAGGAATCCGTTTTATAAACTGATCGCACTGGGGCTCGGAACTGAATATGCTTTTCAGGTATTTCTGACCATTGGCGGTGCAACCAAGTTTATTCCAATGACAGGAGTTACACTTCCGCTAGTGAGTTACGGAGGCAGTTCTGTCATGTGTACCATCCTGATGCTTGCGATCATTCAGGGACTGTATATTCTGAGGGAAGATGAGGACGAACAAATTGAAACGCAGCGAAAAGAAACGATTGAAAGAAGAGGAAAGAGAGCAACGCCTGAGAGAAAGAGAAATCGCCAGACTCCGTAGAAAAAAGAACCGGCCTTTAACTTTTGTATCGGCCTTCTTTATATTGATCTTTGTCAGTCTGATCGGATATCTGGTCTATTTTGACGCCATAAAAAGTGAAGATTTTATCAACAGCCCGTACAACACTCGTCAGGATACATTTTCGGACCGGGTAGTACGTGGAAGTATCCAGTCTTCGGATGGTGAGGTTCTGGCACAGACCAATGTGTATGAAGATGGAACAGAAGAGAGAACGTATCCGTTTTCCAATATTTTTGCACATGCAGTAGGATATGATACCAATGGTAAGAGCGGTTTGGAATCGGAAGCAAATTTCCAGCTTCTCACCTCCCATTCATTTTTTCTGGAACAGATGAAAAATGAATTCCTGGGAAAAAGAATCAGGGTGATACCGTGATCTCCAGTCTGAATGCAGATCTTCAGACAACGGCATACAATTCTCTGGGAGACCGGAGAGGAGCGGTAGTTGTACTGGAACCATCCACCGGACGTATCCTGGCTATGGTGAGCAAACCGGATTTTGATCCGAACACGATCGCACAGAACTGGGATACCCTTGTTAATGATGAAAGTAACAGTAGCCTTTTAAACCGTGCAACCAATGGAGCTTATCCTCCGGGATCAACATTTAAGATCGTCACGGCACTGGATTATTTCAGACAAAAGGGATCACTGGAGGGATATTCCTATCTGTGTCAGGGAAGTATCACAGTGGATGACCACACGATCCAGTGTTACAATGGTGCAGTACATGGACAGGAGGATTTTTATTCCGCATTTGCACATTCCTGTAACTGTGCATTTGCAGATATGGGACTTGGTCTGGGAGGAGATACTCTGAAAAGTACTGCAGAGGATCTGCTCTTTAATAGGGCGCTTCCGCTGAATTCCTATAAAACCAGTCGCTTTACCCTTGATAAAGATTCTCCGAATGCACTTGTGATGCAGACCTCGATCGGCCAGGGTAACACTCTTGTTTCTCCGATGCATATGGCATTGATCACAAGTGCCATCGCCAATGATGGTATACTGATGAAGCCAACCATGATCGATAAGATCGTGAATAATTCTGGTGATACGGTCAGGGAAACAGAAAAAACAGAATACAAACGTCTGATGACAAGAAATGAAGCCAATATCCTTGGAAAACTAATGAAAAATGTAGTTGAAAACGGTACGGCTTCCGCATTGAACGGACGAGGATATACTGTTGCCGGAAAGACCGGTTCTGCGGAGTTTGATGAAAATGGTTCCAGTCATTCCTGGTTTGTGGGTTATTCTAATGTAGATGATCCGGATATCGCCATTGCAGTGATCGTGGAAAACGGCGGAACCGGAAGCGAAGCGGCAGTTCCCATTGCGGCCGATGTTTTTGATGCATATTATTTCGATTAAATTGAGAACAGTATCTGCTTCTTGCCCCTTGCCTATAAGGTGAAAAAGAGGTATACTATAGCCAGTGCAAAAGACACACGCATTACAGGAGGATTGCAATATGATAGAAGCAACAAGCTGTGGCGGTGTGGTAATTCATCGGGGTAAGATCCTGGCATTGTATAAATCCTACAGGAACCGTTATGAAGGATGGGTGCTTCCCAAAGGAACTGTAGAAAAAGGAGAGACTTTTGAGCAGACTGCTTTACGTGAAGTAATGGAAGAAGCAGGTGTTCGGGCCTCTATCGTGAAATATATCGGTAAGAGCCAGTATAATTTCACCGTTCCGGAGGATGTGGTAATGAAAGAGGTACACTGGTATCTCATGATAGCTGATAATTATCATAGCAAACCCCAGCGAGAGGAATATTTTGTAGATTCCGGATACTATAAGTTTCATGAGATCTATCACCTTCTCCGTTTTTCCAACGAGAAGCATATCGTGGAACAGGCCTATCAGGAGTATCTGGAAATGCGAAGTGAGGGCGTCTGGGCGAAACAGCAGAAGTATTTTTAACAACAGGACAGGGCTGTGTACATACGCAGCCCTGTTTGGCATTATAGACGGAGGTGATGGCAGATTGCTGAAATGGATGAAAAACTATTACATAGGAAATGATGTAAAAAATCCTACTAGAATAAGAGCCAGGATCACTGCTGGCAAATTCGTGCCGGATATCTACGTTGTTACTTTGTCTGATAATCCCGGAAATATTTTGGAAATTCTTCCCGCAGGCATGCTTGTACAGCGAAGCGCCAGAGCCACCTGTCCTTTGATCGTTGGAATGGCCAGAGGAAAATCCGGTGCTATACAGATGGTACAGGATATGATCGAACAGGTTTATACCGAAACTGGAAATTTTAAAATAAAAGAATATCTGAAAAACAGGTGAACCAATGCTGCATATATTATGGCTGATAATAAAATGGATATTGATCCTTCTGGGGATCCTGATCGGGCTGATTCTTATGATCCTGCTGCTTCTTTTATTCTGTCCGATCAGATACAGAGGGAAAATAAAAAAAGACCGAACGGATAGTCTTCGGGAAATACATGCTTTCGGTGAAGTGAGCTGGCTGCTTCATATAATTTCTGCACAGGTATTCTGGGAGCAGGGCGTTCTGAAAACAAAATTATGTTTTTTAGGGATTCCTTTGGAAAAATTTAAAAATCTGTTTCGTAAAAAAAAGAAACCTAGATCTCTTTCCAACTCCGGAAATCAAAATGCCAAAAAACAGGCAGAGGCTTCCAGAAGCCATGAAAAGACATTAAAAAACGAAAATCAGAACGATACCGCAGAGCTGCAAATGTCTGAGCCGCAGGAAGATACTGTTGAAGATATAAATGAAATTTTGGAAAATGTAATAATGGAGCCGATATCGATTTCCGAAGAAATATCGGAAGAATCGGAAGATGAAAAGAAGCTTCGGACAAAGATTTCAGATTTAATTTCAAATATAGTGGGAAAAATAAAAACGGCAGTTGGAAAGCTGATCCGAATCATACAGAATTTTCTTGGAATCCCCAAAAGGATTCTGAAAAAAATTCAAAGTCTTGCATTAACAATCCGGAATTTCTGTGATAAGATAAACTGGTGGAAGGAGTTTTTAGACCATCCCGAACCAGAGAGGCTCTTTCCTTTCTGTGGAAAAAACTGCAAAAAAACTGAATTTATCATGTGCTTCGACAGGATCACCGGAAAGATCACATTTGGCAATGAAGATCCGGCAGTTACAGGTATGGTATTGGCTGTATTAGGAATGACAATTCCTTTTC
>ENA-OQKC01000728-OQKC01000728.1-human-gut-metagenome-genome-assembly--contig:-NODE-728-length-13261-cov-3.214634_pt1 | contig 13261 bp, 10 predicted proteins | sample MGYA00242774_ERZ504790 | MGnify/ENA primary metagenome ERZ504790 (study PRJEB26092, sample SAMD00036419) | human gut metagenome | host: Homo sapiens | study: EMG produced TPA metagenomics assembly of...
CAGTACTTGGCTTTGCACTCTTGTAGTACTCTTCCCGTGCTTTTCATCAGTGTTTTCCCATTTGCCCGTGGAATTCTTGTCCTGTCTATCTTGAAGTCCTCGGAACCCGTGAGTGTCCAGCTTGTCCAGCAGGAGAGCAACGTTCAGCTTGCTGATGTCCATGGAAGGCTGGTAGGCGATGTCCTGGCTTTGGCATCGGTCACCACTTCGTGCAGAAGGTTGATTTCCTGCAGTTCATAAAGAGTCTGGTTGGTCAGGCGTATGGGTATCTGGCATTCCTCGGATATGTCTTCGGCGGTATAGGGCGGTTCGTTCTTTTCAAAACGTTTGGCTACGAACGACATGATGAGGATGGAGATGAAGTCGCGGTAACGGCGGCTGATGTTGCGTGCATCCTTATCGAAACTGAAGTTCCGGATGTTTTGTCCGGCATACGTCAGTTCCGCTCCGAAAAGGCAGATGGTCCACGATATCTGCAACCACAGCAGGAACATGGGAAGTGCCGCAAAACTACCGTAAATGGCGTTGTAACGGGATACCCACAACTGACTGCTGATATAAAGGAACTGGAACGCCTGGTGTGCCGTACCTGCCAGAATACCGGATATGAGTGCGTGTTTCAGCTTGACCTTTGTATTCGGCATAAAGACGTACAGTGCTGTAAACATGAACCAGGTCAGCACGAAGGGGATGAGGCGCACCATAAACTTGCCGACGGGAGCCAGCAGGGTAAAGTCTTCGAGGTTCTTCACCATCGTACTCATGAAGATGGAAAGACCACCGGACACCACCAGCAGAATGGGCATCAGCAGAAGCATAGAGAAGTAATCCGTTATTTTGCGGTACATGCTGCGCGCCTTTTTCACCTGCCAGATGCGGTTGAAGGTGATTTCCATATTGTTGATTAGATTCAGGACTGTCCACAGCAACATAATCAGACCCACTCCGATGAATATTCCACTCTTGGTTTGAGACAAATACGAATTCACGAATTGCAGGATGACTTCCGTGGTTTCCGTAGGACCGACCGAAACCGTTGACAATCTGGCTTTCCATCAGATTATCGAATCCGAAACCCGCGGGCTATGGACAAACAAAATGGCAAGAATAGGCACGATGGCAAAGCAGCGTACTGTAAGTCAGCGCCGAGGCTTTTGTTTACTATCCGGTCTTTGGTGAAGCGGTTGATGCAAAGATAAATCGTCTTGATGATATTGTATACGGAAAAGGTCGTTACGTGTGACTTCATCTTCCGTAATACGCCAGATGTCGTAGGTGAGGAATTTCCAAAGGGCAGCAATACGCTTGTTCATGCTATTATCTCGATTATCCATTGTCATAAAAAAGCAGTCAGTCTGTAAGCCGGGTTCTGTTACTTCTGTTTCTGAAAAAAAGCCTAAATTAGGAATTATCCATTCTTCATTATCCATTCTACCATTAAAGAAAGTGTCTGTCATTTATACTGAGCCGCATGTCACCATACAAGCTTTAGCGGTCTACCCTCCGACATGGAGCCGAGCAACTCTCATAAACGTCGGTTTTACATGACCTTACAACTCCCAAGACGCACAGCCCTTGTGTCGCCACAAGACTGGTAGGCTCTTACCCCACCTTCTCACCCTTACCGTAGCCCAAGGGCGACGGCGGTTATTTTCTTCTACGTTACTCTACCCTCACGGACAGCTTTCTGTTAGGAAGTGGGACGCTCTGTGTTGCCCGGACTTTCCTCATACGCACGAGGCGCAAGCGACAGACCGACCAACTGCTTTATAGGGTACAAAGATACGGAATATTAATGAAGAATGAAGAATGAAGGATGAAGAATTTGTTGTGCAGTGTGCGGATGCAGTACGGATGAATCCTTCATTCTTCATTCTTTACTCTTAATTATCTTAAAAACATGTATCTATTTCGGAATAAATTCGTAGCTTTGCTATTAGTAATAACCCCCAAATCCTTTTGGCCAATGAAAAAGTTATCCTCTCTTTTTCTTTATTTCTGTTAATCCCGCTTTTTGCTGTCGCTTCGGAAGTGGGTGACCGTACAATACCTGCAGAAGTGGCGCAACTCGCTGACAGTTTGAAACAAAAGTTTGCACCGGACAAGCGCGTGGCTTTGTTCGATGTGGATTACTCTTTCTCCGGAAAGAATGTGATGTTGCGTGGTGTCACCACTTCGGCAGAGGCAAAGACGGCTTTGCTGGATGGTTTGGCAAAGAAAGGATATGCGGTGATGGATTGTCTGCAAGTGCTTCCGGATGAGGCCGGACTTGAAGGCAAGACGTATGGCATTGTCAATGTGTCTGTGTGCAATCTTCGGGTAGCCCCGGATTTCTCTTCAGAAATGATGACGCAAGGCTTGATGGGTATGCCGGTGCGGGTGTTGCAGCGCGACGGCTGGTACCGTATCCAGACACCGGACAACTACATTGCATGGGTACACCGAGTAGGCATACATCCCGTCACGCGGGAAGAGCTGACCGCTTGGAACAATGCAGAGAAAATAGTGGTGACTTCGCATTATGGCTTTGTCTACTCACAGCCCAGCCAGGCATCGCAGACCGTCTCTGATGTTGCTGCAGGAAACCGCCTGAAGTGGGAGGGGACAAAAGGTGCCTTTTATAAGGTGGCTTATCCCGACGGCCGTCAGGGATATATCTCCAAATCCATCTCCATGCCTGAGAAGAAATGGCGTGCCACCTTGAAGCAGGATGCCGCCAGCATTATAGCCACGGCGCATAGCATGATGGGCACCCCTTATCTTTGGGCTGGCACTTCCTCCAAAGGGGTGGATTGTAGCGGCTTCATGCGCACCGTTCTTTTCATGCACGACATCATCATTCCGCGGGATGCTTCCCAGCAGGCATACGTGGGCGAGCATATCGATATCGCTCCTGATTTCAGTAACCTCCAGCCGGGCGATTTGATTTTCTTCGGGCGCAAGGCGACGCCGGAACGCAAGGAACGTGTGGTACATGTCGGCATGTATATCGGCAACAAGCGTTTCATCCATTCGCAAGGCGATGTGCGCGTCAATAGCTTCAGCCCCGACGACGAGCTGTTCGATGAATACAACCTCGGTAGACTGTTGTTCGCTACGCGCGTGTTACCTTATATAAATAAGGAGGCGTCGCTCAATACAACGGAAACGAATCCATTTTATTCAATGTAATAATGTGCTAATGTGCCAATATGCCAATGACCTGCGGCGTGACGGTGCAAACATAACGTAGCATATACATAGCGCAGCCCATTGGCACATTAGCCCATTAGCATATTGGCACATTTAATACACACACAATTATGTCAAACAGAAGAGATTTCCTGAAAACCGCCGCTTTTGCCGCACTCGGCTCAGGCATGGCAATCAATCATGTATTTGCCGGAGGAAATGACGCTCCTTCCTTGTTCAACGTGAACAGTAGGGCAGGTGTAACCCCCAAAATGAAACTGCGTTTCTTCCCCTATGAACTGAAATTGCGCCATGTCTTTACAGTGGCCACCTACTCGCGTACTACCACTCCCGACGTTCAAGTCGAGATAGAATATGATGGCATTATCGGTTATGGTGAAGCCTCCATGCCCCCGTACCTGCAACACGAACTAGGCACGATGGACAGTGTACTGGCTTTTCTGAAGAAGGTGCAGGATGTTATCGGCCAATTCTCAGACCCCTTTCAGCTGGAAGATATACTGGCTTATATAGACAGCCTCTCGGCAGGGGATTCCGCTGCTAAAACTGCTGTGGACATCGCCTTGCACGACCTTGTGGGCAAACTGTTGCAAGCCCCTTGGTATAAGATATGGGGTTTGGACAAGGAAAAGACTCCCTCTACAACTTTCACCATCGGTATTGATACGGCCGACGTGGTGCGTGAAAAGACGAAAGAGTGTGCCGACCGGTTCAATATCCTTAAAGTGAAGCTGGGGCGGGAGAACGACAAGGAAATGATAGAGACCATCCGTTCGGTGACGGACCTTCCGATTGCCATTGATGCCAACCAGGGTTGGAAGGACAAACATCATGCGCTCGATATGATACATTGGCTGCACGAAAAAGGAATTGTCATGATAGAGCAACCGATGCCCAAGGAACAACTGGACGATATTGCATGGGTCACCCAGCAAAGCCCGTTGCCCATATTTGCCGATGAGTCCATTCAGCGTCTGAAGGATGTGGCAGGCTTGAAGGGTGCCTTTACGGGCATCAACATCAAGCTGATGAAGTGTACCGGCATGCGCGAAGCCTGGAAGATGGTGACTTTGGCACGTGCATTGGACATGAAAGTGATGGTAGGATGTATGACCGAGACCTCTTGTGCCATTACCGCTGCCTCCCAATTCTCTCCGGCAGTGGACTTTGCCGACTTGGACGGTAGTCTGCTGATTGCGAACGACCGTTTCAAGGGTATGGAGGTTGTGAAAGGTAAGATAACGTTGCCCGATTTGCCGGGTATTGGAGTGGTGAAGTTATGAGAAAGCTATTGTATACCGTCGCTCTGTTTGTGATGGCTTCTGCATGCAGCACGAAGCCCGAGAGCAAGCCCTATAATTGGGAGGACGACCTGTACCAACGTCTGCTTACGGATTTCTGTATGACGGAATCCCAGGTGAAGGACTATATCCGCAAGTATATTCCCGACGTGACCGATGAGCAGATGCGCCAGTGGGAAGCCTCCAAAGCTTTGGAGTGCATGATGCTGGATGGAGAGAAACGCTATTTCCGCAATGCCGGACCTAATCTGTTTCGTGTGGACTCCACTTGCTATGACATCAAGATAGCCAAGGAAGGCACTTCGCCGAGTGGCAGCGAGAAAGTGAATATGGAGAACCTGCCCGAAATCATTTCTGCTGTGAAGAAAGAGGGCAAGGCCATTGTTGCGCCGAAGCGCATGCGCGTCACCTACACGTTGACCGTAGATACCAATGCCGTGCCTGCCGGGAAAATCATCCGTTGCTGGTTACCCTATCCCCGTCAGGACCAGGCTCGGCAGCAGGATGTCAAGTTCATTTCGGCCAGCGAACCGCAATACACCTTTTCGTCGCCCGAGTGCCGTCACAGTACATTGTACATGGAGAAACGTGCTGTCGAAGGCGAACCGACCGTATTCTCCGAAACCTTTGAGTTTACCGCCAACGGCGAATGGCATAATCTGAAGCCGGAAGACGTGCAGCCCTATGATACGACGACCGCCCTTTATAAGGAATATACTGCCGAGCGTGAGAAGCATATCGTCTTTTCCCCGCGCTTGCGCGAACTTGCTGCCAAATTGACAGCAGGTGAAACCAACCCCTACCTGAAAGCCAAACGTATCTTCCGTTGGGTGAATGACAACTTCCCGTGGGCTTCTGCACGCGAATATTCCACCATTGAGAATATCCCGGAATATGTGTTGGATAACCGTCACGGAGACTGTGGCCAAGTCAGCCTGCTGTTCATTACGCTTTGCCGCATCAGTGGTATTCCCGCACATTTCCAGAGCGGCTTTATGATGCATCCCCGTGCATGGAATCTGCACGATTGGGCAGAAGTCTACTTCGAGGGTGTGGGTTGGGTGCCTGTCGACCAGTCATTCGGCATTCCTGCCTTTGCCCGCAATGCCGACGAAGAATATTTCTTCCTGGGTGGTATAGACTCTTGGCGCATGATTGTGAACACTGATTACGGCATGCCGCTACAGCCCGAAAAGCAGTATCCCCGCAGCGAGACCGTCGACTTCCAGCGTGGCGAGGTGGAGTGGGAGGGAGGTAACCTCTACTTCCCGCAGTGGGACTACCACATGGACATTGATTACTTGAATTATTAAGGTGCTATCTGCCCTCTAAAAACAGATGATGCGTTCAGCCCGAACACATCATCTGTTTGGTATAAACGCATCATCTGTTTACCCCAAATGCATCATCCGTTTCGGCCGCAACGGGTGATGCGTCTTTTTATGCCCTATCTGTCAGTTCTTTAACAGTCAGCAATCGTACATAAATGCTAATTTGTCAGTCTTTGCCGTTAACCGCTGTTAAGCCCTAAATATCCTCTGTTAAAAGAGAACAAAAAAGAGTGACAAGCGGAATAACTGAACGTTTTTTGTCGTTATTTTAACGTCGTAATGTTAAACGAAACTTGAATATTAACAATTTAAAGAATAGGAAGAATAGTATGAAACAGACAACAAAAAACATCCTTGGAGTTGCGGCTATCGTGCTCCTGAGCTCTGGAGTGGCTGGATTGACCACTTATAAGATGCTGAATAAGGAAAAGCCTGCCGCATTCAGCGAGTTGTTCCAACAGAACCCCAATAATCTGCTACCGGCGGCTTTCCATGCAACGGATGCCCAGCCTGTGGATTTGACACAAGCAGCGGAGAGTTCGCTCCATGCTGTAGTGCATATACGTGCCACTCAGTTGAGCAAGACTCAGACGGTGCAAGAACAGCCGGATATTTTTGACTTCTTCTTTGGAGACGGTCGTGGACGCCAGCGCCAGATACAGACCCAGCCGCGTGTAGGTTTCGGTTCGGGTGTCATCATCTCCAAAGACGGATATATTGTGACGAACAATCACGTGGTGGAAGGTGCTGATGAAATCACTGTGAAACTGAATGACGACCGTGAGCTGAAAGGACGCATCATCGGTACTGACCCCAGCACGGACTTGGCATTGATTAAGATTGAAGGGGATGACTTCCCGACAATTCCGGTTGGTGACTCCGACCAGTTGAAGGTGGGAGAATGGGTATTGGCAGTAGGTAATCCGTTCAACCTGAACTCTACCGTAACAGCTGGTATCGTCAGTGCAAAAGCCCGTTCCATTGGCTCTTCTGCCTCCAATGGACAAGCTGCAAACATCCAGTCTTTCATTCAGACGGATGCTGCCATCAACCAAGGTAATAGTGGTGGTGCGTTGGTGAATGCCAAAGGCGAGCTGGTTGGTATCAATGCCATGCTTTACTCACCCACGGGTGCTTATTCCGGCTATGGTTTTGCCATCCCTACCAGCATTATGACAAAGGTGGTAGCCGACTTGAAACAGTTTGGTACCGTGCAGCGCGCGCTCCTTGGCATCAAGGGTAGTGATTTGAGCACAGACCTGCAGATGGACGAACGCTGGACCGAAGAACTGAAGAAGAAGGCCGACGAACTTGGTGTGAAAGAGGGTATCTATGTGGCCGAAGTTGTTGAAGGTGGTTCCGCTGCCGGCATCTTGAAGGAAAATGATGTAATCATAGCATTGAACGGCAAGAAGATTCACAAGTTCTCGGATTTGCAGGAAATGCTGGCAAAACACCGTCCGGGCGACAAAGTGAAGGTAACAGTGGTTCGTGACAAGAAGGAAAAGGAATTCGAAATCACGCTGAAGAATGAGCAAGGCACTACGAAGGTAGTGAAGGATGCCGGAATGGAAATCTTGGGTGCAGCCTTCAAGCCCGTATCTTCCGAGCTGAAGAAGCAGTTGAACCTGGGTTACGGTCTGGAAGTTACCGGGGTTACCAATGGCAAGATGGCCGATGCAGGTATCCGCAAGGGCTTCATCATTCTGAAAGCCAACGGAGTGCCGATGAAGACGGTAGACGATTTGGAAAAGGCGATGAAAGAGGCAAGAAAGTCTCCTGAGCAAGGTTTGTTCATCACCGGTATGTTCCCGTCAGGAAAACGTGCAATGTATGCCGTTGATTTGACTCAAGAATAAAAAATAGGGATAGTTAGGTAAGAAGATTGTAATATTAGCTAACAATAGCGAAAAAGGGGGTGTCGGTACAATACATACCGGCATCCTTTTGTTATATAGGATAAGATATAAATAAGGTGAAAAAGTTGGGATGAAAATTATTGTAACAAAATAATTTGTCGTACCTTTGCAACCCAAATCTGTATTATAAGAATGAGACAACTTAAAATTACAAAAAGTATCACTAACAGAGAGAGCGCTTCTCTTGACAAGTATTTGCAGGAAATCGGTCGCGAAGACCTCATTACTGTTGAAGAGGAAGTGGAGCTCGCTCAGCGCATCCGCAAGGGTGACCGTGTTGCACTGGAGAAATTGACACGTGCCAATCTGCGTTTCGTTGTATCTGTGGCCAAGCAGTACCAAAACCAAGGTTTGAGTTTGCCCGACTTGATTAACGAGGGTAATTTAGGACTGATCAAGGCTGCCGAAAAGTTCGATGAAACACGTGGTTTCAAGTTCATCAGTTATGCAGTATGGTGGATACGTCAGTCCATTCTGCAGGCTTTGGCAGAGCAGTCGCGTATTGTACGTCTTCCGTTGAACCAGGTAGGTTCGCTGAATAAAATCAGCAAGGCCTTCTCCAAGTTCGAGCAGGAAAACGAACGTCGTCCGTCTCCTGAAGAGCTTGCCGATGAACTGGAAATCCCTGTTGACAAAATCTCTGATACGCTGAAGGTGTCCGGCCGTCACATTTCGGTGGACGCACCTTTTGTAGAAGGAGAGGACAACAGCTTGCTCGATGTACTGGTCAACGATGACTCCCCTATGGCTGACCGCTCTTTGGTGAACGAGTCTCTTGCGAGGGAAATTGATAGAGCTCTTTCTACGTTAACCGATAGGGAAAAAGAAATCATACAGATGTTTTTCGGTATCGGACAGCAGGAAATGACATTAGAGGAAATCGGCGACAAATTCGGCTTGACCCGTGAGCGTGTGCGTCAGATTAAGGAAAAAGCAATCAGAAGATTAAGACAAAGTAATCGTAGTAAATTGCTCAAATCTTATTTGGGATAAATAAGAAATATCAGTTTCCGACAAATAGAAGGAATTAAAAACCGTACGTCTTTAGTAGGCGTGCGGTTTTTTTTATATCTTTGCCCCATTGATAATTCATAACTTATAACTCATAACTCAATGAAATACGTTCGTATACTTTGTGCCGTAGCTTTGGTTTTTGCGTTGTGTTCGGCTTTTACAATGAAAGATAAGGAAAAGGCTGTATATGCTTTTGGGGTGGCGGCTTCTTTCAATGACTCCATCGTATATTATACAGACATCCAGGTATTGGACAGCGTAGAGCTGGATAAGAATGGATTCTTGCCCAAGCGTGATTTATACACTTACCAGCTTAAGAACTATCTGGAGTACAATCTGAAGAAACCTGATTATACTTGCATGATTTATTTCGCTGAAAACAAGAAAAAGTTGGAAAAAGAGGCTGTAAAGGTAAAAGGCAAGTATAAAAAGAGTAAGAATATGGTTTTGCAGGTGGTGAAGCCTGAGGCTTTCACATTTGCAAAACCGCAGGAATAAGATTTCAAGTATGAAAACAAAACTATATCTTCTTTTTTTCTTCGTTTTCCCCTTGTTCATGTCGGCGTGTCGTGGTGATGACCCGATACCTGATCCTCCGGTTGATGGGAAACGTACTGTGCTGGTATATATGGCAGCGGATAATAGTATAAATCCATTGGCTAGCTTTACGGATGGGGATTTGGAGGAATTGAAAGCTGGGATGGCTTCAATTGATAATACATCTGATATGCATTTATTGGTGTATATAGATACGGGATTTCCTCGTTTGATTGAAATTGAAAATAAAGGTGGTACTGTTGTTGAAACAATAGTCAAAGAATACGAAGATAGAAATTCGTGCGGAGTCGCTGAGACGCAAGAGGTATTCAATGATGTGTTTGGGAATTCTTTATATAAAGCGGAAAGTTATGGTTTGATTTATTGGTCGCATGGGGAAGGATGGATACCTACTCCATTGCCTTCTACTCGCTGGATAGGAAATGATAAGACTGGAGGAGGGCATTATATGAATATTGAGGACTTGAAGTTAGTATTACAGAACGCTCCTCATTTTGATTTTATTATGTTTGATGCTTGCTTTATGCAGTCGGTGGAAGTCGCGTATGAGTTGCGTGATTGTTGCGATTACTATATTGGTTTCCCTGCTGAGAATCCTGGTCCTGGTGCTGCCTATGATAGAATGTTTCCATTTATATTTCAGAAAGGTGCAGCGGTAGAAATGGCTATTGGGACTTTTGCTGCTTATGATGAAATTTATACTGGAAAAATAGGAAGTAATAGCAATTGGACAATGGGCACTGCTATAGATGTGCTGAAATCTTCTGAGCTTGAGAACTTAGCTGCTGCTACAGCAAATGCTTTGTCGGGAGTGACAGCAGATAGAGAAGTTCTTCGGTCATCGGTCTTTGATTATGATCAGCGTAAAGTAGGATCGTCTTATTATGTAGGCTATTATGATTTCGTAGAAATGATGGAAAAACTCGTTGTGGATGAAGTTGCCTTGGATGAATGGAAGCAAGCATATGATGCAGCTTCTGTCTGTTGGAAAAAAACGCCGATGATTTATTCGATGTCTGTTGGTATGTTCTCCATGAAGCGGGCAAATGGGGTTAGCCATTATATACCTTCCACTGCCACTTCTGCTGCTGCTCAAGCTGCTAATGCCGCTTATCGTTCTACCTTATGGTATAGTGCTGTCGGTCTTGCTCGGCTTGGTTGGTAAGCTTATAAAAACTTGCATACTGAACGGATTATTATAGGTGTAAAAACTTGTAATAATCCGTTTTTTTATGCCTATTCTTATTAAAAATGAGTCTTTTAATAATATTTTCCTTTGGAAATTATGTTTTATTGAAAATAATTATTTTCTTTGCATCGTCAAACTTAAAAAACGAAGAATTATGAAATATGTAATCATTGGCGGTGTAGCAGGTGGAGCCACGGCAGCCGCCCGACTGAGAAGAGTGGACGAAATGGCTGAAATCCTTTTATTGGAGAAAGGCCCTTACATCTCGTATGCTAATTGTGGTTTACCTTATTATATAGGTGGAGTGATAGCAGAGCGCGAGAAGCTGTTGGTACAGACACCCGAATCTTTCGGCAAGCGCTTCCGCATTGATGTGCGTGTGCAGAATGAAGTAATCGCCATCCATCCCAAAAACAAGACCGTTACCATACGCAATGTGGAAGGCAAGGAGTACGACGAAAGCTATGACAAACTTTTGCTTTCTCCCGGTGCCAACCCCGTGAAGCCCCCCTTGGAAGGCATTAATTCCGAAGGCATCTTCACGTTGCGCAATGTAGAAGATACCGACCATATCAAGGCTTATATCTCGGACAAGCAGGTGAAACGCGCCGTGGTGGTAGGTGCCGGTTTCATCGGATTGGAAATGGCGGAGAACCTGCATCATGCCGGTGTTCATGTGTCTGTAGTCGAAATGGGTAATCAGGTGATGGCGCCTATCGACTTCTCTATGGCGGCACCTATTCATCAGCATTTGTTGCAGAAAGGCGTCTCTCTCTATCTGGAAGAAGGAGTAACCCATTTCAAACGTACGGACAACGGAATCACCGTATTCCTGAAAAGCGGAAAGGCCATTCCTGCCGATATGGTGTTACTCTCCATCGGTGTGCGTCCTGCCACTGCATTGGCGCAACAAGCCGGCTTGAAACTGGGCGAGATGGGCGGTATCTGGGTAGACGAACACTTGGAGACTTCCGAAAAAGACATCTATGCTGTGGGCGATGCCATCGAATATCCTCATCCGCTGACCGGAAAGCCCTGGCTCAATTATCTGGCAAATCCTGCCAACCGCCAGGGACGTATCGTTGCTGATAATATGGTGTTTGGCAATACTGTTTCCTACGAAGGAGCTATCGGCACCTCCATTGCCAAAGTATTCGACATGACGGTAGCCTCTACGGGCCTTGCAGCCAAACGCTTGAAGCAGTGGGGCATGGAATATCAAAGCTCGGTGACTCACTCGGCATCTCATGCCGGTTACTATCCGGATGCCCTACCTTTGACCTTGAAACTGACTTTCCATCCCAAAACCGGTAAACTCTATGGTGCGCAATGTATCGGTTACGAGGGAGTGGACAAGCGAATCGACCAGATAGCCGGACTCATCAAGCGGGGTGGCACAGTCTACGATTTGATGGAGACGGAGCACACGTATGCGCCTCCTTTCTCCTCGGCCAAAGACCCCATCGCTATTGGCGGCTATGTAGCATCGAACATTATCAGCGGTGCAATGCCCGTCATCTCTTGGCGCGAGCTGGTGGAAGAGAAGGATAAAGTGATGCTGATAGATACCCGTACGCCCGAGGAATTCTCTTTCGGCACCATTCCGGGAGCCGTCAATATTCCGTTGGACGAAATGCGCGAGCATTTGGCAGAGATACCTACAGACAAGCCGGTAGTGCTTTTCTGTGCTGTGGGTCTGCGCGGTTATCTGTCCCTGCGCATCCTGATGGGGTGCGGCTATCGCAATGTGCGCAATCTGATAGGTGGTTATAAGACCTACTCCACGGCAACAGCACCTCTGCCGTCTCCATCTGCTCCGGCAGGCGGCGGCTCTTCTTCTTCTTCGGTAGAGGCTGCTACTGATGATGTTCCTGCGGATGCATCAGTGTCCAAGAAGGAAACGTTGAAGATAAATGCTTGCGGTTTGCAATGTCCGGGACCTATCATGCAGGTGAAAAAGGCGATGGATAGCATTGCTGTGGGCGAGCGTGTGGAGATTGTGGCAACCGATGCCGGTTTTGCACGCGATGCTTCTGCCTGGTGTGATACGACGGGAAATAAATTGATAGAGAAGCATGACGAGAAAGGACGCTATACGGTAGTCATCGAGAAAGGTGCTCCGGCTTGTACATCTGCTTCCAATGTTTCCGCAGCCGGGGGTAGGGGAAAGACGCTGATTCTGTTCAGTGACGACCTGGACAAAGCGCTGGCAACCTTCGTACTAGCAAACGGAGCAGCGGCAACGGGACAGAAAGTAACCATTTTCTTCACCTTCTGGGGACTGAACGTCTTGAAGAAAGTGCAGAAACCCAGTGTGCAGAAGGACTTCTTCGGCAAGATGTTCGGCATGATGCTGCCGTCCAGCTCTTTGAAACTGAAGTTGTCGCAGATGAATATGTTTGGCATGGGCAGCCGCATGATGCGCTTCTTGATGAAGCGCAAGGGAGTGGATTCTTTGGAGTCGTTGCGCTCGCAGGCATTGGCGCAGGGAGTGGAATTCATTGCTTGCCAGATGTCTATGGATATGATGGGCATCCAGCACGAAGAACTTCTGGATGAAGTAACCATCGGCGGCGTGGCTACCTATATGGAACGTGCGGACAAGGCAAATGTGAACTTATTTATATAGGAGGACAAGATATGGAGACTTTATGTAAAATCCGTGATGTTTATCGGGCTATTGCCGAGTTCGAGGTGCAGTTTACGCAGATGTATGATTTATCGCTGAATGAAGGAATGCTGTTGTGCACGCTGCTC
>ENA-OQKC01000729-OQKC01000729.1-human-gut-metagenome-genome-assembly--contig:-NODE-729-length-13246-cov-2.312066_pt1 | contig 13246 bp, 13 predicted proteins | sample MGYA00242774_ERZ504790 | MGnify/ENA primary metagenome ERZ504790 (study PRJEB26092, sample SAMD00036419) | human gut metagenome | host: Homo sapiens | study: EMG produced TPA metagenomics assembly of...
GTTGGCATATAAAAGCTACACTAAGAGAATAAAATGTAAACAAAGTACCGAAATTAACCGCTTCACCATCCACATAGCCATACCACCCGGCAGCCACCATAAACACGGCAGCCATAAAATGACAGAAACCATATAATTTTTGAGCAGGCACCCACCTGTCGGCAATAATTCCCATTATGGCAGGCATAAACAAGGAAACAATCCCCTGCATGGCGTAAAACAGACCTATCTTGGCCCCCAAGCCAATATTAAACAAATACGTCCCCATGGAAGTAAGATAAGCCCCCCATACGGCAAACTGCAAGAAGTTCATGACTATCAGTCTGAGTTTCATTCCGGTAATTTCGTTTTTCATCTTTCTTCTTTAATGTGTGTTTTTTATATTACTTGCAAAGATATAAAACAATTCGATTTTTCATGGAGATTCATCTTAAAAAACAAAGCCTTTCCGGCAGTTTCACAACTTCCGGAAAGGCAAGACAATTAAAAAGTTTTTGTAATCTAACTAAAAGAGAGTGTTTTATTATCTTGTGTTCGTAGAAAAATAATGCCATCATCTATTCAGCTATGGCATAAGCATCCAGTCCTTTCAATGACTGGCGGATAGTTTCCTGCATCTTCTCCATCTCTTCCCGACTCATTTGGCGCACCTCTATACCGGAATCCCTTAGATTATTCCCTAATTCGGCCATCTGCTCATTGAACGAATCCCAATATTCCGAGTCAAGGACAACAGAACACACTTCTTGCCCATCCTTCATCGGACTGATAATGACGGTCATGCTTACACTTCCGCTTTCTTTGACATTAAGGGTGTAAGTACGTTTCTCATTATCCGTCTTATAAATGAACGTAAAATTCGCTTTCTGCGCCTTACCTCTTCCCTTCGGCATATCCTTGATGGCAGTTTCGGCATATTCCTCATCCTTCTCGAAAGCCTCAATCAACCTTGCACCTATATTCTCATCCTTTAACGAGAAACTTTTCACCACCTTCACCACTTTGCGGGTTTTAGGGTCACGTTTCGTTACAGAATTGATAGCCACATCATCCCGTTTTTCCAGTTCCGCCGCCATTTTATCAATATTCTTCTGGGCCATAACCTTACCTGTTCCACCCCACATCAGCAAAACAGCCGCCAATGCACTTCCTAAAATAAATCTTGTTTTCATATCTTATTTTTTTTATGTTTTTTATTCGCTTACCAATAATTCCTTTTCTTCTATCTCTTTCTCGGAACGACAAATTTCCTCCACACGCTCCTGAGCCAGTTTCTCCACCCGTTCCGCCTCTTCCAGTGTTTCAATAATACAAGGCATAATCTGTTTCACATCCGAAATTCGCTTGCCTCCCACTTCCACATAACTACCTTCGTAGCACGACCATTCACCACTTCCGCCTGCTTGGTTCTCCGAATAGAAAATCAAGCCTAACCCCAGCGCAATGACCATCATTGCCGCTATACCGGCACTCCAGACAGCTACCGGAATACGCTGATAAAAGCCTTCTTTTCCAACCACCGGTACCTTTTCCGATCTCTTCCCTCCGGCAACCTCCTCCTGACCGTCTGGCTGCGACATACCCGGTTCTCCCTGCATACCTCCCTCATACCAGGCAAACATCGGAGCATATCCCATCAGATGAGAAGGTACATCCCCTGTATGGAAGAAGCGATAAATAGCCTGCTCCTCGGCATTCGTGGTCTCCCCTTCCAGGAAACGGTTAATGTATTCTTCTATATTCCTCTTATCTAATTCCATACCTTACTGTGTATCATAAATTGTTCTTTTACTCTTTTTCTAGCTCTCGACAAATTGGTTCGTACCGCCACCGGCGTACTTCCTGTGAGACGGGCTATCTCCTCTACTTCGAAACCTTCCAGGTGCTTCATGCGGAGAATAGACTGTTGCAAGTCAGGCAAAGTACCTATTACTTCCAGTATCTCCTGCATATTCTCTTCCTCTACCAGTTTCATTTCAGGATTTTCACCTCCACCAATGCTGATGCCCTGCTCCAAATCGACTTTCTCTATCCGAGTGCCTCGCAGACGGTTGATGCACAAATGCTTGGTTATAACAATAGCCAATGCATCCACGCTGCGGTATTGGTCCAGACGGTCACGAAGAAACCAAAGTTTCAACAGTGCATCTTGCACTGCATCTTCTGCCTCGTCGGAGTCTTCCAAATAACGGATAGCCATTCTTAACAAAGCCGGCCGCATTCGTTTTGCCTCTATTTCAAATCTATTTTGTTCCATGTTCACCAGTATGACACATAGAGGTAGGGAAACGTTACATCAAAATGAAAAAAAAATTTGCTGACATGTCAATTTACCAATATACCAATAACCGTATGGGCATATATAGCACCGCTAATTGGCACATCAGCCAGTTGACGGATGCACCAATTATTCAAACTTATAAACCGTATGACTACGAAAGACCTCTCCCGGACGGAGTACAGTACTAGGAAATCCGGGCTGGTTGGGGCTATCTTGAAAATGCATCGTTTCGAAACATACCGCCGAACGGAAAGGATAAGCCATCCCCCCTTTACCTGTCATTTTTCCTTTCAGTCCATTACCGGTATAAATTTGCATTCCCGGCTCGGTGGTGAAGATCTCCATCTTACGCCCGCTTGCTGGATCATACACCCAGGCAGCCGGCCTTGTATCATCTCCTTTCGTATTCAATTCCCAAGTATGATCATATCCGTTTACCACCTTCAATTGAGGATGATCCGCATCTATACATTCTCCGATAGCATGCGGCATACGAAAATCAAGGGGAGTACCGGCCACCTGAAGATATTCTCCTGTAACACATTTCTTATCATCGTATGGAGTAAAACGATCTGCGTCTACCCAAAGTTGCTGGTCCTCCACGCTTTTCGTAAAATTTCCCGAAATATTAAAAAAAGAATGAATGGGAAAGATTAAGCACCGTGGTGCATCCGTAGTTGCCTCGTATGTCAAATCCAACGCATTATCATCCTCACCAAGACTATAGACCAACGTCACTTTCAGGTTTCCGGGGAAACCATTTTCTCCATCAGGAGAGAGATAAGACAGACAGACCCTATGTGTATCTGCCTGCTCCACTTTCCATATTCTATCGGCAAAGCCGGGATTCCCTCCATGTGATATATGCCCGGACTTCCCATTGTTAGGGACCAGCTTATACTCTACTCCATCCAGCGTGAAACGCGCATTCAGAATACGTCCTATATAACGCCCCACCGTAGAACCAAAATTCTGCCGTTGCTCCATATATTCAGTAATCGTGGAAAATCCGCACACCACATCCTCCCGTTTTCCATTTCTGTCGGGGACAAGGATAGAAACCACCCGTGCCCCATAGTTTGTGATACAGACCTCCATTCCCTGCTTGTTGCTCAATGTAAATAAATCGGTATGCTGCCCATTCACTTCTGTTTGAAAATCCTTCCGCTGTAATCCAGAAGCTGTGATTTGCTTACCGGTGTGACAAGAAGAGAGCACCAGCAACAAGCCCATACAAACCATACCCTGTTTTCCTTTCATATCATTCATTTTATAGGTTTTAAATACCACAAATGTAAATCCTCCGATGGAAAATAAGAAAAGCCGGCCTTCCCTTTTTCAAAGGATGACCAACTTTTCAACCATTTCAACCAATTTTTACCCTGTCGCTTCCTCTCTTTCAAAACCATCTTTTTACCATCCAGCGTATTGACAGGCTGATATTCCTGCCTGCCCCGCCATGATAGGAAAATCCATAAATAACTGACTGATAGCGCTTAAGCCCAAACAAACAACCTAGTGCTTCCACTCCACAGGCAACCTTAATCTCGCCTTGTAATCCTGCCTCCTGCAACAATCCTGCAAGCAGATTTATCTTTTCCGCTTCCGGACCATATGCAGTACGGATTATAAACAATGAAACGTTCGCCATACAATCATTCATCCCTGCTTCCACATAAGGTTTTCAGCCCTGCCCGTAAGTTGTGACCAAAGTTAAAAGAAAGCAAGCCAGTGTTGCATAAAGTTGTATTCTCATATTTTTCATCTGTTTTGTTTTAACCTAACAAATGCAGACAATTATCTTCTTTTTACATTTATTTTCAGAAAAACTTCTGTTTCCATGCAGTCTTTTACCCTCTCCTGTATCTTCATATAATAACATGACAAAAGAAGAATGAATGACACAGAACTAATAGAGGGATGTAAAGCCGGAAAGCGGGAAGCTTTGGAAACCATATACAGGCTCTTCTCCCGCCAAATGTATGGAGTGTGCTATCGCTATGTAGGCGAAGATTCGGCACTGGACGTCATGCACGATGGATTCGTCAAAGTGTTTTCCGCCATCGGCCAGCTACATGCCACCGACCTGCATGGATTCAGATCCTGGATCACCCGTATCATGGTAACCACCTCCTTGCACCATCTCCGCAAACAGAAAAACAGCTCTTTCCTTTCTGTAGATGACCTGGAAGAAAACATGCAACCTGTGGACGAAGAAGATATGATTTCAATTCCTATTGAAACCCTGATGAAATTCATAGCTGAATTACCGACAGGCTATCGCACCATACTGAACTTGGCCGTATTCGAGGAAATGCCTCATAAGGAGATTGCGAAGACATTAGGCATTAACGAACATTCATCCTCCTCACAACTGTACCGCGCCAAATGTATACTTGCTCAGAAAATTAAAGAATACTTAACTCGACAATCATTATGAAACAGGAAGAAGAACCGTGGATAGACCACTTGAAACAACGGGTTAACGAATACGAAAAGCCACTCCCAGGAAATGATTGGAATCATTTTCAAACGGAATTTTTTCACTCCCTATCTACATAAGAGAAGAAGGATGAAAACGATGCGTATAGCAGCCGTTTTCTTCTTGATATTCATACCTTTTGCCACTACTTTTTATTTTTTACAGACAGAAAACATGAAGCAGCCTCACCTGTTGTATCCTTACCGGCATACCAGCCAAGAAGCATTACAGGCAGCCCTTCCATTATGCCTGAAAACAAACTGTTACAGGACAGGACCAAATCAAAGACAGCTTCCTTGACAAGGCCGCCAATCCAAACAAGTATCCACACCGATACGGCAAATAATATAGAAACAGAATGTATGCCCCCGGTACAAGATACAATCCGGAATACCGAATCTGTACACAAGCGCCCTTCCGGACACAAGCACTTTGCATTACCGTATAAGCGTTCCGGATATACTTTGGCACTTGCCATATCTGCTGGCAATAACGGAGCAAGTACCGGCTTCATAAACAAAACTTTTTCCCGGGGAGACATAGGGAGTTCTCATAAGGATGAAATTATGTATTGGAGTGACTTCAAAGACTATTTGCAGGAATATCCATCGGACTTTCCCGATGCACAAGCTTACGAAGCTCTACTACAAATAGCAAATGACAACACGGGACGGCCCATGACAGAATATACCCATTTATAATCTCCCCGTCAGCATTGAGCTTTCGCTCCGTAAATCTATAAGCAGGCACTGGGGGGTCAGCGCGGGACTGCAATACACCTATCTGTCGTCCGAGAGTTCCATAGGAGAAGATTCCAAGTCGGGTTAAACGACAAAAGCTCCACTACATAGGCTTGTCCGTGAAATTAGACCGCCGGCTTTATACCACCCGCACCTTTTCCTTTTATGCCACAGGAGGAGGCACAATAGACAAATCCGTTTCGGGTAAACTGGAACAAGATTTCATCGTTCAGAAAGAGAAAATCTATTCCAGTACAGAGAATCTGAAAATAAAACCGTTCCAATTCTCCATGCACGCCGCATTGGGAATACAATATAATATAAATCCCACCCTAGGTGCTTTCATTGAGCCCGGAACAGTTTTTTATTTCAAGGACGGCAGCTTTAAAAACACCATACGTGACAAACACCCGCTCCATTTCAACCTGCAATTGGGGGTGCGCTGGAATTATTAAGGAAACTTCATGCAGTCTTTTGTCCATCCTTGTATCTATAAGATAAAAAAAACAACCATGCAAAAAAGACATAAAGACAGACAATGTTATTTTAACGAGCTGGCGAATACGTCCCGTAGTTTCTATATAGACTATGTGAAGCAATTTATCTCCCTCAGCCCTTCCACCCACATACTGGAAATAGGTTGCGGAGAAGGAGGCAACCTGCTTCCCTTTGCCGAACTAGGCTGCAAGGTAACAGGAATAGACCGTGCAGCCAGTCGCATACACCAGGCAGAAACCTTCTTCGCCGCCTCCGGCTACAAAGGAGAATTCACCACAACGGATTTCTTCAACTTTTCCTCAGCTTCCCGTTACCAGCTCATCCTGATACACGATGTTATTGAACACATCAGTAACAAAGAAGAATTCTTCCGTTGCCTCTCTCCTCTTCTAGCTAAGGGAGGCATCATATTCTGGGGATTCCCGTCTTGGCAAATGCCATTTGGCGGACATCAGCAAATTTGCCACAACCGGTTCGTCTCCTCTCTCCCTTTCATTCATTTATGTCCCGGTATATTCTATCGGTTTCTGCTCAGATGTTTCCATGAAACGCCATCATGTATTGAAGAATTATCAGACATCAAACGCTGCAGCATGACCATAGACACCTTTGAACAACTTGCTGAAAAGTATGGATACGAAATAACCGACAGACAATTATGGTTCATCAACCCACACTACCAACAAAAGTTCCATCTGCGGCCACGAAAATTATATCCTGTACTGGCACAGTTAAAATATATCAGAAATTACTTCAGCACCTCCTGTTTCTATATAACGCGCCACCGTGAGCTTCATGATTGAGGCAACCCATTTATACTACTTTCATGTTTATACCAACACTATAAGTTACCAAGATGTTATAACCCGTCATCTAAGCATTTTCTTCTGTTACATTAAGCTTTTTCTTCCAGCCACCTAATACAGACTCCGGCAGTGGACTGTACAGACGATTGGAATAGACTATACAGTCTACTATAGGCGACTGTACAGTCCACTGCCGGAGTCTGTACTACATAACCGTACAAATCCCCTTAATCATCAGCCCGAAAAGACTTAGGAGAGCGTATATAAAGCTTTAAACCCAGGCAGAACAAACTATGCCGCCAGCATTGAAGAAGAAAAAACAGAGGGCTGTCACCCCAAAAGAGAAAATGTAAGAAGTGGAAGAAAAAACAGAGCAAATCTCTTTTTCAAGAAGAAGAAGCCTAAAAAACGGCCTATATCATATATAAAAAAAGAAGGGTATCTATCCCAGACACCCAATCTTCATTAACCTTAAATCTAATACCATGAAAAACACAGTGCAAAGATAAGTAGTTTTATGTTATCAAACATAATAACACTACAATTATTTGCTTTCAATTAACATTATTTAAATTTTAAAGGCGCTTTTACAGTTTCAAATTCTGTAAAAACGCCTTTGTACTATATATGATCATACAAACGAATCAAATTATTCCACATACAGCACCAGCCCTTTCAAATACTCTCCTTCAGGATGGTAAATATTTACGGGATGATCTCCCGGCTGGGTCAATTGATGCAGAATACGCACACTACGTCCGCTTTGTGCGGCAGCTGTAAATACCGCATTACGGAAATTCACCTTATCCACCACCTGCGAACAAGAGAAAGTAAACAGAATGCCTCCCGGTTTGATTTTCTCAAATGCTTTAGCGTTCAATTTCGTATAGCCGCGCAATGCATTGCGGAGAGCATCCTTGTGTTTGGCAAATGCAGGAGGGTCAAGAATTATCAAATCATATTGATCCCCCATACGATCCAGGTATTTAAAAGCATCCTCAGCATACGCCTTATGACGGGTATCACCCGGAAAATTTAATTCCACGTTCATATTGGTAAGATCAATAGCTTTTGCCGAACTGTCTACCGAATGTACCAGATTCGCGCCTCCACGCATGGCATAGAAAGAGAAGCCTCCTGTATAGCAGAACATATTCAATACATTACGCCCTTTGGCATAACGCTCCAACAAATGGCGGTTCTCACGCTGATCCACAAAAAAGCCTGTTTTCTGACCTTTCAGCCAATCCACATGGAATTTCAAGCCATATTCCATCGCTATGTTTTCGGAGCTTCCCCCCTTGATAAAACCATTCTCCGGTCCCAAATCCGCCTTGAAAGGCAATGTGTTTCTGTATTTATAATAAATGTTCCGGACTACACTCCCCATCACCTCGGACAAGGCATCGGCTATTTCCATACGGTAAACATGCATTCCGGCCGAATGTGCCTGCATCACAGCTGTATGATCATATACATCAATAATCAAGCCCGGCAAGTTATCTCCTTCGCCATGAACCAGACGGTAAGTATTGTTTGCAGGATTACCGGCCAAACCCAAACTGCGGCGCAAATCGTATGCCACTTCCAGTTTATGCTTCCAAAATTCATGATCAATCTCACCTTCCTTGAAAGAGAGCACGCGCACGGCAATACTTCCTATCTGGAAATGCCCGCAAGCTATAAACTCTTTCTTCGAAGTGTACACATCCACTATCTCGCCTTCTTCGGGTTCTCCCTCAATGCGCTGGATAGCTCCGGAGAATACCCACGGATGAAAACGCTTTAACGACTCTTCCTTACCCGGTTTCAGGTATACTTTCTTATAAGCCATTTGTATTTACTGTTGTTTCTATTGGTTCTTCCTCTGTTATCTCATAACCGCCCGTACGTTCCAATTCCGTCAGGCAATTGTAAATTTCCACACAAGCCCACGCATCCGTGGCTGCATATAGTTTCTGTCCCTCGCTGAGCACCTCCGCCTCCCAATTGGAAAGACGCTGGCTTTTTGAAATCTTCTGGCCAAACAAATTGGCGAAGATTTTTTGCAGACTCCGGTCAGCTATGCCGAATCGTCCTACATAGTCCTGTAACTCTATCCAGTTTCCCCGGTCGGGATGCACATCCTCACGTTTCCGCAACGAGTTAAAATCGTCTTTCAGAGACAAACCTATCTTCAAGGTATCGCTCATCAAAAACTCTTGCAGAGAATCGGGCATACCTATCCGGTTCAGGCGAAACAAGAAACAGGTATCTTGCGTAGATATTTGCAACAAAGCTACCTTATGGGTAGTACCGCGTTTAAAAGAAGGGCGTGTTTCCGTATCCACTCCCACTATGCGTTGATCTTTCAAATAGGCTACCGCTTTTTCGGCCTCACTCTCGGTATAAATCACGAAGATGCGTCCCGGAAAAAGCACCTTGGGCATTGCTGCTATCTCGGCTTTAGTAATCGTTTTCTTTATTTGTTTCATAATAATGAATTCTCATCTTCCATTTCTTCCTCCTCGCCATCATCGGCAGGGCTGTACTTCACATCATGCAAAGCACGCATAGTGTTTACCAGCCGTTGTCCCCAAAACTCTCTGAAATGTTCCTTGCAGACCACTAAAGAATCGTTCATCGTTTCATTCAGGCCCAGTTGGAACACACTGATAAAGTCCTTCAAATCCTGATAGATATCTGCCAAATCCTCTGAAATACATTTTTTGATGGGCGTGTCACTGTACACCATATCCGGCAAGAACACTTCCAGATAATCATCCTTGGCTCCTAACACACCGGCTATAGCCCTACGTATCAGTTCATAATCTTCTTCGGTAACGAAGGTTTCGGGTTCGTCCTCTCCTATCGGCTCACACGGAGGCAACAAAGTCGCTTTCAAATAAAGCAACGGAAGTATTTTTAAAGCGGTATCTACAAAGTCATAGCGTTTCATATCACGGGCACGTTCCAGAAAGCCACAAAATTCGGCGGCTACCGTTACAAACTCTACTGTATTTTTGTCAAATATCACCTGACTGTACTTTTCCATAAACATTAAAATTGAATCGCAAAGTTAAGAAAAAAGAGATTAAATAAGGCAATAATTAATGTTTTTCATGTACATTTGCGAAATAATAAATAGAACGAAGACCTATGGCAAAGAAAAAATCAGATAAGGAGACAGAGCCTAAAAAGGTATCTACCAAACGATTCTCCGCTTTTTTAAAGAACGAAACCACACATTTTGTAATCGGATTGATCAGTGTAATTTTTGCAGTTTATCTGTTACTGGCATTTACCTCTTTCTTCTTTACGGGGGTCCGCCGACCAAAGTATTTTGGATAATCAGCAGCCGGGTGAACTGATGCAAACCGCCAATCATGTAAAAAATTACGCTGGAGCACGCGGTGCACAACTTGCCGAATTCCTTATAAACGAATGTTTCGGCTTAGCTGCTTATTTTATCATTTTATTCCTGGCCGTAGTGGGTATGAAATTAATGAAAGCTTACCAGTTCCGTATCTGGAAATGGTTTATGTCCTGTTCTATCCTGCTCATCTGGTTCTCTATCACATTGGGATTTATTTTTGACGGCACCTTTGGGGATAGTTTTATCTATCCGGGAGGATTGCACGGACATAATGTAAGCAATTGGCTGATTTCACAAATTGGGATTCCAGGTTTGGGATTATTGCTGTTCATAGCGGCACTATTGTTCTTTATCTATTTAAGTAACGAAACCATACTGGTTATCCGTAAAGCACTGCGTCCCAGCTTCAGACGAAAGAAAAAAGAGGATCAAACAATTTCTGCGACTGAAGAAAATCCGATTAAAGAAGCTCCCCGGAAGGAAGAATCCAGGAAAGAATTCTCTAATCCCGGTCCTGCTATCGTAGATTTCGAATTAGAACAACCGACAAAGAAAGAAGAGGAAGTGGAAGAACAAGTGCCCTTCCCTTTTGAGAGCAAGCAGGTTACCGAACCGGCAGTGATAGAAGAACCTGCCTACACAAACGAAGAAGAGGAAGTTGAAAATACAGATGAACCTGATTTTTCAATCAGTGAAGAAACAAATGAAGAAGACGAGGCGTACAAAGGTCCCGTACTTCCACCATACAACCCTCGTCTGGATTTGGAAAACTACAAATTCCCTAGTTTGGATTTGCTAAATGAATATGAAGATGATGGTCCTAATATTGACATGGAAGAGCAAAACGCCAACAAAGACCGCATCATCAAGGTTTTACGTAGCTTCGGTATTGAAATCAGTTCCATCAAGGCAAGTGTAGGTCCTACCATCACATTATACGAAATTACTCCGGCAGAGGGGGTACGTATCTCTAAAATCAGGAACTTGGAGGATGATATCGCATTAAGTTTGTCGGCACTGGGTATCCGCATCATTGCTCCGATACCGGGCAAAGGCACTATCGGTATTGAGGTTCCGAATGCCAATCCGCGCATTGTACCGATGAAATCCATCCTGAACAGCAAAAAGTTCCAAGAAACCACCTATGAGCTGCCTGTGGCATTAGGCAAGACCATTACGAACGAAGTCTTTATGGTGGACTTGGCAAAAGCCCCCCACATGTTGGTAGCCGGCGCTACCGGACAGGGTAAGTCCGTAGGATTGAATGCCATCGTGACCTCTTTATTATATAAGAAGCATCCGGCAGAACTTAAGTTTGTAATTGTAGACCCCAAAAAGGTGGAGTTCGCTATCTATGCTCCGATTGAGAAGCATTTTCTGGCCAAGCTGCCGGATGGAGAAGACGCGATTATCACCGATGTTACCAAAGTGGTACAAACCTTGAACTCACTATGTATAGAGATGGACAGCCGATACGACTTGCTGCGTAAAGCCGGTTGCCGTAATATTAAGGAATATAACGCGAAATTCATCAACCGGCAGTTGAATCCGGAAAAAGGACACCGCTTCATGCCTTACATAGTGATTATCATTGATGAGTTCGGTGACCTGATTATGACTGCGGGTAAGGAAGTGGAATTACCAATCTGCCGTATCGCCCAGTTGGCACGTGCAGTAGGCATACATGCCATTATCGCGACCCAGCGTCCGACAACGAACATTATTACCGGTACTATCAAAGCTAACTTCCCGGCACGTGTTGCCTTCCGTGTAGCTGCCATGATGGACTCACGTACTATTCTGGACCGTTCGGGAGCACAACAGCTGATTGGTAAGGGAGATATGCTTTACTTGCAAGGTAATGATCCGGTACGTGTGCAATGTGCATTCGTGGATACTCCTGAAGTGGAAAAAATAGCCAATTACATCAGTAAACAACAAGGATACACCACCGCATTCATGTTGCCCGAATATGTAGGCGAAGAGAGTGAAAGCAGCGTTGGCGAAGTAGACATGAACCGGTTAGACCCTATGTTTGAAGATGCAGCCAGACTGGTCGTGATTCACCAGCAAGGCTCTACCTCATTAATCCAACGCAAGTTCTCTATCGGCTATAACCGTGCGGGGCGTATCATGGACCAACTGGAAAAAGCTGGAATTGTTGGCCCCACTCAAGGAAGCAAGGCGCGTGACGTACTCTGCATGGATGAAACAGACCTGGAAATGAAATTGAACAATCTGCAACAATAAGTTGTTTAATAATGTTATGATAAAAATGAAAAGAACATATTTACTGGTATTAATCCTTTTCCTTTCAGTCAGCCTATCCGCACAAAAGGACAAACAGGCACGGGAGATATTGGACAAAACCGCCAATGCCCTGCAACAGGCCGGAGGCATCCGTGCCACCTTTGGAGGGACAGGAAATGGAACCTTATTGCTAAAAGGCAACCGGTTCTATCTGAACAGTGGCGGAATACAAAGCTGGTTTGACGGAACAACGCAATGGAGTTATCTGGAAAGCAGCGAAGAAGTGAATGTGAGCAATCCTACCCCGGAAGAGTTGCAAACCATCAACCCTTATGCACTGTTATCCATTTACAAAAGCGGATATAATTATAAGTATACAGGGATCAAAAGCCGTAACGGCAAACAGGGGTTTGAAGTGATACTGACTCCGGAGAATAAACAGGATATCACATCCATCACCTTGTTCGTTTCCCAAACATATCAGCCTTTATATATAAAGGTAGAACAAAGTAATAAATCGGCAAATGAGATTATCGTCACTTCTTACCAAACCAACCAGCCGCTGGACAATGCGACATTCAAGTTTGATAAAAAGAAATTCCCAAATGCCGAAGTGATAGACTTACGATAACAAGCAGAGTTCAAGATAGAGAGATAATATAATATTCATCAAATTAAATTAAGTAAAGAAATAAGTATTATGAGTACAGAAAAAGTTAAATGCCTTATCATCGGCTCAGGTCCTGCCGGCTACACCGCCGCCATTTATACAGGACGTGCCAACATCGCCCCGGTCTTATATGAAGGTCTACAGCCCGGAGGCCAGTTGACCAT
>ENA-OQKC01000731-OQKC01000731.1-human-gut-metagenome-genome-assembly--contig:-NODE-731-length-13200-cov-8.295801_pt1 | contig 13200 bp, 14 predicted proteins | sample MGYA00242774_ERZ504790 | MGnify/ENA primary metagenome ERZ504790 (study PRJEB26092, sample SAMD00036419) | human gut metagenome | host: Homo sapiens | study: EMG produced TPA metagenomics assembly of...
AATGTTACATTTTTATCCGTTTTTTGTATATGAATACAACCTTTTTTAAGAAATGTTTAAGATGTATTGTTTTTCATTTTACAGCGGATTTCATAGTGATTCCCTATGAAACAAGAAAAAAAACCAGGATTTCTCCCGGCTTCTTTCTTTTTATGCTTTTAAACATATTTCGTTTTCTTCGATAACGGCATCTTCTATGATAAATCTCTCCTCCAAGCAGCGAAAGGATCATCTGATATAATAACTGTTCTTTCTTCTGACAATCTTGCTTCTCTTGATGATCGATCTTATCATAAATCTTATCCACCATAGCAAGCAGCATCGTTCGATCCATATATTCATCAAACATCCTGCTGCCCTCGTATTCCATCTGATCACAAATATCTTCGATCAGATCCAGAATCTGTCTGGCCAGTGCAGAATACATTCTCGTAATATACTGATAATCGTCTTCCTGCCTCTGTTCCTGTGCTACAAATTCTCTGACTGGTCTTACTTCAGTATCAAATAATGGAAGATCTCCTAAACCATCTCTGTCTGCCATCTTCCTGCTCCTTTTTCTCTATCAATCATATCTTATGATCATTTAGAGAAAATATTGCATGTCCTATTCTCTATTTTCTTCCCGAATACTTCTCACTTCTTCATTGATCGCCAACATCTTGCTGTCTAAAAACGTCACAAGATCTGCACACTCCTTCAATTCTTTCTTAATGTATTCTGGTGTATTGCCCTCGTATTTATAATAAATCTTATGCTCCAGAGATGCCCAAAAGTCCATTGCAACCGTTCTGATCTGAATCTCTACTTTGGTAGGTACCACTCTGTCAGATAAAAAGATTGGTACTCTTACGATCAGATGATAGCTTCTGTATCCATTGACCTTGGGATTCAACATATAATCCTTTGTCTTTAGTACTTCTATATCATCTTGTGATGAGATCATATCTACGATTCGATAAATGTCTGGTGTAAAAGAACAAATAACCCTGACCCCAGCGATATCATCAATATATTTCTGAATATTCTCTACTGTGATCTCTTTTCCTTTACGTATCAGCTTTCTTGTGATGCTCTCATCTGTTTTTAATCTTGATTCGATATGTTCAATCGGATTGTACTGGTGCACAAGTTTAAACTCATCATTTAATATCTCTAATTTCGTTCCGATCTCTTTTAATGCAGAACGATATAATAATTTGATCTTTCGGTATTCAAGCATTACATCTTGTACATCAGGTAATTCTAATTCTCTCATATGTCTCACTCCTTACCATGTTTGCTATTCCTATTCTATCACTGTTTCACTTTGTATTCAATAGCATACAATCCGAGTAGTAAGTTCTTAAATACCTAAAAATGGGTAAAAAAAATCCGTGCGGAATGCGTTGTGCTATCTTCCACAGACGTTACCTCTATAGTTAACTCAACCCAGGCACCCTCACGGCACATAGAAGGTTCCACTTAGTGCTGCTTTGTTCCCAACCTGACACGGTTCATGGATTCCTATTGCGTGAGACCCAGATATCAACGCCACTTGTAGAGGGCAGCTCTACAGAAAACAGCCCGAAGCAAACCATCACCTCTGCTATAGCGGATTGCAGAAATAGGGTGCCGCTACCTCCCCGGCTAGCACGGAAGCTTTATGACTTGATTATCTTTGGCATCTTTTGCAAGATGCATATTTGATTATACTAAATACTTTTCTTTTGGTCAATAGTTATTCTTATTTGGTTTTTAGATAAATTTTTTTCGTTCCCCGATATCTTCCTCTTCCTTTTACGATCACATATTTGTGACCTTCTTTTTTGACGATCTTGTAATCTTTATTCTTTTTTAAATGCTTTCCTTTGTAATATAATACGATTCCCTTTGGATTCTTATTTTTAGAATCCGCCTTACAATATCTCAAATGAATCTTGTTTACTGGCTGCATTACTGTATATGCCTTTAAACGCATCGTTGCATGATCTGGGTTCAGATCATTCCATTTTCTATGATCATAAAGATAACTCTGTCCTTTTTTTGTTTTATTAACAAAAGATACCCAGTGATAATCATCATTTTCATCAAAACCAATCTTACTAGAAGATCTTAATTTTACTACAACTGCAAACTTGTCTCCTCTCAGAACCTCTGCTTTTCTTGAAAGATCGATCGTATGCGTTCCGGCCTCTCTGATCGTTCCTGTTACCGGACGTTTTAACATCTTTGTTCCACTTGTTGGTCTTCCATCTTTAGGATTTCTATAAATCTGTATACTGTATTTGACGTTTGCCGACCAAGTTACCAGATTCACTGCTTTGATCAGTTCTTTCTTCTTTGCACTTCCTTTTTTCGCTGTAAATACATTTGCGAACTTTTGTCCTTTTTTCAGTTTTAAAATTCCAGGATTCGCTGAACCATCATAGAAATAATTGTATTTATACTCTGAGGCTTTCACAAATTGCCCTGCAACAAATTCACAAAGAGATTTATCTTCATAAGAAATATAGGTATATCCGTTACTTCCTTCTTGATTTCCCCAACTGTTTTTTACGATCCATGCTCCATCTCTGGACGGTCTGGATCCACTGTTAAAATTATCTCTGCTATAACTATCATCCCATCCAACGATCGCAACAATATGATTTGCTGCCTGTCTGGCACTATTGCAGTTGTATGCCTCATGATTCTTTCCGTAATAGGCTGTTTCTTCCCATGTCTCTTCGGGTGCATGGTACGCCATAACTACGGAACCATATCCTATGATATAGGATTTTACTACTGCTGCTTGCGGTGTATCTCCAAGGAAAAATCCATTCTTCAGAATTGCACTGTCTTTTTGTCCCACAGAATCAGATAATCTCCATTTTCTTGTATTAAATGGTGCAATATTTTCTTTTGCAAGACCATACCATCCTGTTAACGACAACATTGCAAGCAGTGAATTGCCACCTGCATATCTCCAATCTCCTGAAACTTTTGTTTTGTCTCCTTTGGTATTATTTAATTTATCGTTTTTTCGATTGTACATAAAATATCCAAAATGTTTCTCAGAAAAATCTACATTCGTACTTGCGATTCCTTGTTTGATCAGAGAAGTCTCTCCCATCGATGTAATCCCAAACGCCCAGCATAATTCTGTATTCCCCTGATCTTTCACTGATGTTACCTGTCCAAGTTCTGATGAACTGTAATATGAATCCAATGATCTGGCATTCCTCTTTGGCGTTACAGTTTTGGGCACATCTGGAGATTCAATCTTAATATTCAATGGATGATATCCATTAGACTGTGAGGCATAGATAAAAGAAATATTTAAAGAACTTATCATGCCGACACATAAAATAACTACAATAAGCTTCTTAATCCTTTCCATGTTCCTTGTCCCCCTTCTTCCTTCTTCTTAATTCTTTAAAAAAATCAGACAGCATCTGACTGCACTCTTCCTCTAAGATACCACGTTCTATCTCTACTTGGTGATTAAATTTGTCAATCTGTAAAATATTCAATACAGATCCTGCACAGCCCGCCTTTGGATTCATCGCTCCGATCACAACTTTGGGAATTCGTGCCTGTACGATAGCTCCTGCGCACATCTGACATGGTTCCAATGTGATATACATGGTACAATCTTCCAGTCTCCAATCATTAACTTTCTTACTTGCTTTCTGAATCGCAAGAAGTTCTGCATGTGCCAATGTTGTCTTCTTCTTATTGCGCTGGTTATAAGCTCTTGCAATGATCTTATCGTCTTCAACGATCACACATCCAATTGGAACATCTCCGATCACTGCCGCTTTCTTTGCTTGTTTGATTGCTTCTTTCATGTATTTTTCTTCTTGTGTCACTTACTCTTACCCCTTATATCTATGTCATATTTTTCTTTATTATAACATAGAATGAAGCAAAAAGAGAGTACACGATTGTCAGATTATCAACGTATTGTATCTTATCTGTATGAATATCACCATGGAATCAAGGGTTCCAATGTCGGTTTTGCCAAAATAGAAAACGCCAAAACCATCTGAGGGTCTATTTCCATGTAAAACAAATGAACAGGCATTAGAATACAAAATTTATTTTTATATTTTCATCAGGTGCTATGAATGGGATTTATCTTGATACGGTCAAGCGAAATGATGCGATCATTGAATTTAAAAACACATATCCTTTGATCGATGATTTTGATAAAATGGATGGATTCTTGCTGTATTATTCGAATGATCATTTCTTTGGATCGCAGTGGAAAGATCATCCGATCATTATACGAAGTTTTGTACCTGTGGAGTCTGCTGAAATAAAAATGAGAATACTGAAAAAACGGTACCTCCAGAACCTTCGCCTGAAACCGAAACACTTTCTGAAACTGAAGCTTCTCCTACATCCAGTCTCTCAGAATACATTGAAGCCCTTCAATTAGAAAAGAATGCGAAAGAATCCACACATCCAAACCCACCAAAGGACTTCGACTGGAAGGAGTATCCCACCTTGCCCATGCCTCCTTCTTATAGCCTTGATCCTAGCATTAAAATCGGACTAGAAGATCTTGATCAGATTCCTGATCTTGATGACAACATAAAGACAAATGGTTTTCTCCTTTTAAATTATGGGAATTTCGGCCACTTAATGCTCGCGAAAGATCAAGACAGCGGCCAATGTTATCTTGGAATTCCTGGAATCTTTGATAACGAAAAAGCTTTTATCTCCCGTTTATTTGGTTTTAAGACTTTTATCACGGTGCCGCTAAAACCACATAAAACTGGAAATTTTGGTTATTTTATCTTACCGGTCTAAGATGTTACTTAACTGTGCAAACTGTTCTAAGGTTAATGCTTCTCCACGAACAGATGCAGGTAATTCCATCTCTTCTAATGCCTGTGCTACCTGTTCTTTGGAGAAGTTTAAGCCTCCGAAATTTTTAATTCCATTCTGGAGAGTTTTTCTTCTCTGGTTAAAAGATGCACGAATTAACTGGAATAATAATTTCTCATTTGTAACCTTGATCGGTGCGTCTTTGTATTTCGTAAGACGGATGACTGCAGATCCAACTTTTGGTCTTGGCATAAAGCAGTTTGGCGGCACATTCGCTACCACATATGGTTCTGCATAGTACTGCACTGCGAGTGATAATGCACCATAGTCTTTTGTTCCCGGACCTGACTGCATACGGTCTGCAACTTCTTTCTGTACCATGACAGTAATACTGTCGATCGGCACATGACTTTCAAACAATCCCATGATGATCGGGGTTGTAATGTAATATGGGAGATTCGCCACAACCTTCACTGGTTTCCCACCATTTTTCTCTTCTACGATCTTTGCAATATCGACTTTCAAAATATCTGCATTCAAAATGGACACGTTATCATATGCACTTAATGTGTCTGAAAGAATCGGAATCAGATTCTTATCAATCTCAACTGCCATGACTTCTCTCGCATTTTCTGCAAGATACTGTGTCATTGTTCCAATTCCTGGTCCGATCTCTAACACGAAATCATCTTTGTTCACTTCTGCTGCAGAAATGATCTTCTCAAGAACACGTTCATCAATCAGAAAGTTCTGTCCAAACTTTTTCTGAAAATCAAAATCATATTTCTGAATTACTTCTATTGTATTTTTTGGATTTCCAAGTTTCACTCTTTATACCTCTTTCATACGATACAATTGTCTTGCATTTTCTTCAGTGACTGCGATCAGTTCTTCCTTGTTGATCCCTTTGATCTGACTGAGCGCTTCTGCTACATAATTTAAATTTAGTGAAGAATTTCTCTTGCCTCTATTGGGTTCTGGTGACAGATATGGGCAGTCTGTCTCTAATACGATTCTGTCTAACGGTGTATAAGCTGCAACTTCCTTTAATGTCTTTGCATTCTTAAATGTTACAACGCCACCGATTCCAATATAAAATCCCATATCAAGGAATTGCCTTGCCATCTCTTTTGAATAAGAAAAACAGTGAACCACCCCGCCGATTTCTTCTGCATGTAACGCTTTCATTATATCATAAGTATCCTTTGCTGCGTCCCTGCTATGAATAATGATCGGTAATTTTACATCTCTTGCAAGTTCGATCTGTGCTTCAAACCATTTCTTCTGAATGCTGCGTTCTGGTTCATCCCAGTAATAATCAAGCCCGATCTCTCCGATCGCAAGAATTCGATCCATTGCTGCATATTTCTTTAGTGTATCGATATCTGACTCTTTCAACTCTGCCGTATCACTTGGATGAACGCCGACTGCTCCATACATCATCGGATATCGTGTCACTGCTTCTACGATCCATGTAGACGTTTCCATATTTGATCCTACATCAACGATCGTTCCGATTCCATTGTCCTTCATAGATGCTAACAATTCTTCTCTGTCTTGATCAAACTGTTTGTCATCATAATGTGCATGTGTATCAAATATCATCGTCTCTCTCCCTTTTCTCTTCGTTTCTTTAATCTGACTGTATTTCCGTTGACCGTAAGACAACGGATGCTTCGTAAGAAACTTGACATACGGCTGTAACCATAGTCTTTGATATTAAATCCGCTGTGTTTATCTTTTAATTCTAACGTTACCGCAGAAAGATTATCTAAAGATCCACCATTTTTCTTTACAAAATGAATTACTTCTTCTTCAATCGTTTCTCTGCTTGTCAGTTCTTTAAATTCAACATAACAGTTTGTATCTTCCTGCACAAGCATAAAATTATCCATCTCTTCATCAATTAAAACACTCAGCTTTGTATATCCATAATTTCGCACATCAAAATCTGAATATTTTGCATTTAATCGATTTCCAATCTTCCCCAAATCTACTGGTGCATTTCCATTTTCACTGATAATATCTGCGATCGTATATGAAATCTCATCCAGTGATGTAACATTCTCTATTTCATCACTTTCCATATCCTCTTCTTTACCTCTGTCCGCTTCATAAATCAGATTTAGATGGATAAATTTATTACATGCTCTTGTCAGTGCCACAGGTGTCTTTGATTCTCCCATTCCGATCACATACATATGTTCTTCTCGAAGTCTCATTGCAAGTCTTGTAAAATCACTGTCACTCGTAACAATGCAGAATCCGTCTACTTTCTTTCCATATAACAGATCCATTGCATCAATGACCATTGCCATGTCTGTTGCATTTTTACCTGAAGTATAAGAAAATTGTTGCACAGGAATAATAGAATATTCTAATAACAACTCTTCATTCCATCCATTTGCTTTGGACCAGTTCCCATAAATTCTTCGACAAGACGGAAATCCGTAGGCTTCCAGCTCCTGAAAAATGATCGGTGCGTATTTAGGACTGATATTATCTGCATCGATCAGAACTGCAAACTGATTCTTTTCTTCTTCTATCATATTCTCCCTCATATCTTACTATTGTTTATAGTTCTTTCCTGTAAAATGAAAAAAAGGATATATCCTCTCGAATATATCCTTAAATAAATACCAAGCGGGTGATGGGAATCGAACCCACGTGATCAGCTTGGAAGGCTGGAGTTCTACCATTGAACTACACCCGCATATCTTGTTCGCTGTGTTGTGTTTTCCTCAGCGACAAGTAATACTATACCATCACTTTTTATAAATTGCAAGTGTTTTTTTGAATTTTTTTCATTTTTTTTGAATATCTTATGATAAAGGGGTTTTGGGGTATATTTTATGATGAATAAGATCTGGTGTTTTATGATCCTTGCAGGACTCATTGTCAGCAGTTTTAATGGAAAGATCACAACACTTTCTGATACCATTCTTTCTTCTTCCAAAGAGGCTGTGGAACTCTGTATTCTAATGTTTGGAATTGTTGGGTTATGGTCTGGACTCATGAACATTGCTCTGTCTCTTGGAATTACTACACAACTTCAAAAGCTGTTAACCCCTTTTCTGACTTTTTTATTTCCAAATCTGAAGAATCAAAAAGCGAAAGAATATATCAGTACAAATATTGTCGCAAATATATTAGGTCTTGGTTGGGCTGCAACTCCTTCCGGATTAAAAGCTATGGAAGAATTACAAAAAGATAACCCTGACAAAAACACCGCAACAAATGAAATGTGTTCGTTCCTAATTCTTAATATATCATCTCTGCAATTGATTCCGATTAATATCATTGCCTACCGAAGCCAATACGGCTCTGTCAATCCATCTAAGATCTTAATTCCAGGACTTATCGCTACTTTAGGTTCCACGATCGTTGCTGTTATCTATATCAAATGGAAGGACCGAAAACGATGATCACATTTCTTGCAAATCTTGTCATTCCTTTATTCATATTTACACTTGTTTTATATGGAACCCTAAAGCGTAAGGATATCTATACCCCTTTTCTTGAAGGTGTCATGGATGGATTTAAAATTGTTCTTGAGATTGCCCCAACTCTGATCGCTTTGTTTTTTGCGATTCAGATCTTTCGTTCTTCTGGAGCCTTGGATCTGATCGTTCGTTTTCTGACTCCTATGGGAAAACTATTAAAGATTCCTAAAGAAGTTTTACCCGTGATCTTTGCAAAACTTTTTTCTTCTTCCGCTGCAACTGGATTCCTGCTTGATATTTATAAAACTTCCGGGCCGGATTCTTTGGCTGGGTTTATGTCTTCTGTGATCCTTAGTTCAACAGAAACTTGTTTTTACACATTATCCGTGTATTATTCTGTGGTTGGAATAGAAAAGATTCGATATACATTGACTGGGGCATTGCTTGCCGTTTTTGTTGGTACTTTTATTTCTGTATTCATCTCTTATTTTTAACTTTTCCCGATATATTTATGATATAATTTTGACATAAATAAATTTAGATTGCATTATAAAAATCAGCATACACAAAAAACGAGTGTTATCAGCATCTACTACTGATAGCACTCATCTTTTTTATTCCATATCTTTTCGTTTCTCTAATTCTCTCAAACTGACAACCAGATCATAAACTTCCGGCCGTCGTTCTTTCAAATGTTCATCCAAACGATGTCTTCGCTCTTTAAATCTCTGTGCAAGTTCTGGATGTTCTTTCATAATACGTTCATGAATTTCCCTTCGATGTTCCTCAAAACGTGCCGCCAGAGTTCTTTCATCTTTTCCAGAAATATTTACGATCTCTTTTAGATGTTCTTCCAGATGTTCTAACCATTCATCTTCGTCAAAAGCTTCCATATGCGACCAGCTTCCATGTAACAGCTTTTCTACATCTCCATTTTGCTTTAACTGCTTGATCTGTTGTGCAATCTGCCTCTCAATCTGATCTTCCGTGTCAGAACCAAATGCCCAGACAAATTCCTGCATACGATTATCTACACGCTTTCTTGATGCACTGCGTTCTTCATTATCAACTCCGCCTTCTAATGGATACGGACGTTTGATCCCCATATCTTTCAACGCAATATAAATCGTCCTTCTGACACATCCTTCTTCGATCAGATATCCGATTCCAAGCTTTCTCATCTGCTCATTTAAATCTGCGATATGCTCTGTGATATAAAATCTTATTCCTTGCTCTTTCAATGACTTATAAAGAATCTCAATGCGGTCTGCTGCCGTGATATCCATACTTCCAATTCCGCTGGCATCAAGGATCACTGCTTTGATATTTCCTCTGCGTTCAAGTTCCTGCTCAATATCCTGCTGCAACACTCCTGCATTGGCAAAAAACAAATTGCTGCTGAAACGATAGATCAACACACCTTCAATCTCGTGAATCTGACGACTCTCAGCTAAATCACGAAAATGCTTATGTCCTGGCTGAATTCCCAGAAAACAACTTGCTGGTTTTGATGATCGTATCACCATTTCTGCAAAAGATAAGATAATTCCGATCAATACACCATTGATCGTTCCAAGTAACAATACCCCAATAAATGCACCCCAGAAAATAAAACATTCTGTGCGGCTGACTTTCCACAGTTTTACCGCCAGTTCAAATTCTGTCGCTCCCAGAAGTGCGGAAATTACGATCGCCGTCAATACCGGAACTGGCAGATATCCAATAAATCCTGTTCCAAATAACAGTAGTAGGATCATAGATAATCCTGCAACAATACTCATTAACTGTGTTTTTCCCTGATATTGTTCTCCCATCGCCGTTCTTGAAACAGATCCGTTGATCGGACAGCATCCAGTCAATGCTGCCACAAGATTTCCAACTGCAAATGCTAGTAATTCTTGATTATCATTGATACGATATCCATTTTTCTGTGCAAAATTATTCTCTGCAAGAAGTGTTTCCGCCATAATAACGACCGCTACCGACAAACTGATCGTCACCACTTCATCCATTGGAATTAACATAAGATTTGGAAAACTCCATTTTGGAAGTCCTGGTGCTACGGCATCTAATGTCTTAATTCCCCATTCTTTCATTGGCAGAACCTGCGTCAAAACAGCCCCTGCTGCCATCATCACAACTGCCATTGGGAATTTCGGCATGATCTTTTTCGCTGCCAACAAGATGACTAATGATAGGATTCCTAAGATCAATGATGGAAGATTGATCTGTTCTGCTGTTTTTTCTATATGCTCTAACAGTTCTAATAATTCTCCAGTTCCTGCTGTTCCTCCCATTAATTTCGGCACTTGCATCAAAATAATCGTCGAACAGATTCCTGTAATAAATCCACCCATAACTGGTGCTGAAATATAATTTACAAGTTTTCCTGCATGCATCAGATAAAATGCGAGCAGCCACAATGCCACAAAAAATGTGATCACTGGCACAACTGCAAGTGCTTCTTTAGAACCACTTTGTATATTCATCCCTAGAAGTGCTGATCCAACCAACGCTGCTGGTGCCGCATCCACTCCAAAGATGAACTGCGGAGATGTAGAAAATAATGTAAACAAAATGATTGGAAATACAGACCCATATAGCCCATAAACCGCAGGTAATCCGGCAATCTGGGAATATCCCATAGAAATTGGAATCGATACTGCCATGATGATGATTCCTGTGATCACATCATGCAACAGATTTTCTCTTTTATAATCTTTTATTGTATGTCCTAATATCATAATTCCGTATAAAACACTCCCAACAAACTATTCTCTGATTTCCATCCAAGATATCTCAATGTTTCTTCCAATCCAGACATCACTTCTAACATATCTCCTACATTTGCACTTGCACCCATATGCCCGATTCGAATGACTTTTCCTGCCAATTCTCCGAAAGAACCTGCCAACATGATTCCATGTTTTTCTCTCATTCTTTCCAGAATATCATCCGCTGTCATTCCTTCTGGTACATCAAATACTGTAACCGTATCTGAAAATCCACTTTCCAAATGTAATTTTAGACCAAATGCTTCAATGGCTTTTCTTGTCGCATTGGCGATTCTGGCGTGACGTTTGATCAGATCTTTATCCGCTGCAATATTATCCATCGCTGCTTTCAATCCATAGATATCGCTGATCGGCATTGTATATGGGAACCATAAATTTTTATAGTAATCTTTGAAAATCGTCAGATTACAATAAAATGATGCGATTGGTGTTTTTCGATTTTCCATAGCTTTTTTAGCTTCATCACTGATCGTTACGAAAGTAAGTCCTGGAGGCGCTGAAACTGCTTTTTGAGATCCTCCACATAAGATATCGATCTGTGCTTTATCAACATTGACTTCATTTCCAAACATTCCTGAAACAGAATCTGTAACTGTCATGATTCCATAGGATTTCAATAATGGACAGATTTTATGAATGTCATTTAACATTCCACTTGGAGTATCACAATGAACAACTGTTGCATATTTAAAATCGTGATCTTCCTTCAGATATGCATCTAATTCATCAACATCAAATGCATTTTTATAATCTTTTGTATACATAACAGGAGTTCCACCATACATAGATACAAAATCTGCAAATCCTGCTCCATAAATTCCATTATCAAGAATTAAAACTCTATCTCCCGGCTCTGTCATAGATGCACATGCTGCCTCTAAACCAAGGATTCCTTCTCCGCTTAGGATCAGTGTTTCATTCTTCGTATGAAGCAGCTCACTGATCAGCTCACAGGTTTTCCTTGTATTCATCATAGAATTGCGGATCCAAATCTGCATTCGTTGTAGAAAGGCTTCTCGCCAGTCTTACATTTTCTGGCACCTGAACAGGTCCTGGTGTCATAATCTTGTATTTACTCATATCCGTCACTCACTTTCTTTTTATTTTTATAATCTAATATACCGGGATCACTGCATAGAAAATGCTTTGGCAATCCCGGTATCATTATATCATTTTATTATGCGAACTGTGTAATTCCAATTTTCTTAACTGCAATCTCAATTGGTTCGATCACGATCAGTACAACAACTGCTGCTACAGCAATCTGTACGACATTTCCTGGAACAGAACTGATTGGTGCAATAAAGTTTCCATAAAGAATGATCTCTGCAATATAATATCCAACGATCTTAATTACAAATGCTGCAAAGATTGCTGCAACTTTCCATCCATACTGGTCATGCTTCTCTGTCATAGCTCCAACAACATATCCCATGATTCCTACGATAATAAATGTAAATGGTGCCCACGCTGTCCATCCTGACAACAGATCAAATAATCCCATTCCAACTCCACCAGCGATAGCTCCTGTTTTCTTACCGAATAAAATTGCCATAATAAATAGAGGAACATTTCCTAAATGAATCAGACCTCCATTAGCTGCGATCGGTAATCTTACGTTAACAAACGCTGTAAACACATAAGTTAATGCAACTGCCATTGCTGTTATTGCAATAAACTGTACTTTATTTTCTTTCATTTTATTTTCCTCACTTCCTGATTTCTTGTATGATATATAGTTTTTCAAGTACGCTGCGTTCCTTTATTGTGTTATAATTTATCGTGTTATTGGTATTTTTAAAATAGCCAGTTTTTTATTTTTAATGGTGCCAGTTTATAATTTTCTTTTATATGCAGAATAAATCACTGGTATCAAAACTAAATTTACAATCAATACTGTTCTCCATACATCCACTTTAAATTGTCCAATCTTCTAATTGTCCACACTTTAGACTTCAGGTATATGATAAAAAATAAATAAGCAACCGAAAACGCAGCATTGGAATTTTGCCATATTTTGAACAAATTCGCAGCCCAATTGCAATGTCATTAAGTTAAGAAAAACAGAGATAAAAGATAAGTTTTAAATTTATCTTTTATCTCTGTTTTTATATATTGACAAACTCAGGATAAAGAGTGATGTATTAGGTAGGAGGTGAATGATT
>ENA-OQKC01000732-OQKC01000732.1-human-gut-metagenome-genome-assembly--contig:-NODE-732-length-13198-cov-3.327442_pt1 | contig 13198 bp, 7 predicted proteins | sample MGYA00242774_ERZ504790 | MGnify/ENA primary metagenome ERZ504790 (study PRJEB26092, sample SAMD00036419) | human gut metagenome | host: Homo sapiens | study: EMG produced TPA metagenomics assembly of...
TATCCACCCATCACTAACCGCTAATCTCTAAGTTGGAACCCCATTTATTGCTCATGTACTTTTTGACAAAAGCAAGGATATATTTTGATTATCGCTCGTTTTATATAATTTTGTACAGAGAAAAAGAATACTGATGTTTCACGTGAACCTTAAATGACATACTACTTGTATGAAAAAACTCAAACTGCAATGGAAAGGCATTTATGCCTTATTACTGATGTTGTGGTCTGTACCCCTGCCAGCCCAGTTTCCGCTGGTAGAACAGATATCAAGTAACTTCATTACTTCGTTTGTCGAAGATCCCAAAGGCTACATCTGGATAGGGACCAATCACGGGTTGAACCGTTTCAGCGGTTCGAATTATACTGTATATTATGCGCAAGAAGAGTCCACAGCGCTCAATAGCGACTATGTGGATAATTTAATGTTTGATGCCAATAACCGTTTGTGGATGTCAAATGAATGCGGATTGTGCGTGTGGGAGGATGGTATATTCAGACATCCGCAACAGGTAGGCTTCAATCCCATAGGGCGTGTGCTGGATCTGGATAACGAGTGGCTCATTATTACTGATCGTAAGGGGGTGGCCAAGGTGAACAAGCAGACGCTGAAAGAGGAAAAATATTATCTACAACCAGGCATGAGCATAGTCGGTGCTATTACCATTTCCAGTCAAAAGCAAGTGTGGACGGCCAACGCTAGGCACCATGCCACAGATATTTATATATTGGACAGAGACTTGAACTTGTTGCGGACGCTGAATGGCTCTAAGGATACCTATATAGAAAGTATTGTGGAAGACGCCAGCCACCACATGTGGGTGACTACAAGTAAAGGATTATTGTGTTATGACGCAAAGACGTGGGAAGAACTGCTTTTACCTACTGACTTTATGGAGGCTACACAGAACAAAAAAATACACTTCGTGCTTCCTTATCGGCAAAACTTCCTGTTGATAGGTATTTCGGGTGAGGGAATGTACCGTTACGATGTGGCTCGACGGGTGTTGACACGTATCCATGTGCAGCAACAGTTGAAGGGGGATAGATATGTCTGTTTCATCGATACAAACAACGGAATATGGCTGTCTGATCAAGAGAACGACTTTCACTATTATCCCGAAAAGGCAGCCTTTAACAATTTGTCGTCCATCTTCGAACGCTTGGAAGACCCCTTCGTGAAAAATCTTTTGTTCGACTATGAGGGCTATTTGTGGATGCGCTCCTCGCACGATATTGCCAGTTATGATATAGGTGGTGATAAGATAGCTTTCCACTTGGCAGATGGTGGCCTTTACGGGCATATTTTATTGACTCGAAGAATAGGTTGTGGGTCATCCGGAACCGTTCGGAGGTGCGGCAGTATGCTATCCGGGAGGGGAAAATCGTACGGGAAGAGAACCATTATACCTTCCCGGCCAATGTGTTTTCCATCAGTGAAGACAAGGAAGGACGTATTTGGGTTACGCTGGCTGATAGATTTGCCACGCTGGCGGCCGACGGGAAGTTCACTTACCGGTATGCACCGGGCAGCATTTCGTTTTCGCAGTTGCAGACATTGCGCCCATCGGGTACAATGATTCTCTATACGGTGGCCAACGGTATCTATAAATTTGGTGAAGACCAACAGTTCATCCCGTTGGATTCTCTTTATTTGCCCAACCCGAATTCACTTATTATCGATAGGAACAATACGTACTGGATAGGGACTTACAATACCGGGCTGGTGCATTACGACCCACGCACACAATGGCTGGAGCGGTTTGATTTATCGTCGGGATTGATAGACAACAGCTTGAAGGCAGTAATCGAAGACAAGGAAGGGAACATCTGGTTTAGTTCGTCTACGCATATAGGAAAGTATGATGTGCAGGAAAAAACATTTTCTTATTTATATGATAACTACTTCTGCAAGGGGAAGCTGTATGCGCTGAATTGTGCGGCAGTGGCACCAGACGGTACCTTGTTTTTCGGAGGCTCGGGTGGCATTACAGTCATTTATCCGGATGTACCCATCGAGAAAGAACCGGATATCCCGCTGAATCTGGACATGATATTGGTGAACGGGGGAATACATAATAAGAGCGAGGAAAAACTATCGTTGTCTTATCGGGAGAATACAGTTACGTTCTACTATTCGGCATTAAAGTTAGAGGCGGGTTCTCTGCTGAACTATGCCTATATGCTAGAGGGCTTCGACAAGAACTGGATTGACGCTGGTTCCAACAAGCGGGTGGCCTATTCCAACCTGCCTACCGGAAAATATACGTTCAAGGTGAAAGCTCGCATACTGAGCGGAGAGTGGTGCAAGAACGAACTGACCAAGGAGGTGGTTGTTCACCCTGCACCATGGGCTACGCCCTTGGTTATTGTGTTATACTGGCTGGTCGGTATCGGGCTGGTGCTACTGGTCATCCGGCTAATTATACGTTGGCGGACACAAGAGGAGAGACTGGCATTGGTCAAGTACCAAAGGGAGATAAATCAGGCACACATAGACTTTGTGACCAACATTTCGCACGAAGTACGTACACCGCTAGCCATGGTATATGCCCCGTTGAAAGAACTGGCGAAAGAAAACAATCTGAATGAACATGAGCGTGGCTTGGTGGATATCATGTTGCGCAATGCCGACCGCTTGTTGCGGCTTGTGAAGCAGTTGCTTGACCCCAAGGAAGGTGAGAAGGACGAGAAGCAACTCCGGGTTGCCGTGGTAGACCCGGTAGCTTTCGTTCAGGCACAGATAGCGAACTTCCGGTTTATTGCCCACGAAAAAGGGCTGACGATAAACATGCACGCTGAACAGAAGCAGGATACGGTGGCTTGTTTTGATACGGAGAAGGTGGAAAAGATATTTTATAACTTGCTCAGTAACGCCATTAAGTACACACCTGAAGGGGGGAGTATCGACATTACTGTGGAAAGCGACGGGAAAAACGTACAAATATGCGTGGCCGATACGGGACAAGGTATTTTACCCGAAAAACAGAAACAACTGTTTGATCGCTTTGAACGGTTGGGAGCTGATAAGAAATACCCCAATGTGAATGGTAAGGGCATCGGTCTGAATTATGCGCAATATTTGGCACACCTGCATAAGGGAAACATAGACTACACTTCCAAGCACCCTCAGGGGGCTTGCTTCACTCTTAGTATCCCACAATCGCTGACAGCATATAGTCCCGAGGAACGGGCACAAGACAATGAGTACAAGATACCCATACCGGCAGTCGAGACGAATGCCGTAGAAAAAGTAGTCTCTAAGGAGAACACGCTGTTCATTGTAGAAGACGATCAGGAGGTGCGCGAATACCTGCGAGTGCTGTTGTCGCCAGATTACAATATCGTTGTCGTGGAAAATGGAGAGGAAGCCATAGACAGATTAGAGATGGAGTTGCCTGAACTGATTGTGAGTGATGTGGTCATGCCTCGGAAAGACGGCTACGAGTTGTGCAAGACTATCAAGACAAGTGCCGATTGGGGGCGTATTCCCGTTATTCTGCTAACGGCAAAGAACGATATGGACAGCAGTATCAAAGGACTGGATTGTGGTGCTGATGCCTACGTGGGCAAGCCCTTCGACCCCTTCTATCTGAAAGCCGTCATAAACAATCTGTTGGAAAACCGTAAACGGATGCAATGGATTGTGCAAAACCTCACCTCGGAAAGCCTACCGAGGGGAGAGGCGCGAGAAGCGATACTTAATGAACAAGACCGTCAGTTTTTGGAGAATTTGCACACGTTGCTGGACAAGCACTTGGATGACGAGGCATTCGGCATTACCTCGCTGGCAAAGGAAAATGCTGATGAGCTACAGCAGCTTGTATGCCCGAGTCAAGTCGTTGACGGGACAAACACCGCAGAACTTTCTTATCACTTATCGCATGAACACGGCTATGCAACTGCTGCAGACGGGCAAATACACTGTGAGCGAAGTGTGTTACAAGGTGGGAGCTTCTTCGCTGGCCAACTTCTCGCGCAGCTTCAAGCGGCAGTTTGGTGTTCCGCCCAGTGAAGTATAATTTGTGTCATCAATCTCCCGTTGCTGAGGCTGCCTACTGATGGGCACAGCGAAGAAGCGAGGATTATCGAAAGCCCGAATAAGGCGATGGGATAATGCATTGCCACTGCAAAGCAAGTGCATGCTTTTTGCAGTGCTACTGCATTCAGCTTTGCAGTGGCGCTGCAACACATATGCAGTGTCACTGCAGCATATATGCAGTAGCGCTGCAACACGTTTGCAGTCACACTGCAGCAGATGTGCAGCGACGCTGACCCGGTAGGTGTGTACGGGATTGTATCATGTTTCGTTAAGAAGATATTATAAAGTATCCTTTGAATGTCGTATTTTTGTCTATCCGTAATTTAGAGTAGTCAAAGAAAGCTATGAAACACACTCGTATGAAACTAAAAACAGTGGTAAAGAACCTTCATGAAGGCTGGAAATTCCGGCAGGCGAGACTGACCAATTGGTATCCGGCTACAGTTCCGGGAGTAGTCCACACGGACTTACTGCAGAACAAGATTATTGAAGACCCGTTTTTCCGGTTGAACGAACGGGGATTACAATGGATTGACAAGGAAGACTGGGTTTATGAAACTTGCTTTACCCTTGCTGCCGACATGATGCGGAAAGAGAATATGGAGCTTGTGTTCGAGGGGCTGGATACTTACGCTGACGTTTATTTGAATGATGAATGTATACTGAAAGCGGACAATATGTTTCGCCGCTGGTCTATCCCCGTTAGGCAGTACATCAGGGAGGAGAATAATATACTGAAGGTGTACTTCCATTCGCCGGTAAAGATAGACGTCCCCAAATGGGATGCACTTCCCTACCAGTATCCGGCATCCAATGACCAGTCTGAAAACGGGGGCTTGTTCAACAAGAAGATAAGCATTTTTGCCCGTAAGGCGGGTTATCATTATGGCTGGGATTGGGGCCCACGTCTGGTTACCTCCGGCATCTGGCGTCCGGTGTATATCAGGGCTTGGAGCGATTTGAGAATCAACGATGTGTTTATCGAGCAGAAGGAAGTCGGTGCAGGCAGGGCCGTGATTGCCGGACATGTGGAGCTGGATGCCGATAAGGATATGAATGGAGTGTTGGTCACGATAACGGATGAGGTTACTGGAAGAGTGCTTGGCGAGTGGCAAGCGGATTTGAAGCGAGGCACCAATCGGGTGACCGTTGATTTTGTCCTTCACAAGCCGAAGCTGTGGTGGAGTAATGGACTGGGGGAGCCTTTTCTTTATCGTTTCCGTACGGATATCATTGCAGGTGGGGAATTGTTGGACTCTAAAACCGAAAGGGTGGGCATACGCTCTTTGAAGGTGGTGCATCAGCCGGATAAGGACGGGCATACTTTCTATATAGAGCTGAACGGGCGTCCGGTTTTTGCCAAAGGAGCCAATTACATCCCTTCGGATAACTTCCTGCCGCGCGTCACTCCCGAGAATTATAAAAGGACGATTCTCGATGCCGCCGGTGTAAACATGAATATGTTGCGCGTCTGGGGTGGAGGTATCTATGAGAACGATGTCTTCTATGATTTGTGTGATGAGTATGGAATCATGATTTGGCAGGACTTCATGTTTGCCTGCAGTATGTATCCGGCAGAAGGCGCCCTACTCGATAATATCCACCAGGAGGCGGTGGACAATGTGAAACGTTTGCGCAATCATGCCTGCATTGCTTTGTGGTGTGGAAATAATGAATGCCAGGATGCCTGGCTGGGCTGGGGCTGGAAGTGCGAGATAGAACGGCAGAATAAGGAATATGCCGACAAGATTTGGGCACAGTACCGGCAGCAGTATCATGTCACCTTACCCGGGGTGGTCAGGGAGTATGCACCCGGAACCTTCTATTGGCCTTCTTCTCCGTTCGCATTCGAGGGAGAGATGTCCGGTACTACTGACGGGGACCGTCACTATTGGAGTGTCTGGCATGGTAAAGCACCCATTTCTGATTATGACAGCGAGAAATCCCGCTTTTTCAGCGAGTACGGTTTTCAGTCTTTTCCAGAGTTCGAGTCCGTCAAGCGCTATGCTCCTTACCCCGAAGACTGGGATATACGTTCCGAGGTGATGATGTCCCATCAGCGTGGTGGCGACCATGCCAACGGGCTGATTGAGACTTACCTGTTGAATGAATATAAAAAACCGCGTGATTTCCGGGCATTCCTTTATATGAATCATGTGCTGCAGGGAGATGCCATCAAGACGGCCATCGAGTCGCACCGCCGCCAGATGCCGTATAATATGGGGACGCTTTTCTGGCAGCACAACGACTGTTGGCCCGTAGCTTCCTGGGCGAGCCGTGACTATTACGGACGCTGGAAGGCGCAGCACTATTATGTCCGCAAGGCCTATGATGACATCCTGATTTCTTCGGTAGTGGAGGGGGATGATTTGAAAGTATATGCAGTGTCCGACCGCTTGGAGAATACTTCCGGCCAGCTGCAGCTCCAGGTTTGCCAGTTCGACGGAACCGTGGTTCATCACTGGGGCAAGTCTGTCGGCATCTCCGGTAATGACAGCCGTGTCTGTTTTTCCGCACCGCTTGCCAAGTTGCTGGAGGGGGCAGATAGAGGAACGGTATATGTCCGTGTAGACTATACGGACAAATCGGGCAGGGTGTACCATAACAACTACTGTCTGGGCAAGCAGAAGGATATGGATTATCCGAAGGTGGATTTGCAGACTGAAGTCCGTTCCATTGAAGGTGGATATGAAGTGATGGTTTCGGCAGACAAGTTTGCCCGTGCCGTATGCTTGTCCGTTGCCGACAATGAAAGTGTGTATAGCGACAATTATTTTGATGTCCAGCCGAAGAGCAGCGTGCAGGTGCAGGTCAGGACGCGATTGTCTGCCGAAGCGTTCAACGGTTCGTTGAGGCTGACTTGCCTGAACAATGAATTCTGATACTCGCCATCCGGACGTTGGCATGCTTCTTCCGTCCGGATGTTTTTTACATAAAGATAATATGCTGCTTCAGTATAGCTGATATTTGTGTCCTCAGCTGATTGGCATTGATAGGTTTAGCCATATATGCGTCGAAGCCGTTTTCCATGACCTGCTGTTCATCAGAAGCATAGGCAAAGGCGGTGACGGCTATGATGGGGACTTGTGTAGAGTATTTGCGTATTCCCTGGTCGCTTCGTAACCATTCATCACCGGCATGTTGATGTCCATCAAAATAAGCTGCGGGTCGTATTCCCTGAACATATTCATGGCTTCCTGACCATTCCACGCATGTATCAGATTGTAGTCTTTTCGTAGGATGGACTCAATCAACCGGAAGTTGCTGTCATGGTCTTCGGCAACCAAGACGGTGATTTTCTGCTTTTTTACTTTTATAGGTTCGGTCTTGCTTTCTGCCTGCCGGATGCGGCTTGCCGGCACATAGGGGAGGGTGAACCAGAAGGTAGAACCTTCGCCGGGCTTGGAAGTCAGTCCGATATTGCCTCCCATGTGCTGTACCAACATCTGGCAGATGGATAATCCCAGTCCAGTGCCTTGGGCAAAATTGTTGAGCTTGACAAAGCGGCCGAATATGCTCTCTTGTTTGTCTTCGGGGATACCGCATCCCGTATCGGATACGTAGAAATAAAGCATCTTGTCGTCTTGCAGCTTGTAGCCAAAACGGATACTGCCTTCTTGGGTAAACTTGATGGCATTGGTCACCAGATTGATGACGAGTTGAGACAAGCGGTTACGCTCGGAATGAATGTGGCATTCGGGCAGTCCGGGCTCAAAGGAGAGGGTGACATTCTTTTCGGGCGATAGCTTTAGGCAGAGCGAACTTTCCAGCTCTCTCATCACTTTGTTCAATTCAAAATCCGTATCAATGAATTCCATTGTGCCTGCTTCTATCTTTGACAAGTCCAGAATGTCACTGATGAGTTGCAGCAGCAAAGTATTGTTGTTCTCAATGATGCTGACGTATTCTTGTTTTTCTTCCTCCTCTTCGGTGGAAGCCAATATTCCGGAGAATCCCACAATGGCATTGAGCGGCGTACGGATTTCATGGCTCATGTTGGCGAGGAATGCGGATTTCAGTTTATTCGACTCTTCCGCACGGTTCTTGGCGGTAAACCAGTTCCGTCTCCATCTTTTTCCGTTCTAGTGATAACCAGCGAAGAGCCCACCAGGGTTCAGCGGCTTATTGTTCTCGTCGTAGGTTTCTACGGCGGCCTGGGCCTCCACCCAGTCGAAGTGTTTGTGTCCGTCGGCATGATTGATGACGCGGTATTCCTCCTTGACTTTACTGGATACGTCCCTCAATCAGGTCTGTATAGGCTTGTTTCACTTTTTCCAGGTCTTCCTTGTGTATTTTGGAGAAATACTGGCTGTCGGGTACGGACAGCTGTTCATCGTCCATGATACCGGCATTATTGCTGAGCTCTATCGGCTTGTTGACATCGCAGAGTATGGTGTGTGTCCGGAGGTTCCATTTCCATGGTACGATGTTGGCAACGTCGAGTGCCATGGAAAGTTTCCGGTTTGTCGACCTCAACTGTATTTGGGTGTGGTGCAACTCGGTGCTGTCAACGCAGAAGACGTGCATGTATTCGCCATTGTCGCTAGCCTTGACTACAATGTCGTAGAAAGTGTCTATCTTCTTGTAATAATAGGGGAAAGTTACGGAACGTTTCTCCTTCAATGCCATATTCATGAAATGGAGGAACTCGTTCATGGATTCGGGAAATAATTCGCTTCCCCGCTTGCCGACAGCCTCTTTGCGCATGATAAATCTGTCTTCGAAGAAATTGTTGACATCTATATATAAGGTGTCAGTAATGCGCCCTTTTTCATCTTTTATAAGTTTCTCATACATGTATAGGATGGGCATGTTGTTTATCAGATTTCGGTATTTGAGATTGCTGTCCAGTTGTTGCTGCTGTAATCTTTTGATTCTACTCAGTGACTGTAGGCGGAGATATTGGAAAAAGAACAGCAGAGTTATGATTGCGGCAGTGATACTGATAATGACATATTCGTACTTTTCCCAGAAGGTGGGAGGCATGTTGTAGAATATGGTACCCTTGGGGCATAGCTTCGGATTCAGGTCACGCTGCAGAAGGGATTTATAGTTGAATACGGGGGCTCCGTCGTCGGGATAGTATAACGGGATGTTGCGTGCCGGGGTACCATCCAATATCTTGTGGATGGTTTCCAGTAGCCGGGCATTATATTTCTCTTTGTTGTAAATGTAGCCGCCTACAATCCCCCCTTCTTCTTCAATACCGATGGCCCTTAGCGAAAACAAAGGGATGGGGGCGGTAGAGATGACCCGGTGGGAATTACTCCTCATGATATTGTCATGGGGAGAGCTCTTGTACAGCCAGGATGAAAAGATGACTCCGGTAGTATGGGGATTCACGTGGTTCAGTATATTGAAAAGGCTGTCCGTTCGGATGTCCTTCGCACTAAGGAACTGGTAATCCAACTCCGGATACTTTTCACGGATAATCTCGGACAAGTCATAGTCGTTCTGCTGGCAGATGTATGTTTCATCCCCTATATACATGACCTTATCCATTTTGGGGATGAGTTGCTTCATGAGTTGCAGGTTCTCGTTCAGGTATACACTGGATTGCATTAAGGTCAGATTGTACTTCTTCTGTAGGTCACTGATGGGAATACGCTCTGTGCGGGGCAGGGCGTGCTCGCGTATCATTGTTTCCTTAGGACCGGTATAATCCCTCTCACCACATAATATCATGGGGATATCGGGCCACTGCCGGTTCAGTTCATCGCACATGATGAAACTTCCGCATCCGATAAGCACGATAAGTTTAGGGTTCTTGTAACTCTTGAACAAGCTCTCTTTGAATGTCTCCAGTTTATTTTCCTCGTCAAGTGTCAGCATTTTCATGTGTGCGGTGTATACTCCGATGTGGCTGTTCTGTGATGCCATGTTCACAATGGAGGTGATGAAATCATTACTCCAGGGATTGGCTTCTGTATAAGTGTTGATTATCAGAATATCGTCGACGTCTGTTGCGGGAGATTTTCCATATAGGGTGTCTGTGCAGGTGAACGAGCAGAGTATTGCAATTACTGTTCCCAGTATGTATTTCATATGCAATTACTGTTCCCAGTATGTATTTCATATCCTTTGGACCGTTTTAATGTTTGCTATTGTGAAAATTCTTACAAATGTAGGGGTTTCCCGGTGGATAGACAAAGAAAAAGATGAATTTAAGCGGGATATGGAAAAACAAAGCGGAGCAACATATTGAAATGTTACTCCGCTTCTCATTGAGATGTTGAAAAATGTGTTTTCAGGAGATTTAGTTGTTTTCTTTTTTAATGTCTATGGTCATGAACCGTTCACCGTCATATAGACTTTTGACGCGGATGTTCAGTCCTTTTTTCTCTTTCAGCTGTTCCGCTATATTGTCCAGCTTGAAGGAGGCCAGTCCGGTGCCCAGCGTGAGCTGGCTGTCATTGTAGGCATTGTGGCGGAATTCGAGATTGACGTAATCCGGTTTGTCGTTCTCGCCGGTGGATGCTTCGTTGATGACCAGGTTCAGCATGTGCTTCTTATCTTCGTTGTTGCTGTGGTAGAATTGATATTTGATGTTCAGATACTCGCCCGTAATCCATAAATCCGTGGCGTTGATGTTGTCGTCTCCGATACTGTCTGCCTTTTCGGCAGGCATGGAGTAGATGTCTTTGGTCAGAATGTTTTCGATGTGCTTTATTTGGGCATTGTATTCGTAGCCTGGAAGTTTCTCTTCCAGTTCGCGGAAGTAGATGAAAGCCCTCTGGCCGTCTATTACGGCATAGTCGTGAACATAGGTTGTGTCACTGGGATATAGTTTACTGCCTTCGTCCAGTGAGAAATAGTAGTCTTTTCCTTCGATGACCTTTACCGTACCTACGGCGAACAAAGTGTCATATTTGTCATCCCAATCGTCCAGGCATGATTGCAATACAATGGCAGTCAGGAATAAAAGCATGGATGCTGCCAATGTCATTCTCAGTTTCTTCATAAGTGGTAGGTTTTAGCTCTTTTCTGTTTAAAACTTATTTTTGTATTCAGAAAATGCGGTGAAAAGCTAAATACTGCGTAGTATACTGTTAAAGAAATGAAAGTATGATTTTCTTCTCTGCCTGATGCAGTATTTTTGCGCTGATTGCATTTATAGGGTAAACACGTGTTAAAAGAGAGAATGGAAGAACAGGAATTGGCAGAACGCTGTAGGCAAGGAGACAATCTTGCCCGCAAAGAACTGTATGAGCGCTATGCGGGACGCATGCTCAGCGTATGCCTCCGTTATGCAGGTGACCGGGAGACTGCCCAAGACCTGATGCATGACGGTTTTCTGAAACTTTTTGATTCTTTCGATAAGTTCACTTGGCGGGGAGAGGGTTCTCTGCGGGCATGGATGGAACGCGTAATGGTGAATACGGTGTTGCAGTATTTGCGGAAAAATGATGTGATGAATCAGTCATCGGCCTTGGAGAATGCACCCGAAGCTTATGAGGAACCGGAAGGTTCGTCAATAGATGTCATTCCTCAAAAGGTACTGATGCAGTTTATCAGTGAATTGCCTGCCGGCTATCGTACCGTATTCAACTTATATATTTTTGAAGAGAAATCCCATAAGGAGATTGCTCGACTATTGGGAATTAATGAAAAATCCTCTGCCTCGCAGTTGACGCGTGCTAAAGCGACTTTAGCGGCAAAAGTACGTGAGTGGATGAAAAGAAATGATTAAATGAAGGAACGTATGGAAGATGAATTGTGGTTGAAAAAGATAAAGGACAAGCTGGAAGACTATTCCGAACCGCTGCCGGTTGCCGGATGGGAGCGGTTGGAGAAGGAATTGTCCGTTTCCGGAGCTCCGATAACCGGACCGCATAGGATGATACCTTTCCGTCGCTGGGCGGTGGCTGCGGCAGCTGTGCTGCTGGTGGCAGTATCGTCCGTCAGTCTGTGGCTGTTGCAGAGTCCGGTAGGGAATGAAATGCGGCATACGTCAGTGCCTGCTTTGGCTGTGGCTCCGGATGTCTTGCCGGAACAGACGGTACCTGCTGTACGGACTAATCCCATAGAGCCTGCCTATCGGGCACATGGAAATGCATCGGCACCCAATAGGGAGGCAAGTCGCCCTTTGGTTGCACAACATATCAGAATATCGGTTGACGATGAGCGGCAGGAGGAAATGTTGCCGGTTGAAACTGCAGGTGAGGCTGTCGGTATTGGGCAGCAGGCGGAAGAGCCGGTAATGGAAGATACGGACCATGCGACCGCAATGCAGGCAGAGGAACCGGAGAGAACAAGGAAAGACCGCTATCGTCCGTCAGGCCGGGACAAACTGCATCTTCCGGAAAGAAACAGTTCTGGTAGGGATACTAAAGGATGGGCGGTTGGCTTGTCCGTAGGAAATACGGGAGGTTTTTCATTGGCGAATGAAGGGGAAGCGAATGTGATGTCGGACTACATGCCTGGAAGTCCTATTTATGGCGGTAACGTAGATTTATCCTCTACGGCCAATGGCATTGTTACTATTCCCGACGGGCAGGAACTGGTTTTTAAGGATGGTATGCCCTATCTGCAAAGACGCGAAAAGAAAATTGCGGATATAGACCATAAACAACCGCTCAGTTTCGGTGTTTCGGTGCGGAAAAACTTGGCGAAGGGTTTCTCTGTGGAAAGCGGGCTGACGTATACCTATCTTGCTTCTGACGTAAGGTATGAGGGCAGCTCGGAAAAGATAAGCCAGAAGCTGCATTATATTGGCATTCCGGTACGGGCCAACTGGAACTTTGTGGATGCAAAGAACTTTACGATGTACGTTTCGGCGGGGGGTGCCATTGAAAAATGTGTGTATGGCAAGATTGGTACTGAGAGTGAGACTGTGAAACCGGTACAGCTTTCTGTCATGGGTGCTGTCGGTGCCCAGTATAACATAAGCAATAGGGTGGGCCTGTATGTGGAACCGGGAGTATCTTATTTCTTTGATGACGGTTCGTCGATACAGACTATACGCAAGGAGAACCCGTGTAACTTTACGTTGCAGGCCGGTATACGTCTTACTTATTGATAGCAGGACAGCACGGCTCTTTCATTTAAGACAAAAATAGAGACATAGCACCCCTTACCCGGTTCATTGTGAATCGGGTAATTTTTTGATGTTGTATGTCAGTAATTTATCTTTCTGTCAAAATTTTATTTTTTTCAT
>ENA-OQKC01000738-OQKC01000738.1-human-gut-metagenome-genome-assembly--contig:-NODE-738-length-13115-cov-2.489914_pt1 | contig 13115 bp, 14 predicted proteins | sample MGYA00242774_ERZ504790 | MGnify/ENA primary metagenome ERZ504790 (study PRJEB26092, sample SAMD00036419) | human gut metagenome | host: Homo sapiens | study: EMG produced TPA metagenomics assembly of...
TTGTTCCAGTACCATGGGCGAATGCATCGTCAAAATCCGGATAGATAAGAGCCACGAGCTGTCGTTCTGCAATACGATCAGTGATTCGGACACATAGGGCATGTTGTTCAGTTTGCTTTCAATCTCTTCGGGATAGATGTTCTGGCCACTGGCTGTGAGCAACATGTTCTTGCTGCGTCCACGGACAGTGACATATCCTTCGGTATCCATCGTTGCAAGGTCTCCGGTGTGCAGCCAACCGTTTACATCGATGATTTGGGAAGTCGCTTCGGCATTTTTGTAATAGCCCAGCATCAGATTGGCACCTTTACAGATTATTTCTCCTGCCACGTTCTGAGGGTCGGGAGAGTCTATCTTTACTTCCATGCGGGTGGTTGCCTTGCCACAAGAGGCCAGTTTCAATGTTTCCCAGCGGCTGGAACAAATGATGGGGCCGCATTCCGTCATTCCGTATGCAATGGTATAGGGGAAGCCTATCTGCTTCAGGAAGCGTTCCACTTCGGCATTGAACGGTGCTCCTCCGATGATTATTTCATCGAAATTACTGCCGAATACTTCCATTGCCTTTTTGCGCATGTCAGCCTTGATTTTATCGTTGACAATGGGCATCCGCAATAGCAGCTTGCCTATTTTATTGTCTATCCGGGGCAGGATATCCTTCTTGATAATCTTTTCTACGATAAGCGGTACACACGAAATGATCCGTGGCCTGATTTCGGAGAATGACTGTGCAATAATCTTGGGAGACGGCATACGGGTAAGGAAATACAGATGGGCGCCTGCGGAAAAACCGTATAGAAAATCGTACACCATACCAAATACATGTCCCAGAGGCAGCATGGATACAATATGGTCGCCCGGACGTACGGGGAGCATCTCATGGCAATATGCAACATTGGACCAAAGGCTGCGATAGGGGAGCATGACCCCTTTGGAATATCCCGTGGTGCCCGAAGTATAGTTTATGACAGCCAGTTCTTCGGGTGATTCCTCCTTGCGGTAGCTGATATGCTCGGGGCGGAAATTCTTGGGGAAACGTGTGCCATAGAGGACGTTGCGATGTTCGAAAGCCTCCATCAGCTGCTCGTTGCGGCAAACTACCGGAGTGAAGTCCGTCAGCAGTACGATACCCATCAGCAGGGGCATTGCCTCTTCATTGAGGTTTTCCCATGCCCGGTCGCCGACAAACAGCAGCTTGGCTTCGGAATGGTTGACGATGTTGTGGATATTGTCGGCCTTGAACTCATGCAGAATGGGAACAATGACAGCTCCATAGGTAACCGTCGCCAGAAAAGCGACTGCCCAATGTGCACTGTTACGTCCGCAAACGGCAATCTTGTCACCGGGCCTGATGCCGGCGCTTTCCAATACGATATGGAATTTGGCTATTTTCCGTGCTACATCTTTGTATTGCAGTGTAATTCCTTTGTAGTCTGTCAGGGCGTTGCGATCCCAGTTTTTAATAATGCTTTGTTCTATATAATCGATGAACCCTTGTTCTTGTTCCATTCAGCTGTTGCACACTTTAGTTAAAACTGCGCAAATATAGGGCTTATAGTGATGCAAAGCAAGTGGTTTAAAGTTTTTTTCATGAGGGTATATCAAATTAAAATTCGCTTGCTTTTTGTTTTTTAGGCACGGGATTACGCAGGTTTCACGGAAAAAGAATAAAGAAAATCTGTGTTTTCCGTATAATTCCGTGCCTGAAAAAACAAATAGTGCATTTTCTCCCTCTTATTTCCTATTCTTTGGTCTTTTCAGAAATAAGCAGCAGCTTGTCTCCCACATGAAGTTTCAGAGTGCCGTTGGGTATCAGGTATTCGTTGTTGCGCTTCACTATCATAACGAGAGTTCCCTGGGGCAGGTTCATGTCTTTGAGGGTATCGCCTTTCGCGTCGAGCATCTCCCGGGTGACGGTTACATCGCGCAGGTCGGAGTCGATATCTTCGGGCAGTTCCACTCCGAAGTCGTTACCAGTCTTTTCCATCGGGGTGGAAAGCCCCATGATACGTGCTGCTTTAGAGACGGTAGTACCTTGGATGACGAGCGAGAGGATGGTGATGAAGAACACGATGTTGAAGATTACATCCGCTCCCGGCACACCTGCCACTACCGGATAGGTAGCGAAGATAATGGGAACCGCGCCTCGCAACCCTACCCAGGACACAAACAGCCTGGACTTCATATTGATACGTTTCCCGAACGGGAGCAGGCAGAGGAACACGCTGAGCGGACGTCCTATGACAATCATGAATACGCCGATGAGCAATGCCACGACTGCAACTTCCAGCATCTCATGGGGTTGACAAGCAGACCGAGGCAGAGGAACATGATGATTTGGAAAAGCCAGGTCAGTCCGTCCATAAAAGTATAAATCTCTTTCCGGTGCATGATTTGTTATTGCCTACCATCATTCCGGCGATATACACGGCCAGGTAACCGTTGCCTTTCAGCAGGTCGGTGATGGAGAAGGTGAAGAATACAAAGGACAGCAACAGGATAGGATAGAGTGCCTGGTTGTCTATATTCAGCCGGTTCAGCATAAGGATGGCCAGCTTTCCGAGGAAATAACCGGTTGCGGCACCGACAATGAACTGTATGGCAAAAGAGCCCAATATCTGGGGAACTCCCATTCCGGAGGACTGGATGAATTGAATCAGCACGATTGTCAGCATATATGCCATCGGGTCGTTACTGCCGCTTTCCAGTTCCAGCATGGGGCGCAGATTATGCTTCAGGTTCATTTTTTGTGAACGCAGAATGGCGAATACAGAGGCTGAGTCGGTAGATGACATGGTGGATGCAAGCAAAAGGGAGGTTATCAACGGCAGGTGGATGTTGGTCCAGCTCATGCCGGACAGCCACCAGATAAATAATCCGGTAAAGAGGGCCGTGAGCAGCACTCCTGCAGTTGACAAAACAATGCCGGGAGTCAATATGGGCTTTATCTCCGTAAACTTGGTGTCCATGCCACCGGAGAACAGAATGATGCTGAGTGCAACCATGCCGATGAACTGTGCTTCCTTGGCGTTGTGGAACTGCAATCCCAATCCGTCACTGCCGAACAGCATACCGACGACAAGGAAAAGCAATAACGCAGGCACTCCGAAACGGTAGCCGGTCTTGCCGACAATGATGCTGACGAAAAGTAATATGGAACCTATAAGTAGTATGTTTCCTGCTGTAAATATCATAAATTCTATGCTATATAGTTTGAAATGTGATGTTTCTTATGTCTAATAGTACAAAGATATGCAATGTGTTTAACAAATACAAATCTAAAATAGTTCAATTGAATTTTAAAATAAAGGTGGTTTCTTTACCAGGCAATAAGGATAAATTTCCGCCGGAAAGCCTCATTATTTGCCGGGAAATACTCAATCCAATACCGCTTCCGCCCTCTTTGGTCGTAAAGAAGGGGATAAATATGTGTTCGGCAATGTCATTGGGAATGGCAGGTCCGTTGTTGGAAATTTCTATCAGTATGGCTTCCGCTTCGTTGCAGTAGGCACGTATGTTGATATGTCCTTCTTTATCTGTATTTTTATCCGATTCGATGGCTTGTATGGCATTTTTCAGTAGGTTGATGACCACTTGTGATACCAGGTTTTCATCGGCATATAGAATAAGGTCGCTTGGCGCGATGTCCGTATGAAAGGTGACCCGGACATCGGGGTGCTGGTGACGGGCGAGTTCGACCATCCGCTCGATAAAGCTTTTTACGTAGAACAAGGATGGTTCGGGGTGGGAATACGGGTGAATTTCCGGTATGATTCCACAAAGAGAGCAGGCCCTTGCCTGTACTGCTGATAGTCTGCAGACCGTTTCTGATTTCTTCTTTGGAGGCTTGTGCCTCGGTCAGTTCCAGCAGTGTATCGCTCAGGGAGGTTATGGGAGTGACGGCGTTCATTATTTCGTGCGTCAGTACGCGGGTAAGCCTAATCCAGGAATCTATTTCCTTTTCATCCAGCTCGTTGTTGATGTCGTTCAAGGCGAGGATGCGCAGATGCTCTTTACGGACTGTGATGTCGCTGACGCGGACAGACATGTTTACAGTGCCTCGCTCGTTGTTGAAAGGCATTTGCAGTTTGTCTCCCGGGCGGCAATTGGCAAGAAGGGACGAAAGACGCGGGTCCACGCGGTTCAGCTGGCTGACGTGGGTAAAGACATTGAGGCCCAGCAAACGGAGGGCTTCGCTGTTTTTCTGATATACGGCACCATTGTCGTTCAGCACGAGGATGCCGGTATTCACGCAGTCCAGGATGAGTTCGTAGTACTTTTCTTGCTGGGCTGTTTCACTTTTCACATTATAAAGTATATGGGCAACCCGGTTCAATGCACGGTTCACGAGTCGTGCGTCGGCAGTGTTTTCCGTTTCGGAGAAGTGGATGGCATTGTCGTTGTTTTCGATGGCGTCGAGCATGAAAAGCACTTTCCGCACATGATGGCGGTATAGCTTCTGCTGCCAGTACAGGGCTATGGGAAGCAGCGCGGTGCAGAACACGCCCCAAAATACGTCTACAGTCCACATCACCCCTGCAAGGAGTGCTACTGCCAGACTGACGGCAACGCGGAATGAATAATTAAAGGCCATACTTCTTCATTTTGTTGTACAACGTCTGGCGGGTGATACCCAGCTGTGCGGCGACGGCAGAGAGATTTCCGCTACATTTGTCGAGCGTCTTCCGTATCATCTGCAGTTTCCATTTCGTTCGAGCGTGGATGCGGCTGCTTCGGGACGTGCCGGTTCGCCGTGCCAGCTGGAACAGTCTGCGGAAGGGTTTCGTGTCACAGATGATAATGGCTTTTCGATGGCATGTTCCAGTTCGCGGATATTGCCGTACCAGGGGTGGAGCGTAAGTTTCTCGCAGGCGCCGTCCGTCAGCTTGACAGGGGGCTTGTCATATTGCTTGCAGAAGCGGGCGATGAAAAGTTCTGCAAGGGGGATGATGTCTTCGGGCCGCTCGCGCAACGAGGGTATCTCGAGATGTATCGTGTTGATGCGGTACAGCAAGTCCTCGCGGAATTCGCCTTTTGCCACCATCTCGGGCAGATTGCGGTTTGTAGCGCAAATCAGCCGTATGTCTACGGGAATGGGAGTGTTGCTGCCTACACGGACAATGCTGCGGCGTTGGATGGCGGTCAGCAGTTTGGCTTGCAGATGGTAGGGGAGATTGCCTATTTCATCGAGAAAGAGGGTGCTGCGGCTGGCTGCTTCGAACTTGCCGGCACGGTCGGCATGGGCATCGGTGAAAGAGCCTTTCACGTGGCCGAACAGTTCGCTTTCGAAAAGGCTTTCGGTGACTGCACCCATATCCACACTTACCATGTCCTGCCGGTTGCGCGGTGAAAGGGAGTGGATTTCGCGTGCCAGCATCTCTTTACCGGTACCGTTCTCGCCCGTAATAAGGATATTGGCATCGGTAGAGGCCACTTTTTCCACCAAAAGGCGGAGCTGCTGCATGGCGGGGCTGTTTCCCCAATACATGTTGCGGGTATCTGCAAACAGGTGGCTGCTTTCTGCCGTACGTCCGGCATTTGGGCCGTTGGCCGGAGATTTTGTTTCAGAAGCTGATACGGCATTCAGTAAGGTTTCCACCAGTTTCTGGTTGTTCCAGGGTTTTACGACGAAGTCTGTGGCTCCTTCCTTGATTCCCCGTACGGCAAGGTCAATGTCGGCATAGGCGGTAAACAGCACTACGGGCAGGGTGGGACATTGCTTCTTTATTTCATGGAGCCAGTATAGTCCCTCGTTGCCGGTATTGATGCCCGAGGTGAAGTTCATGTCAAGAAGAACCACTTGCCATGACCTTTCTCGCAATACGCTGGGCAGGGTTACGGGAGAGGAAGTGTGATTATCCCTTCAAAATATGGCTTTAACAAAAGCTGCAAGGCGGTAAGTACGCCTCGGTTATCATCGACAATCAGGATGTTTCCATTTTTTTTTGCCATAAACTATTTCTGTTTTCTGCAGGCAAAGTTAATGATTTATCTGTATTATATTCGGTAAATCTCTCAGTTTTCAAAGTATTAAGATTCTCCTTCTCATTTAGCAAATCCTTATGCCGCTTTATTTTATATTTTTGCTTACTAAGAATTAATCGTCCGACAGTTGTTGAATTATCGTCCGACAGTTGTCGGACGATAATTCAACAACTGTCGGACGATAATTCAACAACTGTCGGACGATAATATAACGATTGTGGGACGAATAGATTTAAGTAAAACAGAAATTAGTTGGCAGCAACTTCAGTAAGAGTTCATGGCGGTACTGAAAAAAGAACTTATAGCAGTTGCAGTTTGATGCCAAACGACAAGCTCAGATAATCCTTGGGTTTCAGATATTTGTTGGTGAAAGCGCTGACTACATATAGGTCACATGTACTTATTTCATAGAAGAAAGTGATTTCCTTGGCCGTGAACCGTCGTTGCGGGTCGATGTCGTAAGTGATGCGCTGTCCTAAGAATACATGGATGCGTACCTTGGAGGAGAAACCATAATATCCTTTAGGGTAGCGTTCCGGTTCATTGACCCAGAATTCATCGCCGAATACCGTGTTCAGATACATACCGCAAGCCAGCGGTTCTACAGAAAAACGGCTCTGTTTTATTTGCAGGCTCCAGGGAAGGTAGTTCTGCTTGACGGTGAATGTCAGCTTGGTACGTTTGGAGTCATATTTGGGCAATACTCCGAAGAATACGTCTGTTTCCCATTGGTTTCTTCTGCCGTAATCCCATCCGGTACCGAATGACAGCAACCCCATATTGCCGGCAAACTGAATTTTGGTGTGCGTCGGAATCAAGGCCTCCCAATGCCTGCGGTAGCGGTGTACGCGGCGGTCATAACGGTTCTCTCTGGTCTGGCTTTCAATGACGGCATCCGGTTGCAGGTCCATCCATACGGTATCGTGTTCTATGATGAAGATGGTATCTCTCTCTTGTGAAAAAGCAGAAAAAGAGCATACCGACAAGAAGACGACGGCGCATGCCAGGTGATTAATAATATGCCACTTCGCGTTCATATCCGTCGGGGGTTATGGTGAATATATAGTAATTGCGGTTCTTCATGCAGTCGCTCATGTAATACATTATCCCATCTTCAAAGAGGTCTTTCTCGAAGCGATGGTGTTCGTGTGCGGATGTACAGAACTGCAGTCCGGGAAATTCCTTGATGTAACGCTGGAATACGTGTGCCACATTATTGTTGAACTCGTTGCAGAACGGGCGTATATGCATGGACACAACGGTTTTTATCGAATTCCTCTTCATGGTCGCGTATCTGTGCGGCAAGAAACTCGAAGTCGGGAATGGGGCGGGAGTAGTCAAATTCGATGGCGTTGGTATTCAGGCAGACAAACTTTACCCGTCCTGCAATGAAGGAGAAATTGGGGTCTCCGAATATTACGCGATAAGTCTCTTCGCCCGTGCCCAGACAGTCGTGGTTGCCGAGAAGTACCACATAGGGTATCTTGAGTTTGTTCATAATGTCCCGTTGCCAAAGGAACTCGTCTGTTACACCGAAGTCACTGACGTCTCCGCCATGAATGACGAAATCTATGTCGTCCCGCTTGTTGAGGTGGCTTACAAAGTCGTCGGTCTCGTCATACCAGCGCTGGGAATCACCCATTGTTACGAACCGGATTGTTGTCTTGTTCTGGCAGTTCTGCTCTATTTGGGCAATGTTGTGGGCATTGACATCGGTTTCACCGCTGATGTGTACATCGTAAGGGTGATAATCTATCATGTCGCAGCCGGCTATAAGCAGGCATAGGAATGAAGGATATAAGAGTTTGGGGAATTTCATGTGCAGGTGCTTCATTTTACGTTTATACTCTATCTTTAGAAAACTGTGGGCAAAGGTAAAGTTTTCATTCTTATGGATTCTTTTCTAATTTTCCTTTTTTTGTTCTATGAGGCTGAACAGAGATTCGGCCTCTGTCTAATTTTTAGACGGGAGTGTCTAAAAATTAGACACCTTTGTCTTCTTCTGAAATACGATATGCGCTGATAATCAGGTTTGTGTATTCTTTGGCACGCTTTCTGCAATATGAAAAGCAAGAAAATAAATCTAATAAACGATAAACGGAATGAAACAAATCTATTATGTAATTCAGACTTTACTGCGGGGACGCGGTTCGAATATCATCAAGGTCATTTCTTTGGGATTGGGATTGACGATGAGTATTCTGCTTTTCTCCCGCGTGGCATATGAACAGAGTTTTGACACTTGCTTTAAGGATTATGATAACTTGTATCAGGTATGGTCGATATTCTCGGTGAAAGGAGAGAAGTTTGAGCCTCAAGAGTGGAATTGCGGTCCCGTGGCAGGGGCCATTTTGGAGAACTTCCCCAAAGAGGTGGAGTCAGCAGTAAGTTTGAGCACGTCTATGGTATCTGCTCCTCTTTACAATGGAAGCGTGCGTCTTGATGACAGGAAGATTGCAGCCGATTCGCTGTTCTTTCGTACTATGGGCATCGACGTCCTGAACGGCAATCCCGAAAAGGACTTGGTGCAGAAGGATATTATTTTCTTGAGTGAACGCTTTGCAAGGAAAGTGTTCGGTGAGGAGAATCCTATAGGGAAAACGCTTAATTATGACCATCAGTTTGACCTGACGGTGAAGGGAATCTATGCCAATTTGCCTGAGAACGCCACAATCAATCCGGAAGCGGTTATCTCGATGCCTACCTTGTGGAGCCGCAACTGGAATAACTACTCGTGGAGCGGGGGAGACAGTTGGGTAGAGTTTATCCGTTTCCGTCCCGGTGCCGACAAATCTGTTGTCAATGCGCGTATTGATGCCATGATAGACAAATATCGCCCGGCAGAAGATAAGAAAGAGTACGGCTACACGGCTTTTGTGCAGCCCATCCGTGATACATACCGCAATTATGATGATGTGCAGCGGATGCGTGTCATTATGAGCATTCTTGGTTTTGCCATTCTTTTCATTGCGGCGTTGAACTATGTGCTGATTTCCATTTCCTCTTTGAGCTACCGCGCCAAGTCGGTAGGCGTACATAAATGCAGCGGTGCGAGCGGTGGCACGGTTTTCAGCATGTTTTTGCTGGAAACAGGTATCATCATTGCGGCAGCATTGCTGCTGATGGCGTTGATAATGCTCAACTTCCGCGATTTTGTGGAAGACACGGTCGTTGTAAAGCTCTCCACCTTGTTGGCTCCGGAGCGTATCTGGGTACCGTTGTCGGTAGTGCTTCTGCTGTTTATAGTGGGAGGCGTGTTGCCGGGCCGGCTCTTTGCGCGTATTCCCGTATCGCAGGTGTTCCGCCGCTATACCGAGGGGAAAAAGGGCTGGAAGCGTCCGTTGCTGTTTGTGCAGTTTGCAGGCGTGGCATTCATCAGTGGATTGATGTGTGTGGTGATGTCGCAATATCAGTATGTACTGAAAAAGGATATGGGGTATAATCCCAAGCAGATAGCCATAGGTAATGCCTACTGGGATAATGAAGCGACGCGTGACGCGGCTTATCAGTTCTTCAAGGGATTGCCCTACGTGGAAGCGGTGTCCAGCGCCAACAGCACACCCATTAGCGGATATAGCGGTTCGATGATTCATAGTGAGAGCGGGCAGGCACTTTTCTCTTGCCGTTCTTCTTATTTCATGCGCGAGGATTTTCCTGCTTTGATGGGCATGACTATGAAGACGGGACGTATGGCGCGCGATAAAGAGGAAGTCGTGGTGAACGAGACCTTTGCCGAGATGATGCGTTGGGGAGACGACGTCGTAGGCCGTACGGTATATACCGAAGGGAATACATTCAAGGTCGTAGGGCAGTTGAAGGATTTCCAGATAGAGAGTTTCAGAACCGAGAAGATGCCTTTCATAGCCCGTGGGAACAAGAATTTTTATGGAACGGTACATGTTCGTTTGAAAGAACCCTTTACCGAAAATCTGCAGAAGTTGAACCACGATGTAGCCGAGGCTTTCCATGACCAGACCATTGACTTTACCGGTTATGAGAAAAGGATAGAGAACAGCTATAATTCTGTCCGTGTATTCCGCAATGCCACTTTGATGGCGGCAGTGACCATGTTCTTCATTATGCTGATGGGGCTGATTGGGTATACCACCGACGAGGTGCGCCGCCGCAGTAAGGAGATTGCCATCCGTAAAGTGAACGGGGCAGAGGCTTCCGGTATCTTGGAAATGCTGTCGAGGGATATACTTGTGGTGGCGGCTCCGGCAGTTGTCATCGGTACGGTATTGGCATGGTATGTCAACGGAATGTGGATGGAACAGTTTGCGGAGCGTATTCACATCAGTTGGGCAGTATACGTACTGGTAGTGATGGCCAATTTGGTGATTATCGTAGCCTGCGTACTTTGGAAGTCCTGGCGGATAGCGAACGAGAATCCGGTGAATAGTATTAAGAGCGAATAAAACAATATTAAAACATTAAATATCATGATTGAGATTAACAACATCAGCAAAGTATTCCGTACTTCGGAAGTAGAGACGGTAGCATTGAATCACGTAAACCTCGATGTAAAGGAGGGAGAGTTTGTAGCCATTATGGGGCCGTCCGGTTGCGGCAAGTCCACCTTGCTGAACATCCTCGGGCTGCTGGACAATCCTACGGAGGGCAGTTACAAGCTGCTCGGTCAGGAAGTAGCGGACTTGAAGGAAAAGGAACGTACCCGTGTGCGCAAGGGCAAGCTGGGATTCGTGTTCCAGAGCTTCAACCTGATAGACGAACTGAACGTCTACGAGAATGTGGAACTTCCCCTTACGTACCTCGGCGTGAAGGCAAGTGAGCGCAAACGCATGGTAGAGGATATTCTGAAGCGGATGAACATCAGCCACCGTGCCAAACACTTCCCGCAACAGCTTTCCGGCGGTCAGCAGCAGCGTGTGGCGATAGCCCGTGCGGTCGTAACCAATCCCAAGCTGATACTCGCCGATGAGCCTACCGGTAACTTGGACTCCAAGATGGGTATCGAGGTCATGGACCTGCTCCACCAACTCAACAAGGAGGACGGCCGCACCATCGTAATGGTAACCCACAACGAGGCGCAGGCCAAGCAAACCAGCCGCACCGTGCGCTTCTTCGATGGAAGGCAGGTGCAGTAAGGGAGCCGTATACGGAGGATCTCCATGTGTGAGGCACTACTGGTGGCACCTTGCCTCATAGCTATGAGGTACGATACCTCAAACGTATGAGGCAAGGTATCACCCGTGGTGTCTCGATACCTCACATCACGGTGAAGGTAAGCGTACCATACCGGGGCTCTTTATAAAGGTGATAAGTAGGGGTGAACTGGGTGCAGACGATGGCTTCCCACTCGCCTGCCCCGAAAGCGAAGCCGGGGACGAAGCAGAGCCGCTGCCCGCTGTTGACGAGCGTCTCCTTGCGATACTCGCTCCGTTTGTCTACGACACGGGCGGCGATGTCATCGATGCTGAGCGTACGTTGCCATACGACGCTTCCCTTGTAGCTCGTGTTACCGGGCAGGTGGCTCTTGCTGACGCGGATGCTCTGCTTGCGAAACGGCTTGGGCAGCTCCGACTTAGGTATTTCTTTATCCATGATCTCGTGGTTTAATGAATGATTAAGTGGCAAAGATAAGAAAGATAACATGAATAGTATTTGGAAATACATGCTAAGCGTATAATAATTACGGAAAGCAGGCGGCAGATACCCATAAAACAAACTAACAAATAATGAACGATGTACAAGGTATACCTTAAACAAGCTTGGGCCTTGATGGGGCAGAATCGCTTCTTCACCGCCGTTTATATCATCGGTACGGGCTTGGCGATCTCGATGGTGATGGCCATAGCGGTGGTCTACCATATCCGGACGGCGAATATCGCCCCGGAGGTGAGCAGGGACCGGATGGGCTACGTATCGAACGTATCGTATGAGTTCAACGGGGGCAAAGGCTCGTTGAACAGCGGTTGCGGGCCCCGGTTCGTGAAGGAGGTCCTCTACGGCCTCGAGACACCCGAGAAAGTGGCGGTCACCACCAACGCCGCCATCATGCCTTATGAGGTGGGGGACATCTTCATCCAAGCGCCGGGTAGCGACGAGTCGCCGAAAGTACAATTGATGGGATGCGACGACGCGTTCTGGCAAGTCTACCGTTTCAGCTTCTTGGACGGGAAGCCGTTCGCCAGTGCCGAGTTCCTTTCCGGGATGCCCCGCGTGGTGCTCGACCGTTCCTTGGCACGCCGCCTGCTCGGGCGTACCGAGGTAGCCGGTCAGACCGTCTTGATCAACGATATAGAATATACGATTAGCGGCGTGGTGGAGGATATATCCGCCGTCGCTTCCGACGTTTACGCCGAGGCGTGGGTACCCTACACCTCGATGGCAAGTATCATGGATACCGCCTTGGAGGAGCGGGAAGGCTCGGTGGGACTGCTGCTCGCCAACTGCCTGCTGCGTGACGCCTCGGACCTTCCGGCCCTCTCCGCCGAGTTGGAGAAGGGAGTAAGACGCTACAACAGCGGCTTGCGGGAGGGACAGGTGAGAGTGGAGCCGCCCTGCTCGTTCGCGACCAGTTATTGTCGCGGTTGTTCGGCCGGAGACGTATATCGTCTTGGGCGTCGCCCTCTTCCTCTTCCTGCTAGTCCCGGCGCTGAACCTCTCGGGCCTGAACGCCTCGAGGATGCAAGACCGGGTGTCTGAGCTAGGCGTACGCAAGGCCTTCGGGGCGTCGCGGAAGACGTTGATGGGGCAGGTCTTCTGGGAGAACATGCTGCTGATGTTGCCCGGGGGCATGGCGGGATTGCTGTTCTCGTACGTGCTGGTGTCCGTATTCCGGGGCATCCTTCTTTCCCCCGGTTTGCATAGCATGGGCTCCGGGGCGGGTAACGATATCTTCCTCTCGCCGGGGATGCTGCTGAATATGGAGGTGTTCGCCTATGCGTTCGCTGTCTGCGTGGCGCTGAACCTGCTCTCTTCGATGATACCCGCTTGGCGTACCGTGCGGGTGAGTATAACGGATGCGTTGAACGATAAATAGGATACGGCTATGGTAATACATCTATTAAAGTTGATAAGGTCCCGTTTGGGAGGAAGCTGCTGGATACTGGTGGAACTGCTGGTCGTATTCGTGATCCTGTGGTTCATGATGTACTACTTCGTGG
>ENA-OQKC01000740-OQKC01000740.1-human-gut-metagenome-genome-assembly--contig:-NODE-740-length-13110-cov-3.214973_pt1 | contig 13110 bp, 8 predicted proteins | sample MGYA00242774_ERZ504790 | MGnify/ENA primary metagenome ERZ504790 (study PRJEB26092, sample SAMD00036419) | human gut metagenome | host: Homo sapiens | study: EMG produced TPA metagenomics assembly of...
CTGCATCAGGATTGAACACATAAAGTTTCATCTTTCAAATGTTAACCAATTACTCACGTTTTGTATGAGAGTGCAAAGTTATATAATATTTTGCCATCTCTACTTTGCAAATCTATAAAAAAGCCGTATATTTGTCGCCCGATAAACCGAATTTAAAGCATGGAAGCATTTTACCGTACACACGCTTATCTCGTAGAGCATACCAATGCCCCCGTACGCCGCGACCTAATGGACGAAATAGACTGGAATGACCGTCTTATCGGTATCAAAGGCACAAGAGGCGTAGGTAAGACTACTTTCCTGCTTCAATACGCCAAGGAGAAGTTCGGAACCGACCGTTCGTGCCTCTTTATCAACATGAACAACTTCTACTTCTCCGGACACAGCATTGTCGATTTCGCCAATGAATTTCAGAAACGCGGTGGGAAGGTTCTGCTGATCGACCAAGTATTCAAGCACCCCGATTGGAGCCGCGAGCTACGTATGTGCTACGACCGTTTCCCCAACCTGAAGATTGTATTCACCGGTTCGTCCGTCATGCGGCTCAAAGAAGAAAACCTGGAATTGCGTGACATCGTGAAGAGCTACAACCTCCGCGGTTTTTCGTTCCGCGAATTTCTGAACCTGCAAACAGGGATGAAATTCCGTCACTACACACTCGAAGAGATATTGAGCAGCCACGAACAGATAGCCAAAGGGGTGCTTTCCAAAGTCCGCCCTTTGGATTATTTTCAAGACTACCTCCATCACGGCTTCTACCCCTTCTTCCTCGAGAAACGCAATTTCTCTGAGAATCTGCTCAAGACCATGAACATGATGGTAGAAGTAGATATCCTGCTTATCAAACAAATTGAGCTAAAATATCTCTCGAAGATAAAAAAATTATTATATTTGTTGGCTGTAGACGGGCCAAAGGCTCCGAACGTAAGCCAACTGGCAAGCGACATACAGACATCACGCGCCACGGTGATGAACTACATCAAGTATCTGGCCGACGCACGGCTGATCAACCTGGTCTATCCCAAAGGGGAAGAGTTTCCTAAAAAGCCCTCGAAGATTATGCTGCACAACCCTAACCTGATGTACTCCATCTACCCCGTAAAGGTGGAAGAACAGGATGTGCTGGACACTTTCTTTGTAAACACGATGTGGAAAGACCACAAAGTGCACAAGGGTGACAAGAACACCTCGTTCATGGTTGACGAAGTGATGCCGTTCAAAATTTGTGCGGAAGGTACAAAAATAAAGAATAACCCGGACGTGACGTATGCGTTGCAAAAGGCTGAGATAGGCCGCGGCAACCAAATACCTCTCTGGTTATTCGGTTTCTTGTATTAAGAGAGAGATTTTTTTACTTAAATAAATAATTCAATTTAGTTATGACTAAACAGAAGAAATTCATTACTTGTGATGGTAACCAGGCTGCTGCACATATCTCGTATATGTTCTCCGAAGTAGCTGCCATCTACCCCATCACCCCCTCTTCTACGATGGCTGAATACGTAGACGAATGGGCTGCCGCAGGTCGCAAGAACATCTTCGGCGAAACAGTATTGGTACAGGAAATGCAGTCAGAAGGTGGTGCTGCAGGTGCCGTCCACGGCTCTCTGCAAGCCGGTGCGCTGACTACTACTTACACAGCTTCACAAGGTCTGTTGCTGATGATCCCGAACATGTACAAGATTGCCGGTGAATTCCTGCCTTGTGTATTCCACGTATCAGCACGTACATTGGCAAGCCATGCACTGTGTATCTTCGGTGACCACCAGGACGTTATGTCTGCACGCCAGACTGGTTTGCCATGTTGGCCGAAGGTTCTGTACAAGAAGTTATGGACTTGGCAGGTGTTGCCCACCTAGCCACCATCAAGGCCCGTGTTCCGTTTATGAACTTCTTCGACGGCTTCCGTACTTCTCACGAAATCCAGAAGATTGAAATGTTGGAGAACGAAGACCTCGCTCCGCTTATCGACCAGGAAGCTTTGGCTGAATTCCGCGCACGTGCATTGAACCCAATGAACCCGGTTGCCCGTGGTATGGCCGAAAATCCTGACCACTTCTTCCAACACCGTGAATCTTGCAACAACTACTATGAAGCAGTTCCGGCTATCGTTGAGGAATACATGAACGAGATTTCCAAAATCACAGGCCGCAAGTATGGTTTGTTCGATTACTACGGTGCAGAAGATGCAGAACGCGTTATCATCGCCATGGGTTCTGTAACGGAAGCTGCCCGCGAAGCTATCGACCACCTCGTTGCCAATGGCGAAAAGGTTGGTTTGGTTGCCGTTCACTTGTATCGTCCGTTCTCTGCCAAGCACTTCCTTGCCGCCGTTCCCAAGACTGCCAAGAAGATTGCCGTACTGGACCGTACGAAAGAACCGGGTGCTAACGGCGAACCGTTGTACCTCGACGTAAAAGACTGCTTCTACGGTGCAGAGAATGCTCCGGTTATCGTAGGCGGCCGTTACGGTTTGGGATCCAAGGACACTACTCCCGCGCAAATCCTCGCCGTTTACAAGAACCTGGCTATGCCGATGCCGAAGAACCACTTCACTATCGGTATCGTAGACGACGTTACCTTCACTTCTCTGCCCCAGGAAGAAGAAATCGCATTGGGCGGCGAAGGCATGTTCGAAGCCAAATTCTACGGTTTGGGCGCTGACGGTACAGTAGGTGCCAACAAGAACTCTGTGAAGATTATCGGTGACAATACCGACAAGCACTGCCAGGCTTATTTCTCTTACGACTCCAAGAAATCAGGCGGTTTCACCTGCTCGCACCTGCGTTTCGGTGATACTCCTATCCGCTCTACATACCTGGTAAACACGCCTAACTTCGTGGCTTGCCACGTTCAAGCTTACCTGCACATGTACGACGTAACCCGCGGCTTGCGTAAGAACGGCTCTTTCTTGCTGAACACCATCTGGGAAGGCGAAGAGCTTGCCAAGAACCTGCCCAACAAGGTGAAGAAGTACTTTGCACAGAACAATATCACTGTTTACTATATCAACGCTACTCAGATTGCACAAGAAATCGGTTTGGGCAACCGTACCAACACCATCCTGCAATCCGCATTCTTCCGTATCACCGGCGTTATTCCGGTTGACCTGGCTGTAGAACAGATGAAGAAATTCATCGTTAAGTCTTACGGCAAGAAGGGTGAAGACGTTGTCAACAAGAACTACGCAGCAGTTGACCGTGGCGGCGAATACAAGCAACTGACCGTTGACCCGGCTTGGGCCAATCTGGCAGACGACGCCAAGGCTGAAAACAACGATCCTGCATTCATCAACGAAGTGGTTCGTCCTATCAACGCACAAGACGGTGACTTATTGCCGGTATCTGCATTCAAGGGTATTGAAGACGGTACTTGGGAACAAGGCACTGCCAAATATGAGAAACGTGGTGTAGCCGCATTCGTTCCCGAATGGAACGCTGAGAACTGTATCCAGTGTAACAAGTGTGCTTACGTTTGTCCTCACGCTTCCATCCGTCCGTTCGTACTCGATGCTGAAGAGCAGAAGGGTGCCAACTTCACTCAACTGAAGGCTGTAGGTAAAGCATTCGACGGTATGACATTCCGTATTCAGGTAGACGTTCTCGACTGTCTGGGTTGTGGCAACTGTGCCGATGTTTGTCCGGGCAACCCGAAGAAGGGTGGCAAGGCTCTGACTATGAAACACCTCGAAAGCCAATTGCCGGAAGCTGCCAACTGGACCTACTGTGCTGAAAACGTGAAGAGCAAACAACACTTGGTTGACATCAAGGCCAACGTGAAGAACTCCCAGTTCGCTACTCCGTTGTTCGAGTTCTCAGGCGCTTGCTCCGGTTGTGGTGAAACTCCGTACGTTAAACTGATTTCCCAGTTGTTCGGTGACCGCGAAATGGTAGCCAACGCAACAGGATGTTCTTCCATCTACTCCGGTTCAGTACCTTCTACTCCTTATACCAAGAACGAAAAGGGTCACGGTCCTGCTTGGGCAAACTCATTGTTCGAGGACTTCTGCGAATTCGGTCTGGGTATGGAGCTTGCCAACGAAAAGATGCGCGCACGTATCGTGAAGGCTATGGAAGATGCCATCGCAGCAGAAGGAACTCCGGCCGAATACAAAGAAGTATTCCAGGCTTGGATTGAAAACATGTACGATGCAGACAAGAGCAAGGAACTGGCTGAAAAGATTATTCCGATGGTAGAAGCTGCCAAAGACAAGTGCGACAGCTGCAAGACTATCGCCAGTCTGTCTCAATACCTGGTAAAACGCAGCCAGTGGATTATCGGTGGCGACGGTGCCTCTTACGACATCGGTTACGGTGGTCTCGACCATGTAATCGCAAGCGGCAAGGATGTCAACATCCTCGTACTGGATACTGAGGTTTACTCCAACACAGGCGGTCAGTCTTCCAAGGCTACTCCGGTAGGCGCTATCGCCAAGTTTGCCGCTGCCGGTAAGCGTGTACGCAAGAAAGACCTCGGTCTGATGGCTACTACTTACGGTTACGTATACGTTGCCCAAATCGCTATGGGTGCCGACCAGGCTCAGACCCTGAAGGCTATCCGTGAAGCAGAAGCATATCCCGGTCCGTCACTCATCATCGCTTACGCTCCGTGTATCAACCACGGTCTGAAGGCAGGTATGGGCAAGAGCCAGGCAGAGGAAGAAAAGGCCGTTAAGTGCGGTTACTGGCACTTGTGGCGTTACAACCCGGCTCTGGAGGCTGAAGGCAAGAATCCGTTCACGCTGGATAGCAAGGAACCGGATTGGAGCGGATTCCAAGACTTCCTGAAGGGTGAAGTTCGTTACGCATCCGTAATGAAGCAATATCCGCAGGAGGCCGACGAGCTGTTCAAGGCTGCTGAAGAAAACGCTAAATGGCGTTACAACAGCTACAAGCGTCTTTACCAAAGAAAATTGGGGCGCTGAAGTTACAGAGTAATTCCGATTACTAAATAAAGAATAGAGGCTGCTCCTGAATAAGGCGTAGTCTCTATTTGTTTTTAATTTAACAATACTAAATATCACAGGTTATGATTGGATTTATCATTTGGATTATCGGTGTGGTTCTGTGTGTCAAAGCCGTACTTGAAATCATGAAGTGGCCGGTAGACGGCGTGAAGAAACTATTAGTTGCAATTATCATCCTGCTCACAAGCTGGATTGGAATCTGTGTTTACTACTTCTGGGGAAGGGAAAACCTGCCTCAAATACTGAAATAAGTTCCAGTATCATTTACAGAAGTAAACAGACGTGTATTAAGAACAAGGGGGATAGACAACAGCTATCCCCTTCTTTTCAGAAACTCGGTAGGACTCTCCCCAAACTGTTCCTTATAGCATTTCGTGAAATAGGAAGGTGACGAAAAGCCCACTTCATAGGCAATCTCCGCTACCGTCATGTCAGAGGAGGCAAGCAGTGAGGCAGCCTTTTTCAACCTCATCTGGCGCAGCAGCTCATTCGGCGAATAGTTGGTCAGCGATTTCAGCTTACGGTAAAGCTGCACACGGCTCATACCCATATTCCGTCCCAAATCCTCCACATTGAGTTCCGCATCTTTCATCCTCTCCTCGACAAGCGATTTGAAGCGGGAGACGAAACCCTTATCCAAATCACTGATGGCTTCCTTCTCGATAGTCTGGTTATCTCCGAAGAACTGCCTCAACTGACGGCGGTTTGCAATAAGATTACGGACACGAGACAAGAGCAACTGCGAATTGAATGGTTTGGAAATATAAGAATCGGCACCGCCATCATAGCCCTGGATACGCTGTTCGTCCAGCGAGCAGGCCGTCAGCAGAATCACCGGGATATGGCATGTCTGTAACTCCCCCTTCAAGCGGCGGCAACATTCCACACCATCCATACCGGGCATCATTACATCCGAAATAACCACATCCGGCACATACTTCATGGCCAGCCGGATACCCTCTGTCCCGTCTGCAGCATCCAGCACGCGAAATTCTTGCGTCAACAGTGACTTCACATAGTTGCGAATATCCGCATTATCGTCAATTACCAGCACAGTAGGACAATCAGCCTCAACCACCTCTTCGCATGCCTTCACTTCCGTATCTATCAGGGTGGACGACACGTCCTTCTCTTCGGCAGGCAACGTCACTATGGTGGGATGGTACTGCGAAACATCCTGCTTTGGGAAAGTGACGGTGAAGGTAGTACCCTTATCATCACTGTGTGCCGCAATGTTGCCACCATGCATCTCTACAAAAGCACGTACCAGCGCAAGGCCGATACCGGTACCTGCCTGATGTCCGTCCACTTGATAAAAACGCTCGAAGATAGCTTCCACATCGGTCGAAGAAATGTAACTGCCGGAATTGAAAACAGACAAGCTATAGTTCTGCTCTGTCATTGACAAGCGTATAGCTATCTTCCCATTCTCCGGCGTATACTTCACGGCATTGGAGAAGAGATTGAAGTAAATGCGCTCCATCTTCTCCGCATCTGCCATCATCCGGAAGTCCGTATCGGGAGATGCCTCAAAGCTGAAAGCAATATGTTTCTTCAGCAACGCCATGCGGAAAGAGTCGTTCCAGCCCCGGAAGCTGTCGAGCAAATCAAAAGGTTCGAGATGGAGCTCCATGCGCCCGTTCTCCACCTTCCGGAAATCAAGTATCTGGTTGACCAGGCGAAGCAGGATATGTACATTCTTTTTCATCAGCTCGAGGAGCTGGCGCGGCTGTCCGTCGAGGGTGCGGTTGGCAAGAAGCTGCTCTATGGGATCGGCTATCAGCGTCAGCGGAGTACGGAAATCGTGTGAAATATTCGTGAAGACACCAGCTTGGCGTGCGTAGCCTCCTCCAGTTCATGGGAAAGCTGTTCCAACTGCGACTTCTGCACTTCCAACAGTTCCTTCTGCTGTATCAACTGGGTTTCTGTTCCTCCAGTTTCTTTTCTGCATGGACAGTTCACGGTTCAACCGGTTCTTGGCACGCAAGGAGAGGTAGACAGCCACCAACAAACCGACCAGCAACAATAGGGCGGACAGACTGCCGTACAAGACAACCTGCTGCGTGGCATAACTGGCTAAATACTGGTTTATCTTTCCGTTCAGGGTTTCTATCTTTCCATCCAGGGTGCCGATGTGGGCGGTCTGCATCTTCATGATGAGAGCATTGTCGCGGTCGACGACGGAAGTGCCCAGGATAGTTTCACGGGGGAAATCACGCTTGTTCAGGATATCCATGGCAATCTGCATCACGCGGTCGCCACCGGTAGGATATATAAACGTGGCATCCAGTTCGCCGGCAAGCACTTTCTCCACTCCATAGTCTTTGCCGGACAGGGCGTCTATGCCGATGAACCGCATATCCTTTTCCCGCCCCTCTCGGGCAGCGGCAGCATAGGCTCCGGCCGCCATACGGTCATTCTGAGCATACACCAGGTCGATATGCGGAAAGCGGCTCAGCAGGGTATCCATTTTCTCTCCGGCCTTGAGTTGCAACCAGGCACCGTCTTCAACGGCCAGCAACCGGATACCGGGATAAGCGGATATAGCCTTCACAAATCCTTGATGACGGTCTACGGCAGGTGTGGAGCCCACCAAACCTGAGATTTCCACCACATCTCCCTGCCCATGCAGCACATTGGCCACATACTCTCCCACAGCTTTCCCTATCTCGTAGTTGTCTGCACCGACGTAGGCCGTGTATTTGTCCGAAAGGATTTTACGGTCCACTACAATCACCGGAATGCCCCGGTTGTATGCCTCCTCCACAACCGGAGTTATCGGAGTGGCTTCATTAGGGGCCACAATCAGCAGATCCACCCCTTCGGCTATCAGCTCACGAATGTCTTTTGCCTGACGGTCATTATCGTCGACGGCAGTACGGATGTCCACCTCCACATCTTCGTAGAAATGGGCTTCACGGAGTATCTCACTGTTCATCTGGCGCCGCCATTCATCCTCGCTACATTGGGAAACGCCGATACGGAAACGTGCCTCGCGCCGGGAGCAGGCAACCGCCACTCCCCAAAGCACGAGCAGAAAGAATAAAATCCGAAGGTTATGCTGTCTCATCTTCACTTTCCTCTGATTTAAGATTGCAGATGAGCAAAGATAACGAAAAATGTGAAAAGAATAAGAAAAATCTATGCCAGCCTTTCTTTCAAGGCCACCGGCAATTCCGGCATGGCACCGCTCTGGGTACATACATAGGCAGAGACTTCCACCGCCAGTTTATGGGCATCGGGCACCTGCTTCCCGCTGAGAATGGCAGCGGTGAAGGCTGCCGTGAACGAGTCACCGGCTCCAACGGTGTCCGCCACCGGTACCTTGGGCGTCTCCTGGAAGGAAACCACTCCCGGAGTGAACACATAGCTGCCGTTCGTTCCACAAGTCAAGATAAGCATTTTCAGGTTATATTTAGCCAGCAGAATCCAGCATTTGTCCTGCAAGTCGATGCCCGGGTAGCCGAAAATACGGCTGATGGTCACCAGCTCCTCATCGTTTATCTTGAGGATGTTGCAGCGGCGCATGGATTCGCAGAGTATCTCTTTGGTATAGAACCCTTGGCGGAGATTGATGTCGAATATCTTCAGTTGCCCCTCCGCATCGGGCATCGTGTCGAGAAAACGGTTGATGGTGATGCGGCTTGTTTCACTGCGTTGCGCCAAAGAGCCGAAACATACGGCACGCGTGTTCAGTGCCAGACGCTTCAGTTCGTCGGTAAAGGGAATGTTGTCCCAGGCCACGCCTTCTTTTATCTCATAGCACGGCACGCCCACGGCATCGAGCGTCACCTGCACCGTTCCCGTGGGGTAAGGCACGCGCTCAATCTGCGTGCGCAGCCCCTTCCGGGCGAACACATCCAGAATCTCGTCCCCATCCGCATCGGCACCTACGGCACTGACCACACGGCTGTCGAAACCAAACTGCGATGCATGGTAAGCAAAGTTTGCCGGAGCACCGCCTATCTTCTTTCCTTCGGGGAGGCAGTCCCACAGAGCCTCGCCCATACCTACTATTATCTTATTCATAATATTATATTGTTTAATGAATGATATATTTTATTCACGGCAAACTCAATGTCCTACCCACTGCAAACCTAATAAAAAACGTTCCTAACTATAGAATGAAAAGTTGCCAATTATACTATTAAAAAGTCTCTAAGAACTAAGGATTATCTCTATCCCAAGGCTTGGGATAGACATCCGCAACCTTGGGACAGATATCCGCAGCCTTGGGATATGTGTCCGCAGCCTGCGAACAAAGATTACCGCTTCATACGCAGCATATAGAAGAACAAGTACACTACCCCTACCGTCATCACAGCCACGGCACCGCTTTGTCCTACAGCATCACTTGCCAAGCCCATTGCTATCGGAAATACCGTACCGCCGAAGAGCCCCATAATCATCAAACCGGAAACCTCGTTCTTCTTTTGTGGCATAGCAAGCAACGCCTGAGAGAAGATAACCGGAAAGATGTTCGAATTGCCGAAACCGATAAGGGCAATGCAAATGTATATCATTGTCTTTTCATGGAAAACGAACAACCCTACCATCGCAGCCAACATACATAACACGCTGATGCCGAAGAAGGTTCGGGGAGCCATCTTCTGAAGAATGAAGGCGCCGAGAAAGCAACCCGCCGTGCGGAAAATGAAGTAAAGGCTGGTGGCAAAGCCGGCATCGGCCAGCGTCATGCCCAGACGCTCCATCAGGATTTTGGGCGCTGTGGTATTCGTACCTACATCAATGCCCACATGGCACATGATGCCCAGGAAGCAGAGAAAGATAAACGGCTTGCCCAGCAGGGCGAGGCGACTCCCCGAAGGTGGAACGGGCGTCCCTCTTCCTTTTCCTCGCGGATGGAAGTACCGCTCAGCCAGAGAATGGCAATCACCGCAATGACCATATAGACCGGGAACAGCACCCTCCAGCCCATGCCCAGAGACGGAATGGCCTGCGTAGCTCCCCACATGGCGATGTATGGAGCCAGAAACGAAGCAATGGCTTTTACAAACTGTCCGAAGGTGAGCGAACTTGCCAGCCGCTCGCCGCTTACGATATTGGAAAGCAGCGGATTGAGCGATGTCTGCATCAGCGCATTGCCGATGCCCAGCAATGAGAACGAGAGCAGCATCAGCACGTAGCCGTCTCCGAAAACCGGGAGAAGCAAAGAGGCAAACGTGATGACAAGGCTGAGAAGCACCGTCTTCTTGCGTCCGATGCGGTTCATCAGCATACCCGTAGGTACGGAGAAGATGAGGAACCAGAAGAACACCAGAGACGGGAATATGTTGGCTTGCGAGTCGGTCAGGTTCAAGTCGGCCTTCACGTAGTTGGAGGCGATGCCCACCAAATCCACAAAGCCCATGGCGAAGAAGCAAAGCATGACCGGAAAGAGCTTTGCCAAAGAAGAATTCTTAGTATTTTCCATGCTGAAGATTATTATCTGTTATTTTAATCCGAGTTTGTACACAGTAAACGAGGTGACATTGCAGCTTCCACCTTTAGCATAGAAACTGATGCGGTTGTAAGGTTCCGACGGGAATACAAGATTTGTCATGGCAAAACGTCCGTCGTTGCCAAACGCTTCAATGCTCGACTTGTCTACGAACAAGCGGAGTTTCATTTCATTGCCACCCTCGACAGGAGCCACGGTCACTGCAGGGAAGTCCTTGCTGAACGACACCTCACCACTCTTGATACGGTCCATGGTGAACGTCTTTTCCGCCAGGTTATAGTACATCTCCACCTCCTCGCCTTTCGAGTTAAAGAGCTGGAATCCTATCACATCCGCATCCTTGTTCTTGATGGTCATTTCGATTTCATACGTTCCGGAATTGTCATTCAGCAGTTTGTCCAGATTATACGTGCGGTCTACCTTGAAAGCACGCTTCTTGCTGCCTTTATCCCTCAGTTTCAGCAATTCGGGAGACGGGGTTACCTTTACATAGGTTTCACCCTCCGAGGTATAGAGCGAAAGGTCGCGCGGCACGGAGTTGGCACTACGGTATTGGCGGGTGGGCACATCGTTGGCATATTGCCAGTTGCTCATCCATGCCAATGCAATGGCACGTCCTGCAGGAGCATTGCTCCAAGTGACAGTTGCATAATGGTCTTTTCCCCAGTCCATCCATTTCGTCACTGCGGGAGACTCGTTCACGAATCTCTTTCCGTCAAATGTCCCCACGAAATATTGTGTGGCAGAGCCACCGAACGGTCCACCCGGATTGAGGTTACAGACGAGTACCCACTTCTTCAGTTCCGTACCTTCAACCGGCAGTTCAAGCAGGTCGGGACACTCCCAGACTCCGCCGTGAGCACCTTGTCCTTCACCGAATTTGCTCTCCAGCGTCCAGCTCTTCAGGTCGGCAGAAGAGTATATCTCCATTTCCTGCCCTACGGCAAGAACCATGATCCATTTCTTGGTATCTTCGTGCCAGATGACTTTAGGGTCACGGAAGTCGCGCTGCGTGGAAGTCAGGATGGGATTTCGCGCATACTTCTTGAAGGTCTTTCCGTTGTCAAGGCTATAGGCCATGCTCTGCACTTGGCGGTCGCTTGCCGATGTATAGAAAGCAATGACGGCACCGGCACCGAACCCGGCCGTATTATCCTTGTCGACAACACAAGAGCCACTGAAAATTGTTCCCAGCGCATCGGGCGAAATAGCATCTCCGTGATGTTCCCAAGTGACGAGGTCCGTACTGGTGGCATGTCCCCAATGCATGTTCCCCCACATGGAGCCGTAGGGATTATGCTGGTAGAACAAATGGTAGACCCCGTCTTTGTAGAACATTCCGTTAGGATCATTCATCCAACCGTAAGCCGGGCTGAAATGATACACCGGACGGTACTTCTCCCGGTTCGAAACATCGAATTCATCCGACAGTTTCATTTCTTCCCAGCATAAGGCCGAATCCGGAATAAGCTGGAAGTTGAAAGAGAGATGTTTATTATCGAAGCCGGTCAAATCGACCGGAACAAAATAGTCAACCTTATTGACTGCCAATCGCACGTTCATACTGCGTACAACATCATTGTCCGCTATCATATACAATTTTGCCTCCGGAGAAGCCTCTTCCACCGGCAGCAGCAAAAACTTCTTCTGCTCGTCAATTTGGACGATACTCTGTCCGTCACCCAGATGTTTAATCACGAAAGGAGGATTTATGGCCTGGCATGTGAAGACAGCCACGGTAGTTCCTAATATAAATACGGTAAGCGTCCTTCTGATTGTCCGCCAAAAGTCTTTTAAATGAATCATGTTTCTGTTGGTATTAAATTAATTATGTTTTTCTAGCATGCAAAGATACGCCACCAAGCAGCAGGAGACTATCTTTTTTGTTTCAAAGCATACTACAAATGTTACATTCCATCCTTAAAAAGGTATCTGTATGTCACTGGGGAACATACATAGAATTCAATTCATGAATTGTCAACTGTTTCAACTTTGTTTGTCCGCCTTCAACTGATATGGTGACAGAAGGAGTGTTTTTTTCAATCAGATGATAGAAAGCAGCAGACAGTGCTCCTTGATTGACGAAGATTTCTACAGAAGCAATATCCGACAATATATCCAATTCAATTCTTCCTTCATTGGGCTTTAGCACCATCTGCTTCAAGGTTTCCCCATTCTCTTTCTCAACAGTGAGTATCTGTTTGACAGAATCGTAAATCAAATTCAAACCATTAATATCAAAAGCCAATATCTGCGCATCAACACTATCTACAGCAAAACCCGTTTTCAGATAGAAGGCAGGAGTATTCAACTTTGTCGTGAAACAATTCTTTTCTTCAACTACCAGACTCTTCCAGATGTACTTTCTCCCATATAATAAAGCGAGTTCATTTACCGGCATACTTTTTAAGACATATCCTTTATCAACCCGATGTAATGTTAATTCACGCGGAAAGGACATTTGTTGATTGAAAGGCATATCCGGGAAATTACTTCCGTTCATCCATGCTATTTGTATTCTTCGGTCATCTGGTGCATTACTATATGTTTGAACCGCATAATAGTTTGTACCACTATCCATTTTTACAGGTTTCGTCTCAGGCCGAAAACGATATCCATCAAAACTCCCAACCAAATAGGTACTGTTCGCCCCGGTAAAGACCCATTTCCGGACAGTAGGTTC
>ENA-OQKC01000741-OQKC01000741.1-human-gut-metagenome-genome-assembly--contig:-NODE-741-length-13103-cov-3.639874_pt1 | contig 13103 bp, 13 predicted proteins | sample MGYA00242774_ERZ504790 | MGnify/ENA primary metagenome ERZ504790 (study PRJEB26092, sample SAMD00036419) | human gut metagenome | host: Homo sapiens | study: EMG produced TPA metagenomics assembly of...
TCTTCTAAAAAAATCATTGAATAAGCTTTTTAACATTTAAGACCTCCTGATATTTTCATTTATAGTAAGATAAAATTGTTGGAACTAGTGCAACAACTGAAACAACCAGAACCATACAGACAAGGATTATAAATATCGTTTTTTTATACATTTTGGATCCACATCATCTGCCATTTTCATGCGGATTAGATTATAGATAATCATTATAATTCCAATCACAGAAGACAATCCAATCAATGGTGTCTTCATATCATTAAACATGCTTTTAGTTCCAGTAAATAATTTAGAACTTCCAATACCACCTGCATATACATAATTTTGTGCCATCAAAAAACAGGTAATCATATTCATCATAATTACCGTAATTTTTCCTCTAAGTTTCATTAATTTGTTCTTCATTTTGTTTCTCCTTGTTATTTTTTTGCAGCCTTGGCCGCTTTTTCTTTTTGTTGCTTTAATATTTGTGCATCAATGTGTCTTTTCCACACATTCCAAATTCCCCATAATTCCATTTTTGAATTATGGGGACGTTCATTTTTCTTATGCTCTTCTGCTTTTTTTGTCTCAACCGATTATTATGCTCTTTATCACCCATACCTAAAAATTCATTCATCGCATATTGTGATAAATCTGGGGCATACATAATCGCCGGATCAGAATCTGACATAACCAAAGAATATGGCCTTTGCAGCTTGCCGACCTCATCCGGATACAGTAATGGCCGTCCCATTAAATTAGAACTTTCCCCATCACTTCCACCATTTCTAAATGTACCTGACGGAGTATTATTGCTTTTTGAATAAGAACGTGTTGTATAGTTTCCTAAATCTTCAGATATTTTCTTCTTTGTAGTCGAATTTGAACTTCGAAGATATATCTTTATATCAGCATTATCCTGAATAATCTGTGAAACTTTTTCTCCATACACATCGTCCAACTGAGCATATGACTGGATAAACATAAAATGTCTGATTCCTTTTCCAGTACCAAATGAAGTCTGTTGTCGCATATTTGTTATCTTCGTGAAATTTCCAAGCTCATCATCAACAAAATTCCATCGTACAGGAACCCGTCCTCCATATTTTTCGTCTGCTGCATAATCAATCAAATCCGATAATTGACGCAAAACCAAACTGGCCAATGGAAAATATGTTTTATCTCTTGCTGGCAAGCATAGATAAATAATGATTTTTTTCCCTTCTTCTATCATTTTTCCAATATCAAAATCGCTCTTATTTGACATTTGATTGATCGCTGGAATTGTCAACAATTTCAATGTCATAATTGCTGAAACATAAAAAGAAGACCTTGTTCGCATTGCTGCAACTTTCGTTGCTGCTAACAAGATCTTCGCTGGGTGTTCCTCTGGAAGTGAGTCAATATAAAATTGTAACGGCAATGCTCCTCGATAATCAGAACACATTTCTGTGATAAAGTAAAATACATTTGTCAGATTCTGATATTCTGGATGATCTTGATTATCATAACAAACAGCCATAATTGAAGCCGCCAATGTTGCTGCTTCACCACTGTTCCAAAGTTTTTCTCCATTTTCTGGTGGTTCACCAACTAACTGACTAACCAAACTCCAAGTTTCTTCAATTGCTCTTGATATATCATTTCTGCGAAGAGCCTGTATCACTGGTTCCAAAAAATTTTTTCGATCCGATTGATATGGATGAATAAAATCAATACATATCGTTTCATATCCATATCTTTTAGCGGCATCTTCTGTATAGTCTCTCAATTCACCTTTCAAATCTACTGCAAAAATATTTTCTCCTGCCAGAATAAGATCAACAATCGTTTCGATTACAATATTTCTTGTTTTTCCTGATCTTGTTGCACCTATGATAAGTGCATGTAAATCCTTTGTAATATGATATATCTTCTCTTTTGTTCTTCCAAAAAAATCTGATCTTTTAAGATCTTCTTTTCCTAGTACCAATCCACCTGCTGAAAAATGTTCTTTTCCATCCATTAATTTTTTTGAATCAATTACATCTGAATCAAATACCTGATCAAAATTTCGTCATTTGGCAACCAGTTTTGCTGGTACCATGTTGTCCCTGTCCCACAGGCACTGGTGTATGAATTTCAGGTGTAATCTCGTATCATATCAACCTTAAAAGATGATTTGCCACCAACTAATAACTGTTATAATTCCCCAATAATAAAATAACAAAAAAGAAGATCGTAAACGTTCTTATCTGTTCATTATTTGAAATACATTGCTTCATAGCAACTGGATCAGTCACAAATTTTATCTGCTCTGGATTTTTTAATGTACTATCTAAAAAAATTGCTGTAAATGCACTTGCATAAAGCATTACAAAAGATAATCCTATAATTCCAACAATCCTGACTGCACGTCTTTTAAAGAACATCACAATCGGATTACTTTCTTTTTTTACCACTTAAACACCTTCTCTCTATCTTTCCCAATCCATTCCATGTCCTTTCGCCTGTTCTCTCTTCCACTCATCAATCGATCTTACAGAGTGTTCATGTAAGTTCGTCTGATGTGGATATGCATTGTCATCAGCCCCTTCTATTATTGAAAATAATAAAAACAGCTTATCTAATTTCTGTAGTTCTACAACATTTTTAGCATCATATTTTCCTGAACGAATTCTATTAAGTCTTTCTTCATTCCTTTTAAATTTTTCTTCTAATCCCTCTTTCGTATATTCTTCATTTGGATAAAATGATCGATTACGCACTGGTTTATGTCCATCTTTCCAAAAAGTTATATATTTGTGATCATCATTCCATTGAACATGATAATCATTCTGTTCCATCAACTGAATAAATTCTTTTTTTGATGTGGCAGTATTAGCTACATCTCTTACAATAAAAAATGTTTCTGTTCGATAACTTAATGACTCAGATTTTTCATCTGGTTCTTTATTTTTATGTCTTTTATAGTTTTCTCTAAATCTTTCACGCATTGCCTCCTTTGTATAATTTCCTGGATTTTCAAAGATTCGGTTTCTCATTTTTTTGCCATCGGGATTTGTAAACAATACATATTTATATTCATTCTTCCATCGTACCTGATAACCTTGCTTATTCATTAGCCAAAAAAATTCCGTATGATTCTCAGCAACCTCTAGTGCTGCATCTACTGCCATTTGTGTTTCTTTCTTCCAACTAGTTCCCTTTCTCTCTGCATCCCTTTGGGCTGGAGATTTACTTTTGGCAACTTCTTTTTCTGGAAGGATTGATAAGCCATGTTTTTTGCATAATCGATCGGAAACTCTCCGTAAAATTTTCAAGTCTGCTAACTGCCATTTATGGCCATCTTCCACATTTACTGTATTCAGTATAAAGTGCGTATGAATATGATCCTTATCTGTATGAACAGCATAAGAAATCTGAAACCCTTGAAAATTTTTTTGCTTTACAAATTCATCTGCAATCTGCTTTGCCAGTTCTGGGGTAACTTCTCCAGGTTTAAACGATTGTATGTAGTGCATACACATTCTTTTTCCTTCCTGATCCTTCCCCCATAATTGTTTTGTCAGCATAAATTCATCATATGCATTTTCCGAATTCATCAGAAGGGTTCCACCCTGTAATTCCGATCTGGTTTTTTCAGGATCATGAACATAGTCAAGAATATATTTCATTTTACTCTTGGTATCATATTTCATATACTTTCCACTCTTATCCTGGGCCTGAATCACAGTCGCCATGATTTATCACCTCACTTATTTCACTTAGTTTTGAATAAGTCATTTGCAGCATTTCAAAACATTCGGTAAGATCAACACTGGTAATTCTTCCTTCATGGGCCAACATAACCAATTGGTTCAGATTATTTCCTACCCTTGCTACCTGTAGATGTAAATCTTGAATACCAGAAACGACAATAATAGGATGATCGGAAATCGCCTTTCTAACATAATCCGAAAAATTCATCCCTGTATCTTTCAAAGAATCCAGTAATTTCTGTTCCTCTTCTTTGCTTATCCGGATTGTTTTTCTTCTGTCCTTCATCCTTTTCTACCTGCCAACTGTTCATTAAAATCTTTATAGCCATCAAACGGCGATTCATCCCAAATATCGTATGACTTCCCATAGAAGTCTTTTAATTTTTCTGTCTGATTTCTTCCCCATTCATCGTTGTCTAAGTGTAAAAATATTCTCTGAATGTCATAATGTTTTACATATTCTTGCAGTGACGTATCCGCAAGACAACAAAGTGCTACATGATGATCTTTGATTGCATCTGGATATAATGTTAAATAACTCATCATGTCAATCGGACTTTCATACACATGTAATATCTTGTTTTCACCAGATCGATGAAATGCAAATCTTTTATCACTTCCTCGTGTTTCTCCTTTAAATGCTTTACTTGTCATGGTTCCCCTGATTGCCGCATGTCTTGGATTTCCATCATAATCGTATCCAACAAATACGCAACTATGGTATTTATTTTCATATAGCATTTTTTCTTTTATGAACTGATCAACTACCCATCGATCAATCTTTCTTGTTTTAATAAGATATGCATAAATATGCTGAAAGCTATCTGATCGCTCTGGTAAAGAAAATTCTATTTCTTTTTCTTCTACAGGTTCTCTTTTATATGTATCCAATCCTTTGATACCTAAAAGATATGACACTGATTCAATGAATGTACACTGATGAATAAACATCACTAACTGAATTGGCCCACCACCACAATTATTCTCTCTGCTCATATCTGCAGAAAAACAGTGAAATGCATTCTTCATAGGTGTAATATACAAACCACCATATCCAGGTACTTATATGTATTTTTCTTTTTTCTAATTTCAAATTTAATTCTCTGGCAACTCCAAGAATGTCTCTTTGATCAGCTTCTGCAATCTGTTCCCTAGAAAATCTTTGTCTTCTCATATATATGCTTCTCCTTCCTTTAAATTTTAGAAATCAAAAAAGCACAGAATTATTTCTGCACTTTTCTAATTTCTAAAATACTCTTTTTGTCAAATACTCTTGAAATTTCGTTAAATATTCTTTGGGAAATTCTCCACAGCCGCCATCTAATATGATCTGCACTGCTTTTTCTTTCGAATACGCCGGCTTATATACTCTTTTACTTCGAAGTGCTGTATAAACATCTGCTAAAGCTACTACCTGAATCCAATCTTTTATTTCTTTTCCTAAAAGATTATCTGGATATCCTGATCCATCAATTCGTTCATGATGGTGTAAAGCGATCTCAGCAGCATACTTTTTCAATTCTCTGTTCAAGTTAGAATTCATGATCATATCGTGTCCAATTACTGTATGTTGTTGTACTATTTTATATTCTTCCTTTGTCAGCTCTCCAGGTTTGTATAAAATATGATCCGGAATATATATTTTCCCTATATCGTGGTATTTTGCAGCTTCTGCAATCAGCTGAATTTCATTGTTAGCTAATCCTAAATCCATATACAACAATAATTTCCTTGTTAATTGACTGGTATCATCAATATGACTCATTTAATTCCTTCCTTATAATTTCAAAAGAGGCTGTAGATAAAACTACAACCTCTTTTAACAGCTATTATTTACTTTACGTTTCTTATGCGTGATATCTTTTACATTTGTGGTATATAAAGGTATCCTTTATTTCTTCAGTTTTCTTCTTTTTAGATAAATCACAACTCCTGCGACAGCCCCAAGTGCAATACCTGCAACATAAGGAATTGCATTAAAGTCATCTCCTGTTTTTACAGTTGTCGTCTGACTACCACTTCCATTAGTACTTGTTGGTGTTTTTTCTGTCTTTGGTACTTTTACAGATACTTCTGCCTGTCCTGGATGAATTCCTGAACCATTAACAGTCGCTTTGTTCACCAATGTTTTGCCTAATGCACTCTTTAATACTTTTGCCTGATAATTCACCTCAACTTTCTCACCATATTTTAATTCCGGAATTTTAACTTCTAACTTGTTTCCATCTGTATTGATCGTGTAATCAGTTATCCCATTCACTTTTACACTTTCACTTTGAAGGGCAAGACCTTCCGGAATCGTATCATTAATTACGACATCCTTTGATACAGAATTTTCTTTCTTTAAAGATACAGACACGTTATATTTTACCATGTCCCCTACTTTATATTCTTTCTTATCTGCATCTTTCGTCATCGTAACGTCTTGATCTACCACTGTAACAGAATTATTATCATCTTTTGGATCTGCGTTATCTGCCTGTGTAGTTGCTGTATTTTTATATATTCCTTCCTTCGTGTACGTTACATTATAGGATACCAACAGTTCATCCTTACTACTTAGATCTTTTCCTGTTTCAATTGTAAAGTTATTCTGATTTGTCACGATCTTGCAATCTTTTGTGATGTCTGTACCATTTAAAGATACATTCATACTTTCTGCATCGATCGTAATTCCATCTTCTTGTACAAATTGATCCTTTACTGTTACGTTTTTGGCTGTTGCATCTGCTTTTGTCTGTTTCACAGTCAATGTGTAAATTCCTGTATTTCCAACGGCATATTCTGTCTTATCTGATGTCTTATTGATTGACAATTCTGGAGTTACATTTGTTACTTCAATGACGTTTGTTGCCTGATCTTCATTTGTATTATCACTTGTGGAAACGGCTATGTTTGTATATTCTCCAGTTTTACTGAATGAAACTTTATAGCTTACTTCCAGTTTGTCTTCATCAGATATATTTTTTCCAGTCTCAATTTTGAAGTTATTTCCTTCAACTGTAATCTTACAATCTTTCGTGATATCTTCTTTATTCAGCTTAACTTCCATACTGTCTGCATCATAAGTCATACCATCTTCCTGTGCAAATTTGTCAGTGATCACAACATTATTTGCTGTCAGATTTTCTTTTGTCTGTTTAACTGTTAATGTATATGTTGCTACTTCTCCGATCGCATACTGAGATTTATTTGACTTCTTTGTAATCTCCAAAGCTGGAGCTTTCATCTTAATATCTTCTGTATCCTCACCGCCACCAGATGGGATTGTATCATCGTCTTTAATCGTATCCCCATTTGTATTTGGTGTTGCTGGAGCAGTAAATACATTTTCCAGATCCGTTGCTAATGCAGCTTTATCCGTGATCGTTGCATCATAGGTAACGACAATCTTATCTGTCCAGTGATCCATGTCTTTATAAGGTGTAATACCGATACATGGAATGTCACTGTTCTTTAAGTTATATGGTGTTTTGATTGTAAATCCTGTTCCATCATTTTCATAACTAATATCTAAATTTGATGTTACATTTTTTCCACCAACTAATACTGCTACGGAACCTTCTTTAATTTCCAACCCTTCTGTTTTCACCAGATCTTTTAATACAATATCTCTCATAAATGTTCCTGCATTTATATTTGTAATCGTAACATTATATCCTACGGTATCACCAACTTTGTATTTTGTACCTGGTGCTTTTTTGATAACCTGTAATTTCGGACTATTAATATATACCTGCTGCTGATCTTTCATCTCTGGAATACCAGCTGCAGTTGTAATTGCTGTATTATCAACGACGGTTCCATTTGATGCAACTAATGCTTTTGCATCATATTCAACTGTGATTGTCTTTCCATATGGAAGTGCATAATCACCTTTAGACTTCAATATCCAGCCATTTCCAGACTGTTCAATCGTGTAATCTTTCTCATCAATTCCACTAACTTTCACACTTGAAAAATCAAATGCCATACTATCTGGTAAACTTGTATCTTTAATTATAAAATACGCTGTATCTGCCTTTTCATTTGTATTTGACACTTTTACCGTGTAATGAACTACATCGTTTACCTGATGCTCATAACGATTGACACTTTTCTTAATTGCTAATCCTGGTTCATTTTTTTCATTTGTAGAAAGCTGAACTTCTGTTTCTGGCTTATTTGTTATAACATTCTGTCCATTTACCTCAACATATGCCGTATTATATTCTTTTACAATTTTTTGATCTTCAGTGTAATGTCCATGTTCTTTCCAACGATCTCTCAAGCTTTTTAATTGCTCTTCTGTCGCATTCTCAGGAACATCCATCTTCACATTGATCTCCATTGTATAAGAATTGTTTTTGTAAAATTCATCATTTGATCCTGGATTTTTTAAAGTTGCTTTTACTTCGTTTCCTACCGTTGATACATCAAACCAACTTGTTACATCTTTTCCATTATCAGCTTTTACTTTTACTGAATTAATCTTCATACATTGCTCAATGCTATCTTTGAACGCAAAACTTGCATACTTTTCATCTGCATTTTTTGCAATCTTCTGTGTAATTGAATATGTCCAGTCATCGGCTAATGAACGAACTGTATTTTTCTTTACATTCGTTTCATCAGAATCACTAACTGTCTTTTCAGGACCTTCTATTTTCGTTGTTACCTGATTTGTATCCTTAACATCTCCATCAACATTTGTCTTTGCTTTGTTTGTCTCAGTTACAATATTGTCTGTTTCGTTATAATGCCCATGCTGTTTCCACTGTTCTCTCAATGCAGTCATTTGTTCTTCTGTTGCATTTTCTGGAATATTTAATGATACATTGATCTTTAATGTGTAGATCCCATATTTATAGAAACTGTCATTTCCTTTTGGATCTTTCAATGTTGCTGTTACTTTATTGCCATCTGTTTTAATATCGAACCAGCTGGTTGCATCTTTTGTGGATTCCATCTTGCTTGCAACTACCTTTACGGAGTTGATCTTCATGCAGGATTCGATCTGATCTTCAAATGCAAACTTGGAATAACGATGTGCCTCTGGGATTCCTGCTGGGATTACCTGTTCCACGTTATATGTCCAGTCCTGTCCGAAGTGCTCCACTGTATTACTTGTTACCTGTGTTTCATTATTGTCTGTCACAGTCTTTGTTGGCGGCACGGTTTTAAATCTGGTCATGTTCTGGCCAGAACCTACAAACTGATCTCGTCTTGTCGGTTCTGCAAGATTACGTCCAAAGGTATATTCAAACGAATCTCCCTGGAAGGTAAACGCAGCACATGTAAAGTCCTGACTATCATAATCATCGTCATAGTCTGCATAATAGATATATGTTCCATTATCTTCTTTATAGCTTAATTTCGTATTGAAAGATACGTACTGACCATCTACTTTGTTTGCTTTTATTCCGATATACTGTTTTGAGTCAATATCCTTTAATGTTACGTTGGATTTGAGTGAGACTTTTGTATTTGTACCTGCTTTATAGAATGTACTCGTTGTCTTAACTTCTTTCAGACCTACGTAAACTGTATTTGTTAAGTTTTCACCTAAAGCAATATATCCATCCTGTCCTTTGTATTTTTCAATACCTGTCACAGTTCGTACCATATCGACTTTTACCCAGTGACCATTGCTTCCATCGTCATTACATTGATAGATCTGCATGTTTGAAACTTTAACTTTGATCTTATCTACTGAATTTTCAGATGTTTTGAACCAAAGATACTCTTTCTGGAAATCCTGAATATTCAGATCTAATCCATTATAGCTTGTTGGATATTTGCAGCTTTTTCCTTCTTCTACGGTAAACTTGGAATTCTTCGTCTTATACAGACGGAATCCGTAAGATGCCTCGACTATTATTGCTTTGCTGTCATCAAAAGAAGAGTATTTTTTGTCTTTGCCGTTTTTCCAACTACTTCCAACAATTGCTTTTGCTCCATCTACTGCTATTTGAGCAAAGACATCTGTATTTGGTATCATTAGAATTGCCATTGCAACTGCTGCAATCTGATGACAGATTTTCTTAAATCTTTTTTTCTTCATAACTTGTCTCCTTTTTCATGAAAAATTTACAAATAAAAACACCATCAGATTCATGGTGTTCTTGATGCTCCTTCAGGAGGTCCTCTATATTTACTTTTGTATTTCATTCTCTCCTTATTTTTCTAAATAAAAAGAGCCATGAAAAAATCACCGCTCTTAATGTAATGCTATTAAACGAATCATATAATGGAAATCATATGATACTGCTATAAGTTTACCATTTTTATACGCTTTAACTTTTAAATATAAATCTCCCCTTCTTCCATTTTTATTAAAATCACCGCAATAAAAAACCACTTTTTGTCCAGGTTTTAATTGCTCTGAATCAAATGTTGGCTCTTCTAATTGAGTCATGGGTTTTTCAGATGCACCTGCAACTGTATAATATAATGTAGCTCCATTTAGCGGTTTCAGTGTTACATACTCACCATCTGTGTGAACATTAATATAGTCATTTACATAGCCAATACTTTGCAGTTCCCTTAATGCCTGCATAATTAATTGTATAATAATAATGCCCAGGGCCTAAAGCAGTCTCTCCTTTAAACATTTTCTTTCCAGTCGCAATATCCTTATTAACCTGTTCCAGATCAATCGGATCTTACCTTGCCAGGATATTTCCTCTTATTCGTCGCAGTCGTTTTACGCTGTTTTCCTCTTCACAGTGATCGTCTTTTTCGCATACAATTTCCATTTCTATTTTCTTTCTGTATGCTTTTACGGTCAGCTTCTTACCTGCCTTCTGCTTTGGAATCGTGATCCGTAAAGTTTCCTTTTTTGCTGGCTTTTTTCTGTAAATTTTCTCTCCAATTTTTACCTTAACTAAGTATTTTTTCTTGTTTTTCCTTTAAATCTTTTTTGTTGTAGTATATACTTTTGTTAACTTTAGTTTTTATTCGTCTGCATGCACGTTCGTCATTGAAATAACATCATTGAAATAACATCATTGTAACTACTACAACTGATTTTTTTTACTCTTCTCATACATATCCTCCTCTAAAAATTTATTTAAATTGCCCAAACTTTCATTTTTCTACCAAATCTTTCCTATTATAAATGCTATAATTGTCCAGATAAATGTCATTTTGACAATGTCATAATGATTCTCTTCTGATTCCGTTGTAATCCAATGATACAACTTTTGTATCATTTCTAAGATATTTTTTACATAAATGCACATTGATAATACTATAACAATAACATAGTTTTCAAATATTTCACCTCTTGTAATAACAGCAATAATTCCTGCCACATCAGCAATTATTGCCAAAAGTGTAAATGAGACATTAATTACTGATCTATTGTCCCATCTAACAAGCGATGGTGCAGCAAATAATGCAAAAATACTAAATGTTGCTATTCCAACTTCTATAAATTCCGTATGAAATTCATGATAATTTTCACTTACTGCCACTAAGTTTATTTTTTCTGCCAACGGTACTAAGTTCCATCGGCTCCACTCAATAAATAAGAGACTTAACACTCCAGCTATTCCAATTATCATAAACCATTTACCGACTTTATGCATTATCATTTCTCGATTTTGCATCTCCATCACCTCTTAAGTATTATATCATATATTTTTGAATATGCATAAATATATTTTTGAATATATCCCCAATTTATACAGTGTGACACGGGAAAATCTGCGTAATGCCGATGCGATCGAGATCAAGATCGGCCAGGGTACGAAGCCCGGTATGGGCGGGCATCTTCCCGGCAGCAAAGTGACACCGGAAATCGCGGCGATCAGGAATAAACCTTGGGTGAAGATGTTATCAGCCGTCCAAGTTTCCTGATATCAATACGAAAGAGGATTTGAAAGCATTGGTGACGAAGCTGCGCGAGGAATCTGACGGCAGGCCTATAGGTATCAAGATCGCAGCCGTAAGCTAGAACGTGATTTGGAGTTTTGCGTTTTTGCAGAGCCTGATTTTATTACGATCGACGGACGCGGCGGCGCTACAGGCGCCAGCCCGAAGCTGGTTCGTGATGCGACCAGTGTTCCGACCGTTTATGCTTTGTATCGTGCCCGCAAGTATCTTGATGCTGTGGGAGCTGATGATATTGCGCTGGTGATCACCGGCGGGCTGCGGGTATCGTCTGATTTCGCCAAGGCTTTGGCTATGGGTGCGGATGCTGTGGCAGTAGCATCGGCTGCTTTGATTGCGGCAGCCTGCCAGCAGTATCGTATCTGTGGTACGGGTAAATGTCCTGTAGGTATCGCTACGCAGGATCAGGAGCTGCGCTCCAGATTTAAGATCGAAGCATCGGCGCAGAGGGTAGCAAACTTTTTGAACTGTTCTCTGGCAGAGCTGAAAACATATGCCCGTATCACTGGTCATAAGAATCTGCATGATTTGAATGCAGGTGATTTGTGTACGATCAATCGTGAGATTTCTGACTATACCAATATTCCTCATGCCTGATATTTAAATATGTTGTGGAAGCTTCCCCCGTATGCATTGGCATGCGGGGTTTCTTTTTGGTCATCAATGCTGAAATTTATAATATGAACTTTTTAGCAAACTTTAACTGTAAATGCTTGACTTAAAGTTGACTCTAGCCTGTAAAATCGAATTAAAGGCAAAGGCGTTATGGTAAAATACCAAACGCTGCTTTGGGTAAAATAAAAGATGAGGAGGTATAGTATGTAAAAAAATTGTTGTGGTGCTGATGTCGATGCTGGCAATGCTGGTGGCGGCTTGCGGCGGCAGTAATGCCGAAGCTATTTCTACTGATAATGGAGGGAAAATTATGCAGAGTGAAAATAAAACTAACAGCAGTAAGGCTTTGGTCGTGTATTATTCGCGGTCAGGTAATACCGAGGCTCTTGCCAGAATGATCGGTAATGAAACAGGTGCGGATATGTTCAGGGTGACTACTGTCACGCCATATCCTGAAGCTTATAGGGAAACTACTGAAGTTGCCAGAGCCGAACGTGATAATAACGCGCGTCCTGCAATTAACGGACGTGTAGAAAATATGGCGGATTACGATGTCGTTTATATCGGCGTGCCTAACTGGTGGAGCACGATGCCGATGCCGATGTTCACTTTTTTAGAGCAGTATGATTTGTCCGGCAAAACTATCGTACCGTTCGTTACTCATGGCGGCGGTGGCGTAGCTAATTGTGTCAGCGATCTAAAGAAAGCTGTTCCCGGAGCTACAGTGCTGGATGCATTGGTAGTCAGCGGCGGCAGCGCGCAAAATGCCCAGAGCGATGTCAGTGCCTGGCTGAAACGCTTGGGTTTAGTAAAATAAAATATCATTTCCTGACAGTAAAAACAGAGAGTGCTTTTTGAGCCCTCTCTGTTTTGTTATATCCATATTTAAATATATTC